>Ga0114939_10001357_pt1 | contig 19348 bp, 14 predicted proteins | sample AshMeaCrysSpring_FD_87196 | JGI IMG/M metagenome (GOLD analysis project Ga0114939, IMG submission 87196) | Groundwater microbial communities from Big Spring, Nevada to study Microbial Dark Matter (Phase II) - Ash Meadows Crystal Spring | ecosystem: Environmental > Aquatic > Deep subsurface >...
CCTCGTCGTCGAGGCGGAACTGCGCCAACGCCGCGGCGCTGTCGCCGCCGCCCACCACGGTGAAGGCCTTGGTGTCGGCCATCGCCTGGGCGATGGTGCGGGTCCCGGCCTCGAACCGCGGGTCCTCGAACATGCCCATCGGGCCGTTCCAGAACACGGTACGGGCGTCCATGATGACGTCGCTGAACGCGGCCGCCGACCCCGGTCCGATGTCGAACCCCTTGGCACCCTCGGGCAGACGGGTGCCGTAGGTGGCGAAGTTGCCCTGGGCGTCGGTGCCGACGATGTCGTCGGGGAGATGGATCGTCCTGCCGCGCTCGGCGGCGGTGCGCAGCAGCCGCCCACACGTGTCGACGAAGTCCGCTTCGAACAGCGAGTCGCCCACCGGGTTGCCCTGGGCAGCGAGGAACGTGAAGCACATCGCCCCGCCCACCACGAGCGCGTCGACGATGTCGAGCAGCGCCTCCACGACGCCGAGCTTGTCACTGATCTTGGCCCCGCCGAGCACGGCGACGAACGGCCGCTTCGGTTCGTTGCGCATGCCGAGGAGGACCTCGACCTCGCGCTGCAGGAGCAGCCCCATGGCCGACGGCAACGTGGTCGGTGGGCCGACGATGCTGGCGTGGGCGCGATGCGCTGCCCCGAAGGCGTCATCGACGTAGGCGTCGATGCCGTCGACCAGCGTGGCGACGAACGCCGGGTCGTTGCCCTCCTCACCTGGATGGAACCGCAGGTTCTCCATCAGGTCGACGCCCGGCGCCAGTTCGGCCAGGCGGCGGCGCACCGGCTCCATCGAGTACTTCGGGTTCGGCTGCCCCTTGGGGCGGCCGAGGTGGCTGGCGCAGGTGACCACGGCACCGCGGCTGGTGAGCCACTCGATGGTGGGCAGCGCGGCGCGGATGCGGAAGTCGTCGATGATGGTGTCGCCGTCGAGCGGCACGTTGAAGTCGGTGCGCACCAGGACCCGCTGGCCCGCCACGTCGCCGAGATCGTCGAGCGTGGGGATGCCGCGTTCCATCAGCGCTTGACCTTGGCGCCCACGTACAGGGTGGTGTCGACCAGGCGGTTGCTGTAGCCCCACTCGTTGTCGTACCAGGCGAGGACCTTCACCAGCTTGCCCATGCTGGCCGTCAGACCGGCGTCGAAGATGCTGCTGTGCGGGTTGGTGACGATGTCGCTGCTGACGATCGGGTCCTCGGTGTAGACGAGGATCCCGCCCGACAGCGGGCCGGACTCCGAGGCCGCCTTGAAGGCGGCGTTGATCTCCTCGGCGGTGGCCTCCCGGCTCATCTCGAAGGTCAGGTCGGTGGCCGAGCCGGTGGGCACCGGCACGCGCATGGCGTAGCCGTCCAGCTTGCCCTTCATCTCGGGGATGACCAGACCGATGGCCGCGGCGGCACCCGTCGAGGTCGGGATCTGGTTGATCGCGCCGGCGCGGGCGCGGCGCAGGTCGGAGTGCGCGAAGTCCAGGATCGGCTGGTCGTTGGTGTAGGCGTGGATGGTGGTCATGAGGCCGCGCTCGATCCCCACCGTGTCCAGCAGCACCCGCACCATCGGCGCCAGGCAGTTGGTGGTGCAGGAGGCGTTGGAGATGACGTGGTGGCTCGCCGGGTCGTAGTCGCCGTCGTTGATGCCCACGACGAAGGTGGCGTCGACCTCCTTGGCCGGGGCCGAGATGATCACCTTCTTCGCCCCGCCATCGAGGTGCGGCTGGCACTGCGGGCCGGTGCGGAACACCCCGGTCGACTCGATGACCACGTCGGCGCCCATGTCGCCCCAGCCGATCTGGGCCGGGTTCCGCTCGGCGGAGGCCCGGATCGCGGTCCCGTCGACGGTGATCGTGGTGTCGTCGTACTCCACCTGGTGGTTGAACCGGCCCAGGATCGAGTCGTACTTGAGCAGGTGGGCGAGCGTCTTGTTGTCGGTGAGGTCGTTGATGCCGACGATCTGGAGGTCTGCCCCGCCGTCGATCGCGGCGCGCAGGAAGTTGCGCCCGATCCGGCCGAAGCCGTTGATGCCGACTCGAACAGTCACGTGAGGCCCCTTCTGCCGGCTCAGAGCCGGCACGTCGTGGGACGGGAACCTCCCGCCCCCGGGATGAACGTGGATGCGCTGACAGCCCCGACACTAGGGCACCGACGGCGGGGCCGTCCCGACGATGACCGGATCGCGGTGGCTAGAGGGACAGCAGGTCGGGGCTCAGCCCCGCCTCGGTGTCGGGAATGCCGAGATCGGCCGCCCGCTTGTCGGCCGTGGCCAGCAGCCGGCGGATCCGGCCCGCGATCGCGTCCTTGGTCATCGGCGGGTCGGAGAGCTGGCCCAGCTCCTCCAACGAGGCCTGCCGGTGCTTGAGCCGGAGCCGACCGGCGGCACGCAGGTGGTCGGGGATGTCGTCGCCGAGGATCTCCAGCGCCCGCTCCACCCGGGCACTGGCCGCCACCGCAGCCCGGGCCGACCGGCGCATGTTGGCGTCGTCGAAGTTGGCCAGCCGGTTGGCCGTCGCCCGGACCTCCCGGCGGACTCGCCGCTCCTCCCAGGCCAGCACGCAGTCGTGCGCCCCGAGCCGGGTGAGCAGCGCGCTGATGGCGTCGGCGTCCCGGATCACCACCCGGTCCACCCCACGGACCTCCCGTGCCTTGGCGGCGACGCCGAGCCGGCGGGCGGCTCCGACCAGAGCCAACGCGGCCTCCGAGCCGGGACTGGTCACCTCGAGGGAGGCGGAGCGGCCAGGTTCCATCAGCGACCCGTGGGCGAGGAAGGCGCCTCGCCAGGCCGCCTCGGCGTCGCACAGCCGACCGTTGACGACCTGGGCGGGCAGCCCGCGGACCGGTCGGCCCCGGACGTCGATGAGGCCGGTCTGGCGGGCGAGGCTCTCACCGTCCTGCGTGACCCGGACCGTGTAGCGGGTCCCCCGGCGGATGCCTGCGGGCTGCACGACGAGCAGGTCGCTGCGCTGCCCGAACACCTCGGCCAGGTTGCGGCGCAACCGGCGGGCCGCCGCGCCGGTGTCGAGCTCGGCCTCGACGACGATCCGGCCGCCGACGATGTGCAGCCCACCGCCGAAGCGCAGCAGGGTGGAGGTCTCGGCCTTTCGGCAGCAGGACTTGGTGGTGGCGAGGGCGGCCAGCTCGGACTTCACCTCCGCCGTCATCGCCATTGCGGCATCTTGCCACGCCCACCCAGAGCGGCGAGGGCCGCCGCCAGGCGGAGAGGGTCGTGCTGGTCCCGGGAGCCGTCCCGATGCACGGAGGCCAGGACGAGCTCGGCGCCCAGGGTGCCGGCGGCCTGCTCGAGCAGGTCGGCGTCGGGTACGGCCGCCGGGTCGGCGAGCACCACGTCGACCGCGAGCTCGGGGGCGTAGAGCCCGAGCACCTCGAGCAGGTTCTCCGGCGCGAACTCCTCGGTCTCCGGGGTGGCGGAGGCCAGGTTGAGCAGCACCAGCCGGGACGCCTTGGTGCTCGCCAGGGCGTCGGCCAGGTCGGGGACGAGCAGATGCGGGATCACCGAGGAGAACCACGACCCCGGCCCGAGCACGACGAGGTCGGCGTCCTGCACGGCCTGCACGGCCTCGGGGCAGGCCGGTGGGTCCGCGGGCAGCAGCGCGAGGTCGACCACGCGGCCGGGCGTCGTGGCGACCTCGACCTGCCCGAGCACCTCGCTGGGCGGGCCACCCTGCCGGTCGGCCACCAGCGCCCGCAGCGTCAGCGGCACGGTGGACATCGGCAGCACCCGCCCGTGCGACGCCAGCAGCTCGCCCACCAGGTCCAGGCCGCGGACCGGGTCGTCCAGCCGCTGCCAGACCGCGGCGATGAGCAGGTTGCCCAGGCAGTGCCCGGCCAGCTCGCCCGACCCCCCGAAGCGGTGCTGGAGCACCTGCGCCCAGGTGCGGCCCCAGGCGTCGTCGCCGCAGAGCGCGGCCAGCGCCATCCGCAGGTCCCCGGGCGGCAGCAGGTCGAGCTCGTCGCGGATGCGCCCGCTGGAGCCGCCGTTGTCGGCCACGGTGACCACCGCCGTGAGCCGCCCGGTGAGCCGGCGCAGGGCCCGCAACGACGCGGCCAGCCCGTGCCCACCGCCGAGGGCGACAACCGCGGGCCCGGCCGCCTGCGGGTCGAGGTGCGGGGGCAGTCCGCGCGCCACGCCTGTCACTCCCGCCCGAGGTCACGGTGGACCACGCGTACGCTCACGCCCGGCCCGGCGAGCCGGCGGGCGAGCTCCTCGGACACCGCGACGCTGCGGTGCTTGCCGCCGGTGCAGCCGACGGCCACCGTGACGAAGCGCTTGCCCTCCTCCTGGTACCCCGGCAGCACCTGCCCGAGCAGGCCCGCATAGCGCTCGACGAACTCCATCGCCCGCGGCCGGCTGAGCACGTACTCGCGGACGCTGGGGTCCTGCCCGGTCAGCGGACGTAGCTCGGGCACCCAGAAGGGGTTGGGGAGGAACCGCAGGTCGGCGACGAGGTCGGCGTCCACCGGCAGGCCGTACTTGAACCCGAACGACATGAGGATCACCCGAACCGGGTCGTCGTCCCCGGCGAACGCGGCCCGGACCCGGTTGCCGAGCTGGTGCACGGTCAGGTTCGACGTGTCGACGACGAGGTCCGCGTTCTGCCGCAGCGCTGCGAGCACCCGGCGCTCGGCCACGATGCCGTCGAGGATGCGCCCCTCCTTCTGCAGCGGGTGGGGACGACGGGCACTCTCGAACCGCCGGACGAGCACCTCGTCGGTCGCCTCCAGGAACAGCACGCTGGGACGGTGACCCGCCCCCGTCGCGGTGTCGACAGCCTGCCCGAGCTCGGCGAACAGCTGCCCGCCGCGCACGTCGGCCACGATCGCGACCCGGGTGTCGCCCGCGCTCACCGCCCTGATGGTGGCCAGCAGGTCGGGCAGCAGCCGCGGCGGCATGTTGTCGACGACCCACCAGCCGAGGTCCTCCAGTGCGTTGGCCACCGCCGACTTGCCGGCCCCGGACATGCCGGTGATCACCAGCGTGTCGCTGGCCTGGGTGGACATGAACGGCATCAGGCCTCCCGGGCCGGGTCGAGCACCTCCCCGGTCGTCATGCTGACGGCCGGGCCCGGACGGTCAGTGGCGAGCGCGGCGACGACGGCCGCGGCGAGCTGCGGGCCGAAGCCCTTGACCGCCGTGATGTCGTCCACCGTGGCCGACCGTAGCCGCTTCACCGAGCCGAAGTGGCGCAGCAGCGCGGCCCGCCGAGCCTCGCCCAGCCCGGGCACGTCGTCCAGGGCGCTGTGGACGGCGGAGCGACGCCGCTTGCCGCGGTGGTAGGTGATCGCGAACCGGTGGGCCTCGTCGCGGATGCGCTGGAGCAGGTACAGCCCCTCGCTCGTGCGGGGCAGGATCACCGGGTCAGGCCGGTCGGGCAGCCACACCTCCTCGAGCCGCTTCGCCAGCCCGCACACGGCGACCCCACCCGGACCGCCCTCGACACCCAGCGCGGTCAGCGCCGCGACGGCGGCGGCCACCTGGGGCTGCCCGCCGTCCACGACGAGCAGGGACGGCGCGTAGGCGAACCGCCGTGGACGTCCGGTGGTCGGGTCCAGGCCCGTCCGGCCCGCCGGCCCGCCGGCCGTGACGTCCAGGGCGGCCTGACCGGTGGTGTCGTCGGCGGACGGATCGCTTGCCCCCTCCACCTCCGGCACCTGCTCCCGGTCCTCGAGGTAGCGGCGAAAGCGGCGGGTGACCACCTCGGCGATGGCTGCCACGTCGGAGGCACCGTCCGTGCCGCGGGCCCGCACCTCGAACCGGCGGTAGTCGCTGCGGCGCGGCAGCCCGTCCTCGAACACCACCAGCGACCCGACCACGGCCTCACCCTGCAGGTGGGAGACGTCGATGCACTCGACCCGCAGTGGCGCCTCGGGCAGGTCCAGGGCCTGCTGGATCTCCTCCAGGGCTCGGCTGCGGGTGGACAGGTCACTGGCCCGACGGGTCTTGTGCAGGGCGAGCGTCTGCCGGGCGTTCTGCTCGACAGTGCTGAGCAACGCGCGCTTGTCGCCGCGCTGGGGCACCTTGACCTCGACCGGCCCGCCGCGCCGCTCCTGCAGGATCGCCGCCAGCGCAGCCCGCTCCTCGGCATCGCCGGGCAGGGCGGGGACGAGCACCTGCCGGGGGATGGCCGCGGGGACGGTGTCGCCGTACAGCTGCAGCAGGAAGCCCTCCACGAGGCTGGCGAGGTCGGCGTCGTCGGTGCGGTCGGCAACCCAGCCACGCTCCCCACGCACCCGGCCGGCGCGCACGTGGAAGACCTGGACCGCCACCTCCAGCGGGTCGGTCGCGAGCGCGACCACGTCGGCGTCCGTGCCATCGCCGAGCACGACGGCGTTGCGCTCGAGGGCGCGCTCCAGCGCGGCGACGTCGTCGCGCAGCCGGGCGGCCCGCTCGTACTCCTGGGCCTCGGCCGCCTGCGCCATCGCCGTGCGCAGCCGACGCAGGAAGGCGGCGGTGTGGCCCTCCATGAACGTGACGAAGTCGTCCACCAGGGCCCGGTGCTCCTGCGCGCTGACGCGGCCGATGCAGGGGGCCGAGCACTTGCCGATGTAGCCCAGCAGGCAGGGCCGGCCCACCTGGCCAGCCCGGCGGAAGACGCCGGAGGAGCAGGTGCGCACCGGGAACACCCGCAGTACCTGGTCGAGGGTCTCCCGGATCGCCCAGGCGTGGGCGTAGGGGCCGAAGTAGCGCACCCCCTTGCGCTTGGCTCCGCGCATGACCAGCACCCGCGGGTACTCCTCGCTCACGGTGACGGCGAGGTAGGGGTAGGACTTGTCGTCGCGGTACCGGACGTTGAAGCGCGGGTCGAACTCCTTGATCCAGGAGTACTCGAGCTGGAGGGCCTCGACCTCGGTGGCGACCACGGTCCAGTCCACCGACGCCGCGGAGGTGACCATCGCCTGGGTGCGCGGGTGCAGCGCGGCCAGGTCGGAGAAGTAGGACGAGACCCGCGACCGCAGCGACTTCGCCTTGCCCACGTACACGACCCGGCCTTCGCCGTCGAGGAAGCGGTACACCCCCGGGGCGTCCGGGAGCGACCCGGGGGCCGGACGGTAGGTCGCGGGGTCAGCCACGACCGGACCCGCAGCCGCCCACGCTCAGGCCAGCACCACCTGGTCGCCGGACACGCTGACGGGAACCTCGGGCAGCGGCGCGGTGGCCGGACCCTTGACGACGGCACCGTCGGCCGCCGAGAACACCGAGCCGTGGCAGGCGCAGACGATCCCGTCGTCCTCCACCGAGGAGACCTGGCAGCCCTGGTGGGTGCAGGTGCTCGAGAAGCCCTTGAAGTCGCCCTCGGTCGGCTGGGTGACGACGACCTTCTGGGCCGGCACGATCACGCCACCGCCCACCGGCACGTCGGCTGCCGCCACCAGTGCCCCGTCGAGGGCACCCTCGCCGTCGTCGGCGTTGGGCTCCTCCGCCGTTGGCTCCTCCGCGGTGGGCTCCTGGGTGCTGTCCGAACCCCCACAGGCAGCCAGCAGCACGGTGCCGCCGACGGCGGCAGCACCAGCGACGAGGGTCCGACGGCTCAGCTTGTTGCTCATGGCCCTAGCCTGCCAGCCCGCGCCGGCTGGGACGAACCGAGGAGGGGGGCCAGGAACCGACCCGTGTGGCTGTGCGGCACCTCGGCCACCTGCTCGGGGGTGCCTTCGGCGAGCACGGTGCCCCCGCCGGAGCCGCCCTCGGGGCCGAGGTCGACCACCCAGTCGGCGGTCTTGACCACGTCCAGGTTGTGCTCGATGACCAGCACGGTGTTGCCCTTGTCGACCAGCCCCTGCAGCACCCCGATGAGCTTGCGGACGTCCTCGAAGTGCAGCCCGGTGGTCGGCTCGTCCAGCACGTAGACGGTGCGGCCGGTGGAGCGCTTCTGCAGCTCGGAGGAGAGCTTGACCCGCTGGGCCTCGCCGCCGGACAACGTCGGGGCCGGCTGGCCGAGCCGGACGTAGCCGAGCCCCACGTCCACCAGCGTGCGCAGGTGCCGCGCGATGGGCGGGACGGCCGAGAAGAACTCCAGCGCCTCCTCGATCGGCAGGTCGAGCACCTCGGCGATGGTGCGGCCCTTGAAGTGCACCTCGAGGGTCTCCCGGTTGTACCGGGCGCCGTGGCAGACCTCGCACGGCACGTATACGTCGGGCAGGAAGTTCATCTCGATCTTGATGGTCCCGTCCCCGGCGCATGCCTCGCACCGACCGCCCTTGACGTTGAACGAGAACCGGCCGGGCTGGTAGCCGCGCACCTTCGCCTCTTCGGTCTCGGCGAACAGGCGGCGGATGTGGTCGAACACCCCCGTGTAGGTGGCCGGGTTGCTGCGCGGCGTGCGCCCGATGGGCGACTGGTCGACGTGCACGACCTTGTCGACGTGCTGGAGCCCCTCGATGCGGCGGTGCCGGCCCGGCACGGCCCGCGCCTGGTACAGGTGCCGGGCCAGGGCGGTGTAGAGCACGTCGTTCACCAGCGTGGACTTGCCCGACCCACTCACCCCGGTCACCGCCACGAAGCAGCCGAGGGGGACCTCGACGTCCAGGTCGCGCAGGTTGTGCTCACGTGCGCCGAGCACCCGGAGCAGGCGGGAACGGTCCACGGGCCGGCGGACGGCCGGCACCTCGATCTTCAGCCGACCGGACAGGTAGGCACCGGTGAGGGAGGACGGGTGCTCCTCCAGCGCGGCCAGCGGGCCGGACACGACGATCTGCCCGCCGTGCTCGCCGGCGCCGGGGCCGATGTCGACGACCCAGTCGGCGGTACGGATCGTGTCCTCGTCGTGCTCCACCACGATGAGGGTGTTGCCGAGGTCGCGCAGCCGGACCAGGGTGTCAATGAGGCGGTGGTTGTCCCGCTGGTGCAGGCCGATGCTCGGCTCGTCCAGCACGTAGAGCACGCCGACCAGGCCCGAGCCGATCTGGGTGGCCAGCCGGATGCGTTGGGCCTCGCCGCCGGCCAGCGTCGCGGCGGGACGGTCGAGGGTGAGGTAGTGCAGGCCGACGTCGACGAGGAAACGCAGCCGCTCGTTGACCTCCTTGAGCACCCGGGCCGCGATCTGCTGCTCCCGCTCGCCGAGGTCGAGGTCGAGCAGGAAGCGCTGGCACTCCCCGATCGGCAAGGCTGCCACCTCGGCGATGGAACGACCGCCGATGGTCACCGCCAGGACCTCGGGCTTGAGCCGGCTGCCGGAGCAGGTCGGGCACGGCACCTGGCGCATGAACCCCGCGTACCGCTCACGGCTGGCGTCGCTCTCGGCCTCGCGGTGCCGCCGCTCGACGAACGGGACGATGCCCTCGTAGGTGGTGTCGTAGGCCCGCGCCCGGCCGTATCGGTTGGTGTAGCGGACGTGGATCGGCTGTGGGTGCCCGAGCAGCACCGCCTGACGCGCCTTCGCGGGCAGGTCGGCGAAGGGCGTGTCGACGTCGAAACGCAGCGCGTCGGCCAGGGCCGTGACCTGACGGAAGAAGTACTCGGAGGTGGTGCCGGCACCCCAGGGCGCCAGCGCGCCCTCCCGCAGGGTGCGGCTGGGGTCGGGGACCACGAGCTCGGGGTCCACCTCCATCCGGGTGCCGAGTCCCGTGCACTCCGGGCAGGCCCCGAAGGGCGAGTTGAAGGAGAACGACCGCGGTTCGAGCTCGTCCAGCGAGATCCCGTGCTCGAGGCAGGCGAGGTGCTCGGAGAAGGTCCGTTCCCGCTGCGGGTCGTCCTCCGGGAGGTCGACGAGGTCCAGCAGGACGATCCCGCCGGCCAGGCGCAGCGCCGTCTCGACCGAGTCGGTGATGCGCTGCTTGGCTCTCGGACGGACGACCAGGCGGTCGACGACCACCTCGATGGAGTGCTTCTCCTGCTTCTTCAGCGCGGGCGGCTCGGCGAGCGGATGGACGGTGCCGTCCACCCGCGCCCGGGCGTACCCCTGCGAGGCGAGGGTGCGGAACAGATCGACGTACTCGCCCTTGCGGGCGCGCACCACCGGGGCCAGCACCTGGAACCGGGTGCCCTCCGGCAGCTCCAGCACCTGGTCGACGATCTGCTGCGGCGTCTGCCGGCGGATCGGCTCGCCCCCCACCGGGCAGTGCGGTCGACCGGCGCGGGCGTAGAGCAGCCGCAGGTAGTCGTAGACCTCGGTGATCGTGCCCACGGTCGACCGCGGGTTGCGTGAGGTCGACTTCTGGTCGATGGACACCGCGGGCGACAGGCCCTCGATGAAGTCGACGTCCGGCTTGTCCATCTGGCCGAGGAACTGCCGCGCGTACGCGGACAACGACTCGACGTAGCGCCGTTGCCCCTCGGCGAAGATCGTGTCGAAGGCGAGGCTGGACTTGCCCGAGCCGGACAGCCCGGTGAACACGACGAGCGCGTCCCGCGGCAGGTCCAGTGACACGTCCTTGAGGTTGTGCTCGCGGGCTCCCCGGACCACCAGCCGGTCGCCGGGATGACGCTCGGCAGGACGGCGGGACGGCACCCGCGCAAGCCTAGGCGCGCTGGGAGGGTGCCTCATCTCGGCCCGCACCGTGGGCCAGCCGACGTCCAGCCCTCGTCGTCTGGTCACCTCAGGCCGCCGGCAACAACGGTGGCGAGCGGTCGAGCGCGGTCTGCGCCGGACGGACGCCGGTCCGATCCACCGCCCAGAACAACCCCGGCGACCCGGGGTCGGGCCGTAGCTCCCAGTCCCCCGCGTGCAGTGTCCGGTGGTGGTGACGGCACAGCAGCACGAGGTTGGCCAGGTCGGTCGGCCCCCCGTCCACCCAGTGCCGCACGTGGTGGGCGTCGCAGAAGACCACGGTCCGGCTGCAGCCGGGATGGACGCAGCCCGCGTCGCGTACCGCGAGGGCCTTCAGCTGCGCCGCGGAGGCCGTCCGCTGCGACCGTCCCAGCGCCAGCGGCACCCACGCCGGGTCCCCTGGCAGCCCCGTCCCGAGCTCGTCCGGCCGGACCCGGGACCGCGGACGACCCAGCAGCCGCGCCACCACCGGGGTCACCACCGCGTGACAGGCCCACCGGCGGGCCGCCGCTGCCGGGATCGACCGTCCGGTCCACGGAAGGCTCACCACACCTGACCACCCCCGGACCGCGGGCGCAGACCCGCCGCCGGCAGGCCCGTCCACCTCGCCCCCGGCGGTGAGGCCGGCGTCGCCCCGCCACCCGACCCCCGGCGGGAGCTGGTCGGCGTCGATCACGACCGACAGGTGCGGACGGTGCCCGCCCAGCGTGGGTGCGGGCTCGCTGTCGAGGTGCTTCTTCACCACGTCGAGCAGCGCGTCGGCCCGCCGCTGCGGGGCCGTCCTACCGTCCGCCGGGTCGCTGCCCCCCATCAGCGGCAGCAGGGCCGCGCGCAGCAGCTCCGTCGACTCGAGGTCGAGGACACCGTCGAGGTACCCGTGGTCGCCCACGACGGACAGCTGCAGCCCCCGCTTCTCGTACGCGTCGTGCAAGGCCCTCTCGGCGCCCCCCGGGTCGACCGCGGCGAACAAGGCCGCGGTGGCGCGCCGCACGGTGGCCGGGTCGTGGTCGCGTGCCAGGTCGAGCAGGATCGGCTCAGCGGAGCAGGCGTGCTCCACGCCGACCGTCCGGACGACGGAGGTGATGGCCGACACGTGCACCGGGGTGATCCGCCCCGCGCCGAGCTCAGCCGCGGTCGCCGGGAGGTGGTCGCGCAGGGTGCGCGCGGTCTCGGTCAGGTGACAGGCCGAGGCGGCCGAGAGCCGGGTGCGGTGCTCCAGCCACCGCTTCGTCGTCCGATGCCGCGTCGCCGAGGCCACCCCGGCGGTATCGACGGCCGCCACGGCCTTCAACGTCGCTGCGTGCAGCCGGTGCTGTGCTCGGACCAGACCGGCCGTGACCTCGCCGAGAGCGCTCCCGGGCAGCGCCTCGAGGTCGGCCCCGAGCAGCGCGTCGAGGACTCCGTGCAGGGCCGTGACCAGCGACTCCGTCTCGCCTGCCACCGCTGTCGAACACATGTTCGAATCATGCCACATCCCGCCGACACGGTCCAGCCCCGACACAGAGTCCGTGGACGGCCACCGGGCCCACACCGGGCTTCCTGCCAGGACCGGCCACCTTCCGGGCGCCGCCGACCCTGGGTACGTTCGGTGGGTGAGCGCGGACCCGACGCACAACGACCTCGACCTGGTGCGCCAGTCCGCCCAGCAGCTGCTCAACGACGTGCGACTGCTCGACGAGCCGGCGCTCGACGAACCCAGCCTGCTGCCCGGGTGGACCCGGGCCAACGTGGTCGGGCACCTCGTCGGCAACGCCGAGGGGCTCACCCGCCTGCTGGACGCGGCAGCTACCGGGCAGCCCCGGCACCAGTACGCCGACGCCGACGCGAGGACCGCGCCCATCGAGGCAGCCGTAGGTGTGCCCGCGGCCGACCTCGCCGATCGGCTCGCCGCCGCAACCGAGGCCTTGCTGGCCCGGGCTGCCGACCTCGACGACCAGCAGTGGCGACGTCGAGTTCGGCTGGGCATCGCCGGGTCCGGCCGCGAGATCGCTGCCGCCGAGGTCCCGTGGCGCCGCCTGGTCGAACAGGAGGTGCACCACGTCGACCTCGCCGGGCCCTACACACCCGCGCACTGGCCCGAGGAGTTCGTGCACCGACTGCTGGACGAGGTCGCCGCGCTGTACCTCGTCCGCGACGACGTACCGCCCCTGGACCTGCGGGCCATCGACGGGGACTGGGCGGCCAGTGCCGGCGACTCCGCTGCGACGAGCCGGGTGGAGGGGCCGTCGCCGGCCCTGCTCGCCTGGCTCATCGGACGCTTCAGCGGGGAGGGGCTGCACGTGCGGCCCAGACCGCTCCCGGCGCTGCCGCCCTGGTTCTAGCCGCTTCGTCACTCGCCGGCGACGCCGGAGCATCCCGACCGGGCGCAGCCAGTCACGGCCGGGTGGCGCGCCCGGTCAGCTCGACCACGGTCATGGTGTCCGGTCGGTGCGTCACGTCGTACCTCATCGCCACGCCGTCCGGGCTCAGCCAGCCGTCGTCGGTGCGAGTCCAGCCGGCAGCAGCCGCGGCTCGAGCGATCTGCTGCGCGACGGCCTCGTCCGGGGCCACGTTGACCAGCACGTGGCAGGTGCCGTCGCTGCGGGCGAGCGTCCACCCACCGTCCTGACGCACCAGGGGCCCCGGGTCGAGACGCCGCCCGAACGACACCAGAGCGGCCCCGACCGGCTCGTCACGGGCATGCTCGGCCCGCGTCGAGGCGGCGGAGTACTCCAGCGACCCCAGGTAGGCGCCGGCTCCAGCCGCCACGAGTGCGAACGCGACACCGGCGAGGACGAGCCAGTGGGCTCGGACGGCTCGACCGAGCAGCGACACGACGACCACCAGCATTCCGCCCACCACGACACCGGCACCGGCGGCGAGCACCGCGAGCACCTGCGCCCATCCGCCGCCGAGCCCGCCGTAGGTCTCGACCACCGAGAAGGTGCCCTGACCGATCCAGCCGAGCACCGCAGCACACCCGGCCAGGACGAGCGAGGCCAGGGCTACCGCGACCGCCCCCGCTCCGTGGCGACGGTCGGCGGATTCGGCCAGCGCCTCCCGACCCCGTGTCTCGCTCCCCCGCCCGCTGCGCATCGGGCCTCCCTCGCTGTTTCCATGGTGGCGGCCCGGACGCCGGCCGGGTAGGGCCATCCGGGTGGGGTGCCCTCCGGCGTGTCGCCGCCCGGGCACCGGCGCCAGCGTGAAGACTGGAAGGTCGCCCCCGACTCGCTTCGTCCATCCTGGGATGGTCCCGGCTGCCATGACGACCACCGCTGCGACCCGGCCGAGCGCACCCCCGGCTGAAGGCCCTCGAGCGCCGTCGGTACCGATGCCCCACCTGGGGGGCCTGGACGGGCTTCGCGCCCTCGCCGTGGTCGCCGTCGTGCTCTACCACCTCGACCTTGCCTGGATACCCGGCGGGTTCCTCGGCGTCGACGTGTTCTTCGTGCTGTCCGGCTTCCTCATCACCGCGCTGGTCCTCGAGGAGGTCGAGCGGACCGGGCGGTTGGACGTCCGCCGCTTCTACCTGCGGCGAGCACGGCGGCTGCTGCCAGCGCTGGGGCTGGTGCTGCTGGCGGTGTCGGCCACGGCCGTGCTGGGCGTCCGGGAGGAGATCCCTGAGCTGCGCACCGACGTGCCCGCCGCCCTGCTCTACGTGTCGAACTGGTGGTACGTCGCCTCCGATGCCTCCTACTTCGAGTTCACCGGCCGCCCTCCGCTGCTGCAGCACCTGTGGTCGCTGGCCGTCGAGGAGCAGTTCTACCTGCTGTGGCCCGCCGTCGTGGTGGCGGCGATGGCCGTCGGTCGACGCCGGGTGCGGCGGGTCGCCGTGGTGGGTGCGCTGCTGTCCACCGCGGCGATGGCGACCCTGGCGGCCATGGGTGACATGCCGGTTCCCAACGACGCCAGCCGCGTCTACTACGGGACGGACACCCACGCCATGGGCCTGCTCGTGGGAGCCGCGCTGGCGACGCTGTGGGCGCCGTGGCGGCGCTGGTCGGGCGAGCGGTCGTGGCTCAGCCGCCGTGCTGGGCCGCACCGAGGCTGGGTCGGTGTGGTCGACCTGGTGGGTGTGGCCTGCCTCGTCGGAGTGGTGCTCGCCTTCCTGCGGGTGGGGCAGTTCTCCCCCGGCCTGTACCGCGGCGGCTTCCTCGCTCTTGCCGTGCTCACGGCCGGTCTGGTGGCCACGCTGGCGCACCCCGCGGGGCTGCTCGGACGTGCGATGGCGGTGCAGCCGATGCGCTACCTCGGCGAACGCTCGTACGGCAGCTACCTGTGGCACTGGCCGGTGTTCATGCTCAGCCGCCCCGGCTTCGAGCTCGACCAGGTCGGCTGGCCAGCCGACGTCGCGCGGGTGGCCCTGACCCTGCTGCTCGCCGAGCTGTCCTACCGGCTGGTGGAACGACCGATCCGGCACGGCGCGATCGCACGGGCGGTCCGCCGGTCCCGCGAGCGCACCCCGCAGGGCCGGACGGCTGCGCTGCGCCTCATCGGGGCCGGCGCGGCCACGGTTCTGGTGGTCGGGCTGGTCGGGTTCGGCCTGTATCGCGCAGCCGCAGCGGTGCCGCTCGGACCGGCTGACGGCTCGGTGAACGCCGCCATCGCGGGCGAGGGCGGCGGCTCTGGCGCCGACGGCCCCGCGTCCGACGCCGGTGCGAGTACCTCGGCCGCCGACCTCGGCACCCTCGGAGCGGAGCAGCGTCCGGTGCCCTCGCCCACATCAGCGCCGCCCCCGGTGTCCGATCCCGCGCCTGCCCCCTCGGTCTCGGCGTTCGGCGACTCGGTCCTGCTCGGTGCAGCCGACGACCTGGGCGCCGCCGGCGTCACCGTCGACGCCGCCGAGGAACGCCACTACCCGCAGGTGTTCGATGCCATCCGGGCCGCGCGCGACGCCGGCACCTTGGGCGGGTCGGTCGTCATCCACACCGGCAACAACGGCCCGATCGCCGAGCCCGACCTTCGTGCGCTGCTCGACGACCTCGGCGACCGGCGGGTCTACCTGGTGACCGTCGCGCTGCCCCGGGCCTGGGAGGGTTACAACAACGACCTGTTCGGCAGGGTCGCCGCGGCCTACCCGGACGTGTCCGTCCTGGACTGGCGCGGTGTCGCCGCGGCCAACCCTGGCTGGCTCTACGACGACGGGCTGCACCTGGTGGCACCCGAGGGTCGGCGCGGCTACGCGCAGTGGCTGCTCGCCCAGGTGGCGACCTGATCCCTCCGGGCCGCGTCCGCGGGCGGTCCGGGCGGTTAACTGGTCCCGAGACACCCGCGACCCCCGGAGGACGCCATGACCTACCACGGGTCCGTCGAGCCCGGAGGGCCGCCGGCCGACCACGAGCTCACCGACCTGGTGATCACCAAGGTGTCGGTGGGCCCGATGGACAACAACGCCTACGTGCTGCGCTGCCGGCGCACCGGCGATGCGCTGCTGGTGGACGCGGCAGCGCAGGCGCGCCGCCTGCTGGAGACCGTCGGCGACGAGCCGGTGCGCACAGTGGTGACCACCCACCGGCACGCCGACCACTGGGGCGCGCTCGCCGAGGTGGTGGCCGCCACGGACGCGGCGACCGTGGCGCATCCGCTGGACGCTGCTGCGATCGGGGTGCCGACCACCAGGCTCGTCGAGGACGGGGACGTGGTGACCGTGGGACAGATCGTCCTGCGGGTGATCCACCTCGAGGGCCACACGCCAGGGTCGATCGCGCTGCTCTACGACGACCCGCACGGCTCCCCGCACCTTCTCACCGGCGACAGCCTGTTCCCCGGCGGACCGGGCAAGACCACCCCGCAGACCTTCCCGCTGCTCATGCGCGACCTGGAGACCAAGGTGTTCGCCGCCCTGCCCGACGAGACCTGGGTCTACCCCGGCCACGGCGACGACACGACGCTCGGCCGGGAGCGGCCGCACCTGGCCGAGTGGCGCGCCCGCGGCTGGTAGCCGTCCGGCACGCTCCTGCCGCGAGCGGGACCGGTGCCTGCTCGACGCGACGGAGGCGACTCGTGACCGGCCCTCAGTGGCCGGTCGTCTCGGTGCGCGGCTTGTCGGCCTTCTCGGTGGGGCCGTGACCGGCGATGGGGCCCGAGTGGGCGCGGGCGGTGGGGTCGCGGCGCACCTTGATGATCGAGGCGATCGTGGTGATCGTCAGCGTCGCGATGATCACGACCAGGGACGTGGTGGTCTCGATCTTCGGGATGTCGGGGTTGACCTCGTGCAGGAAGGTGAGGATCAGCTTGACGCCGATGAACGCAAGGATGAACGACAGCCCAACCGCCAGGTAGACGAGCTTGTCCAGCAGGTTGCGCAGGACGAAGAACAGCGCCCGCAGCCCCAGCAGCGCGAACGCGTTCGCGGCGAAGACGAGGTAGGGCTCCTGGGTCACGCCGAACGTCGCCGGGATGGAGTCCAGCGCGAACAGCAGGTCGGTCGTGCCCACGGCGATGAGCACGAGCAGCATCGGGGTCGCGAACCGCTTGCCGTTCTCGATGATCGTGAGCTTGTTGCCGTGGTACTCCTCGGTGATCGGGAACCGGCGCCGCGCGGCGCGGATGATGGCGTTCTCCTCCAGGTCGGCGTCCTCGTTGCGGTGCTTGAAGATGCCCCACGCCGTCCAGATGAGAAAGCCCCCGAAGATCACGAAGGTGAACGCGAAGTACTCGAGCGCGGCCGCGCCGATGGCGATGAAGACGGCCCGCATGACCAGAGCCAGGGCCACCCCGATGAGCAGGGCGCGCTGCTGCAGCTCCGACGGCACGGCGAAACGAGCGAAGATGATGAGGAAGATGAACAGGTTGTCCACCGACAGGCTCTTCTCCACCAGCCACCCGGCGAAGTACTGCTGGCCGAAGTCGGCGCCGGCCCACTGCCAGACCCAGACGCCGAACACGATCGCCACGCCGACGTAGACGACCGACCAGGTCACGGCCTCGCGCATCCTGACGTCGTGCGGGTTGCGACCGATGACGAAGTCCAGCGCCAGCAGACCGACGATGGCGGCGATCGTGACGGCCCAGACGGTGAAGGTCACATCCACGACGTCAACCCTAGGTGCCGATCACCCGACCCGCTCCGCCCACACCTGTGCGCCGCCGCAGGTCAGCGGGCGGTGCGCTCACGGTGGTCGACGACAAGGGACGCCGCAGCGGTCGTGCCGAGAACCAGGACGATCACCCCGAGGGACGCCTGCACCGGGATCTCCGGGGCCCACTCCACCGGCTCCCCGCCGTTGACGAACGGCAGGGTGTTCGTGGCCAGGGCCTCGAGGATGAGCTTGACCCCGATGAAGGCCAGGACCACCGCCAGCCCGACGTTGAGGTAGCGCAGCCGGTCCAGCAGCCCCCCGAGCACGAAGAACAGCTGGACGAGCCCCATCAGCGCGAAGGCGTTGGCGGTGAAGACGAGGTAGGGCTCCTTGGTCAGGCCGAAGATCGCCGGGATGGAGTCCAGCGCGAACAGCAGGTCCGTCGTCCCGATCGCGAGCATGACGATGAACATGGGGGTGAACACCCGGGACCCGTCCACCACCACCCGCAGCCGCACGCCGTGGTACTCGGGGGTGAGCGGCACCACCCGGCCGGCCCAGCGGATCAGCGCGTTCTCCTCGAACTCCTCCTCCTCGTCGCTGCCGCGCAGCAACGTCCAGGCTGTCCACAGCAGGAAAGCACCGAAGAGGAAGAACACGCTGCTGAACCGTTCGATGACGAACGCCCCGGCGGCGATGAAGATCCCCCTCAGCACCAGCGCCAGCAGGATGCCGATGATGAGGACGGTCTGCTGCAGCGCAGCCGGCACGGCGAAGCGGGCCATGATGACGACGAAGACGAACAGGTTGTCCAGGCTCAGGCTGTACTCGGTGAGCCAGCCGGCGTAGAACTCCGCCGCGTACTGCGAGCCCCACACCAACCAGACCACGCCTCCGAAGGCGATGGCCAGCAGCACGAAGAAGACCACGACCCGGGCCGCCTCGCGCACGGTGGGCTTGTGCGGACGGCGGCTCACCAGCACCAGGTCGGTGACGAGCACGCCTAGGACGCCTACCAGCGTGAGGACCCACGCGAGCGGCGAGACGTTCATGGGGTCCTTCCGGCGGGGGGCAGCCTTGCCAGGCTAGTCCTGCCGGGGGTCGCTACCGGGCTCCTGCCTCCCGCATGCCTCGCAGCTCCCGCTTGAGCTCCCCGATCTCGTCCCGCAGCCGGGCCGCGAGCTCGAAGTGCAGCTCGGCGGCTGCGGCGTGCATCTGCTCGGTGAGCTGCTCGATGAGGTCCGCGAGGTCCGTGGCGGGCATGCCGGCGAGCGCGGCCGCGTGCCGTCCGACGTCCCCGCCGTCCGGGCCACCGCGTCCGGCCCGCCCTGCCCGTCCCGGCACCGGGGACTTGCCGCGGGACTGGGCCCGGCCCGAGCCGCCGATGAGCTCCTCGGTGTCGGCGTCCTCGCGGGCCAACAGCTCGGTGATGTCGCTGATCTTCTTCCGCAGCGGCTGCGGGTCCAGTCCGCGCTCGGCGTTGTAGGCCAGCTGCTTGGCCCGGCGCCGGTTGGTCTCCTCGATCGCGCGCTCCATGGACCGGGTGACCGCGTCGGCATACATGTGCACCTGACCCGACACGTTGCGGGCCGCTCGTCCGATCGTCTGGATGAGCGAGGTCTCCGAGCGCAGGAAGCCCTCCTTGTCGGCGTCGAGGATGCTCACCAGTGACACCTCGGGCAGGTCCAAGCCCTCGCGCAGCAGGTTGATCCCGACCAGCACGTCGTACTCGCCGAGCCGCAGCTCGCGCAGCAGCTCGACCCGGCGCAGCGTGTCGACCTCGGAGTGCAGGTAGCGCACCCGCACCCCCTGGTCGAGCAGGTAGTCGGTGAGGTCTTCGGCCATCTTCTTCGTCA
>Ga0114939_10001358_pt1 | contig 19342 bp, 19 predicted proteins | sample AshMeaCrysSpring_FD_87196 | JGI IMG/M metagenome (GOLD analysis project Ga0114939, IMG submission 87196) | Groundwater microbial communities from Big Spring, Nevada to study Microbial Dark Matter (Phase II) - Ash Meadows Crystal Spring | ecosystem: Environmental > Aquatic > Deep subsurface >...
TACCCCGCGCGAGTAATACCCGAATTCCTCGTGATAGAGCGCGGCGGCCATCCAGCGGTCGAAGCGCACCGCGCCGCCGTTTTCCGCGACAAGCCCGAGAACAAACGCGCCCCGGTCCCCGCTCACCGCAGAAGCCGGTTGACGGCCAGCGTGAAAGCGACCGTCGCGTCGGCCGCGTTCGTCAGAAAATCCCCCGCGAATCCGACGAGGCTCACCCCCGGCGACGCGATCACCAGCAGGCCCGACAGACAGGCCAGATTGAGCAGGTAGATGAGAACCAACGAAAAAAACGTCCCCCCGTAGTGCAGGTCGGGCTGACCTTTCGCGATCATCCAGCACGTGAAAAGCATGTGGTAGGCCCACGTGAAGCCGATCGCGCCGAAAAGCCACTGACGATACGGCCACATGTCCACGAACAACCCGCCCGCGCCGTAAATCCCGATCACCGCCGCGCTGTAGATCGGGAAAAAATACGGAGCCAGCGCGATCCAGGTATTCGTCCGGTCGGCGAGGATATGCCCGCCCGAGCGCGTCACGCGGAACCGGTGCACGCGCCCGCCGCTCGCGAGCACCCAGATCGCGTGCGTGAGTTCGTGCCCGAAGACATACAACCACACCGGCCGGAGGCCGGAAAAAAATGCCACCGCCATGAGAAGGACCCCCAGCGCGAAGAACCAGAATTCCTCGGTGATCCAAAACGCCTCGCTCACCGTCACCCGCGCGAAGGCGGTGAAAAATGTCTGCGTGAGGATCCCCGCCGGCACGAGCAGAAAAACCCCCACCACCAATTTCACCCAGCGCTTGGGCACCGCTGCGGGCAGGACACCGCCGGCCGCGACATCCAGTCTCCGGGCTCGTCTCTGCGGTTTTCTCGGGCGGGCCATCTTGTTCGCGAACCGGCTGCGGCGTGCGGCCGGATTAAAGCGTGAGACCGAGATCGGCCAGCTTGCGGCGGGTCTCCGTGTGTTCCCGGTTCAGGACGGCATGGATGCCAAGGCTGGCCGCGACTTCACAAAGCAGGGGGCGGTCCTCGATGTAGGCGACATTCGCCGGCGCGACCTGCGCCACATCCAGCGCCAAGCGGTAAATATCCAGATCGGGTTTGCGGAAATGCACGAACGCCGAGACGATGAAGAAGTCCACGAATTCCTTGAGGTGGAACCGCCGGATCCTGTCCTCGGCGACCTCGCGCCCCTCGTTGCTCACGACCGCCACGCGCAGCCCGTAAACCGCCCGCAATTTCTTGACAAGGCCGATCATGTCCTCGTGCGGGACGGCTTGGTCGAGAATGAATTTTTTCACATCGCCGATCGAAAACTGCCGCGGTTCGTAAAAGATCACCTGCCGCAAATACGTCTCGAGCGACATTTTCCCTTCCTCGTAGGTGTCGTAGGTCACGCGGTGGCGGTGGTCCAGTTCGCAATAGTCCACCCCGAAATGCTCGGCCGTTTTTTTGCGCAGCGCCGAATCCCAACCGTTTGTCAACAAGACCCCGCCGATGTCCAAAAAGAGGGTTGTGATCTCCGCCATCCCGCACAACTACCCACCCCGGCCCTGAAGAGCAAGCCGCACATTCGTGCGCGCCGCCGGGTGGAGGGCCCGCGATCTCCCGGCCCCGCCGACGGCGCGCGAGAAACCGCGCACCCCGGGCCGTTTGGCAAAGAAAAAATGCCGTTGTTGCGGACGCTCCCTTTGCCGCCTTCCGCCGACGGGACTATCATACGGAATGCTGACACTTTCCAACCCACGCTCCTTCGAACCGGGCTCCATTGACGTGGAGGCACTCGCCGATACGGGGGGCGCTTGTCTTGTCATCCCCGAACACTTTCGCATCCAGCTCGGGCTTGAAGAGACAAGCAAGAAAGAAGTCACGCTGGCCGATGGATCGAAAAAGATGGTTCCCTGCGTGGGTCCGATTGAAACAAGGTTCAAAAATCGTGTGGCGTCTGTCGGCGCCATCGTGATGGGCGACGAGGTTCTTCTTGGCGCCATCCCAATGGAGGATATGGATTTGGTCGTTGAGCCTCAGGAGCGGATTGTGGACGTGAATCCATTGAATCCCAACTCCGCCGCAGCCAAGGCAAAATAAAAATGGGCGGGTGAGTCGCTCAAACGGTCAGCCGTCTGTCGGTCACGGCCGAAAACTTTCCACTTGGCCGCGGGGGCGGGCGCGGGGCAATCTGCGGTCCATGAAAGTTGCGATTGTGGGGGCCAATGGATACTCGGGCGAGGAACTCTGCCGGATTCTGGCCGGACACCCGCTCGCCACGCTGGCGGCGGTGACTTCGCGCCAGCACGCAGGCAGGCCGGTCGGGGCGGTTCTTTCGCGGTTGGCGCGGCATCCGGGGATCGGCGGACTGGAATTCACCGCGTCGGAAGCGGGCGGGTTGTTGGAGACGGGGGCGGAGATTTTCTTTCTGGCGCTGCCGCACGGGCTGGCATCCGAGTTTGCGGTACCGCTGATCGAGGCCGGGAGGCGGGTGGTCGATCTGAGCGCGGATTTCCGTTTGCGGAGCGCGGAGCGGTATTTGGAATTTTACGGCGAGGCGCACCCCGCGCCCGGGCATCTCGGGCACGCGGTTTTTGGATTGCCCGAGGTGCATCGGGCGGCGATCGGCGGGGCGCGGTTGGTGGCGTCGGCGGGGTGTTATCCGACAAGCATCCTGCTGCCGTTGGTGCCGTTGTTGCGGGCCGGGCTCATCGCCCCGGAGTCGATCATTGTCTCGAGTGCGAGCGGCGTGAGCGGGGCCGGGCGCAAGGCGGATGTTTCGCTTTTGTATGCCGAGTGCAACGAGAGCCTTCGCGCCTACGGGCTGCCGAAGCACCGCCACCTTTCGGAAATCGAACAGGAACTCGGCCTCGCGGCCGGCCGGGAGGTCACCATCACGTTTGTGCCGCACCTCGCGCCGCTCACGCGCGGGATCCATACCACCATCTTCGCGACGCCCGCCAATGGCGGCGAAAAGTTGGCCGCGGGCTGCCTCGCGGAGGCCTATGCCAACGAACCGTTCGTCCGCTTCGGAGACGCGCTGCCCGATACCAAACACGTGGCGGGCACAAATTTCTGCGACATCGCGCTGCGCTTCGACGCGCGGACCGGCCGGTTGGTCGTTCTGAGCGCGATCGACAACCTCGTGAAAGGCGCCGCCGGACAGGCGGTGCAAAATTTCAACATCATGGCGGGCTTTCCCGAAACCGCCGGCCTGCTATAACGAACCACCATGAGTGATTGGAAAAAAATTCCCGGCGGGGTGCTGGCCCCGCTGGATTTTTTGGGCGGAGCCGCCATGTGCGGTATAAAAACCGGAAAAAAAATCCGCTACGACCTCGCGCTGGTGGCCTCGCTGCGCCCGTGCTCGGCGGCGGCCACCTTCACCACGAACCGTGTGAAGGCCGCTCCGGTGCTGGTTTCCATGGAACACCTCGCCGGGTCGCCGACCCATCGCGCGGTCGCGCTCAACAGCGGCAATGCCAACGCCTGCACCGGGCCGGACGGCATCAAGGCGGCGCGTGCGACCGCCGTCGCCGCCGCCGACAAACTGGGCTGCCAGCCGGCCGAGGTCTTTGTCTGCTCGACGGGCCGCATCGGACGTCCGCTCCCCACCGCGCGCCTGGCGGCGGGATTGCGCGAGATCGAGTTGGAACGGGATTCCGGCCCGGCCTGCGCGAAGGCGATCATGACCAGCGACACGGTGCCGAAGGAAATTTCCATCCGCGTCGGCGAGGGCAGGGAGTCGTTCCGCATCGGCGCGATGGCCAAAGGGGCCGGGATGATCGACCCGAACATGGCCACCATGCTCTGCCTTGTCACGACCGACGCCGTCCTGCCAACGGGCGCCCTCCGCCGCATGCTGCGGGATGCGGTCGCCGACTCGTTCAACCGGATCACCATCGACGGCGACATGAGCACGAACGACACGGTCATCGCGCTCGCCAATGGCGCGTCCGGCCACCGGCCGCCGGATTCCCGCTTTGCCGCCGCGCTGGCGTTTGTCCTCCGCCACCTCGCCCGCGCGATCGTGCTCGATGGCGAGGGGGTGAGCCGGTTTGTGACGGTCGATGTGCGGGGTGCCGCCAGCAAAGCCGACGCGAAGCGCGCGGCCGAGGCGGTCGCCAATTCCACGCTGGTCAAATGCGCGTGGGCGGGCGGCGACCCGAACTGGGGGCGCATCCTCGACGCGCTGGGATACTGCGGGGCCGAATTTTCTCCCGACCGGGTCGATGTCGATTACGATGCGGTGCCCGCTGTGCGGGGCGGACTCCCGGCTCCCACTCCGCCCGCGCGGCTCAAGAAAGTGGCGGCGCGGGAGGAATTCCGGGTGACCATCCGGCTCGGAGCCGGCGACGCCTCGCACGAAGTTTGGACGACCGACCTCACCGAGGAATACGTGCGCCTCAACCTTTCCGAATAAAAATCCCATGAGCCGATTGCTGACGCCCGAAGATCGCGCGGCGAGCCTCATCGAGGCGCTGCCGTATATCCAAAAATTCCGCGGCCACACCTTTGTGATCAAGTACGGCGGGGCCGCCATGGAGGAGGATTCGATCGTGGAAAAGTTCCTGCGCGACATTGTCTTTCTCGAAGCTGTCGGGATCAACCCGGTGCTCGTTCACGGCGGCGGCAAGGCGATCACCGCCCGCATGCGCGAGGCCGGGCTCGCCGCGCGGTTCGTCAACGGCCTCCGTGTGACCGAGGCCGCGGCCATCCGCATCGTCGAGGAAACGCTCGACCGGGAAATCAACCCCCGCATTGTCGAGACGATCAACCGATTCGGAGGCAAAGCGGTCGGGCTCTCCGGCAAGGACGTCTTTGTCGCGCGGCGGCTGGGCCCGCAACCCGCCGAGGGCGGCGGGCACGAAGATGTCGGGTTTGTCGGCGAGGCGGCCGGGATCGAAACAGCCGCCACCGCGGCGGCCGTTATGTCCGAGACGGTCCCGGTGATCAGCCCGATCGGCGCGGAAGCCGGCGGCACCGTGCTCAACATCAACGCCGACATTGCGGCGGCCGCGCTGGCATCCGCGCTCAAAGCCGAGAAGCTTGTCTATGTGAGCGACGTGCCTGGAATCATGAGGGATCCCACCGACCCCGAGTCGCTCATTCCCGCCGTTCATGCGGACGATGTGGACATGTTGATCCGGAAAAAAGTGATCGGTGGCGGAATGATCCCGAAAGTGCGGTCGGCCATCTCCGCGCTCCAGGCCGGTGTCGGCAAAGTCCACTTCGTCGGCGGCACGATCCAGCATTGCCTGCTTCTGGAAATTTTCTCCGACGATGGCATCGGCACGGAAATCACCGCATGATCCCGTGTGAGCGGCCCGGTTTCGCGGAAAGGGTCCCCGGGCTGCGTGCCTGCTTCCTCGGGCGCGCGCCGGGCATCGACGCCGATGCCGACCGCGAAACCGTGCTCGCCCGGCTCGCGTCCGCCCACCGTCAGGCCGCCGACGAACTCGGTTTCGCCGGAATGCCCTTCGCCACGGCCACACAGGTTCACGGAAATTCCGTCGCGATTGTGGACGCCCCCGGCGAGTCCCCGGGCTGCGACGGGCTTGTGACCTCGACACGCGGAGTGTGCCTCGCGATCTACGTGGCCGACTGCGCCGCCGTCTTCCTTGCCGACCGCGAAGGCCGGGCGTGCGGACTTTTGCACTCGGGAAAAAAGGGGACCGAACTCGGCATCGCGCGCGTGGGTGTGCGGTTGATGGCCGACCGCCTCGGCTGCGCGCCCGCCAACCTTCTCGCATGGATCTCGCCCTGCATTCGTCCGCCGCATTACGAAACCGACTTCGCCGCGACAATCACGCGCCAGCTCGAAGAGGCCGGTGTCGGCGAAATTTCCGGTCCGCCCGCCTGCACGGCCTCGCACCCCGACCGGTATTATTCGTATCGCCGGGAAATGGGCCGCACCGGCCGGATGCTCGCCCTTGTGGCGATTGGGTCGTGAGTGCGGCGCGGTCCGCGAGCGTTGTTGGCGTCGCGGGGCGCGGTGGTTACAGATCCGAAAGACCCCGCCCGCAAATTTCGCGCAAAGTGCTTTGGAGTGCGCCGCGTCCCTGCGGTGCTTTCGTCTTCCTATGCGGCCTCGCGGGCGGCATGCGGTGTTACCGCTGCCAAAGCGGTGCGGGGACGCACCGGACTCCAAAGGCCCTCCGAGCCGGAAACTGTGGGATGAGTCATTTCGGAGAGGCGGCCGGAGGCCGTCGGGAGGCGCGCAGGCGGTGAACTGGGAACTCGCGGCGCTGGCATCGTGGCAGGTCGAGCCGCTTCCTGCGCTCGGGCTGGTTGGGGCGGCGGCGATCTACCTGCGGGGGTGGGGGAGTCTGAGGCGGCAGGTTCCCGCGCGGTTTCCGGTTTGGCGGTCGCTGAGTTTTCTGGGCGGGTTGCTTGCGGTGGCGGTTTCGTTGTTTTCCCCGCTCGACGCGTTCGCACCGGTGTTGTTGATGTCGCACATGGTGCAGCATCTTTTGCTGACGATGGTGGCTCCGCCGCTCATCTGGCTTGGCGCGCCGCAATTGCCGATGCTCACCGGCCTGCCTCGAAAGTTTGTGTCCGGGGGACTCGGTCCGTTTCTGTCCTGCCGGCCGTTGGTGAATTTTGTGCACCGCGCGACCAACCCGGCTGTCGCGTGGTTCCTCTTCGTTGCGAGCAATGTCATCTGGCACGTGCCCGAATTTTACGACCTCGCGCTGCGCTCGCGGGCGTGGCACGAATTCGAGCACGCGTGCTTCCTCGCGACGGCCCTGCTTTTCTGGTGGCACGTCGTCCAGCCGTGGCCGAGCCGCCCGGCCTGGCCGAGGTGGGCGATGATTCCCTACCTGCTCCTTGCCGACCTCCAGAATACCGCGCTGGCCGCTTTTCTATCCTTTCAGGACCGCGTGATTTACTCGACCTATGCCGACGCCCCGCGCGTGTTCGGGATCTCCGCGCTCGACGACCAGGCGGGTGCCGGCGCGATCATGTGGGTTCCGGGTTCGGTCGCGTTTTTGCTGCCGGCGGGGTTCATTGCGATGAGCCTGCTTTCGCCGCGCAGGGGCGTCCGGCCATCGGCGGCGGGGGTTCCGGCCGCGCCGCCCGCCGCGCGTCCGCAGCCTGTTGCCCGCAAGGTGTCCGGCGGGTTCGACCTGCTGGATTTGCCGTTGGTCGGGCGGTTGGCGCGTGGTGGTTGGTTCCGGAAGTGGCTGCAAGTTCTGTTGTTGGCGGTTGCGGCGGTGGTGGTGGTGGATGGATTTTTCGGTCCGCCGGTGTCGGCGATGAACGCGGCGGGCGTGCTTCCGTGGACGCACTGGCGGGCGTTCGCGGTGGTCGGGCTGCTGGTCTTCGGCAATGTGTTTTGCATGGTGTGCCCGTTCACGTTTGTGCGCGATCTGGGCAGGAAACTGCTGCCCGCGCGGGCGGTGTGGCCGCGGTGGTTGCGGGCCAAGTGGTTCGCGGTCGGAATCTTTGTCGCCTACCTCTGGGCCTACGAGGCCTTCGATTTGTGGGACCGTCCGATGGCCACCGCATGGCTTGTCTGCGCGTATTTTTTGGCCGCGTTTCTCGTGGACGGTTTTTTCCGCAGGGCGAGTTTTTGTCAGTATGTCTGCCCGATCGGGCAATTCCATTTTGTGCAATCGCTGGTCTCGCCGTTCGAGGTGAGGGTGCGCGAGTCGTCGGTGTGCGCGGGTTGCCGGACGCACGATTGTCTGCGCGGCGGTCCGCGCGGCCGCGGATGCGAACTCCACCTTTTCCAACCCGCCAAAAGCGGGAATATGGATTGCACGTTCTGCCTCGATTGCGTCGCCGCCTGCCCGCACGACAACGTCGGACTCCTCGCCGTCCCGCCCGGCCGGGATGTCATAAACGACCCGGTCAAATCCACCGTCGGCACTTTCGCCCGGCGGCCCGACATTTCCCTGCTCGTTCTCGTGCTCGCCTTCGGCGCGTTCGCCAACGCGGCCGGGATGGTCGCCCCCGTGCTGGGTTGGATGGACCGCCTTGTGGCCGGGCTCGGCCTGCGCGGCGACGCTCTGCCGCTTGCGGCGTTCGCCCTGCTCGTGCTGGTCGCGCTTCCGGCGGCCGGGGGTCTGGCGGCCGCAAAGATCGGCGGGGGGGCGGATTGGAAGACACATTTCGGGAGGTTCGGACCCGCCTTCGCGCCGCTCGGGTTCGGGATGTGGCTTGCGCATTTTTTCTTTCATTTCTTCACGGCGGCACTCACGCCGGTGCCGGTGGCCGGGCGGATTCTGGCAGACCTCGGGTGGACCTCCGCGGAGCCCGCATGGGGGCTCTCGTCGATCCCGATTTATGGACTGCCCGCGGTGGAGATTGTGTTTCTTAACGCCGGCTTCCTGGCCTGCCTGTATCTGCTCTGGCGGGTCGCGGGCCGGCTTGCGCCCGCGCGTCCGTGGCGCGCTTTTCTGCCCTGGGGCGTCCTCGCGCTGGCGCTTTACGCGGCGGGGATTTGGATTATCTTCCAACCCATGGAAATGCGGGGGACTCTCCATTGATGGCCCGGCTTGCGATCCGGTGCGCGTTTGCGGCGATGGTCGCGTTTGCGGCCCTTCCGCTTGAAGCGCGGGCCGACGGCGGAGCCGTGATCGCGCGGGAGACGTCGGAGGGATTCGATCTCACGGTCTTTGCCGCGCCGGCTCCTCTGCGCGCGGGCCCCGCCGACGTGAGCGTGCTCGTGCAGGAAGGCGGAAAGCCCGTCCTCGACGCGCGGGTCTCGGTGCGATGGACCGCCGCCGGCGGCGGGCAGGAATGGCAACCGCCCTGCTGCAGCATGAAAACCGACGAACGCGCCGTGGAGGCCGTCCTCGGACACTCCCAGAACAAAATTTTGTATTCCGCGATGCTGGTGGTGCCCTCGTCGGGGGCCGGCAAGCTCGATGTGCGTGTCGAGCGCGGCGGACGCGAGGCCACGCTCACCGCCGGCCTCGACGCGCGCCCCGCGCCGTCGCCGGCGGCCGCCTACTGGCCGTGGCTTGCGGTGACCCCCGCCGCCATCGCCGCCTTCGCCCTCAACCAGACCCTCAAACGCAGGAAATCCCGAACATGAGCGAGCAAATCCCGACCCCGGAGCAAATCCACCAGCGCCTGCAGGAATTTTTGCGGGGCAGTTTCGCCGCACAGGAACCCGAACCCGAACCGCCCGCCGCGACCGGCACGGCGGAGGCCGCCTTCGATTTCCACTTCACCCCCAAGGCGATCAAGGCCCGCCTGGACCGCTTCGTGATCCGACAGGACGAAGCCAAGAAGGCGCTCGCGATCGCGGTTTGCGACCACTACAACCACGCGCGCCACGCGGCCTCGCTTCCGCCGGAAGAGGCTGCCAAGCTCGAATACGCCAAGCAGAACGTGATCCTCCTCGGCCCGACCGGCGTGGGCAAAACCTATCTGGTCAAACACGTAGCCGAGTTGATCGGGGTGCCGTTTGTGAAAGCCGACGCGACAAAGTTCAGCGAAACCGGCTACGTGGGCGGCGATGTGGACGACCTCGCGCGCGAGCTTTTCCACAAAGCCGGCGGCGACCTCGCGCTCGCCCGACACGGAATCATTTACATCGACGAGATCGACAAAATCGCGAGCGCGGGCGCGCAATTCGGCCGGGACGTGAGCGGGCGCGGCGTGCAGACCGCCCTGCTCAAGCTCATGGAGGAAACCGAGGTGCCCGTGCGCAGCCCGAACGACCTCCAATCGCAGATCCAGGCCGCGATGGAATTCCAGCGCAAAGGGCGCGCCGCCCGCGACTCGATCAATACCCGCCATGTGCTCTTCATTGTGAGCGGCGCCTTCGAGAAACTCGGCACGATTGTCGAGCGCCGCCTGCGCAAGGCCAGCATCGGCTTCGGAGCCGAAACCGCCGACCTGCCCGACGGCACGTCGGGATTCCTCCGCCGGGCGACCACACAGGATTTCGTCGAGTTCGGAATGGAACCCGAATTCATCGGCAGGCTGCCCGTGCGGGTTGTCTGCGACCCGCTTGGCGCGGACGACCTCTTCGAAATTTTGCGCAGTTCGGAAGGCAGCATCGTCCGCCAATACGAACGCGCGTTCCGTGCCTACGGGATCGAGGCCGCCTTCGACGAATCCGCCCTCCGCGCGATCGCGGACGCCGCCCACCCCGAAGGCACCGGTGCGCGCGGCCTGCTGAGTGTTTGCGAGCGGGTCTTCCGCGATTTCAAATTCGAGTTGCCCGGCTCGGGCGTGAAGGGCTTCACGGCCGACGCCGCGCTTGTGGCCGAACCCGGCCCCGCGCTGGCGGCATTACTCGAGACCGGCCGGGCCGGACGCCGGGAGGCGGACCTTGCGGCGGTGGCGGAGTTTGCCGCAAGGCTCTCCGGCGAGCACGGGCTCGAAATCCGATTTACCGACGACGCGGCGGAGGCGGTCCTGCGAATGGCCGGCGCGGTCGGAGCCGGGGTGGAGGGCTGGCTCGAATCCGCCTTCCGCGACTACCAATTCGGGCTGGCCCTCATCAAAAAGAATGGAGGAACCGGCCCGTTTGAAATCGACGCGGCGGCGGTGGAAAGTCCGGACGCCGCACTGAGCCGCTGGGTGGTTGCGTCCTATCGAACGTCGGACACCCAAGCCTGAGCCGCCGGCGTTGCATTCCCCCGCGCCTCGGACGAATCCGGAAGTAGCAACAAAGCGTCCCGCACGAACAGCGGGCGCAGCCCGCCCTCGGACTGCTGTGGTTCTCCAAAGCTCTGGGGCATGGCGGATTCCCGTCGAAGATTCGCCAAATCGAAAAAGCGCCGCTCGCTCTTCCCCGCCATCCCATTTTCCAAGAGGGCCGGATGCGCAATACTCGGCCTTTCCTCCAGAGCGGCAAAGAATTGCCGCAGTCCAATGGCGCTTCGCGCGATTCCCGATCAGAAACGTTCCCCTGGTGGGATCTCTCAGCGCACGGGCGTCGCGGGCGCGGGTTTGGTTTGCACCGGTTCCCCGCCCAGGTTGATGAAAGGCAGGGCTCCGGGAGTGGTCATCTTCGGGAGGGCGCCGTCCCATTTTTCCACCGCGCGGAGCTGGATGAGCTCGGGGCTCTCTTTGAGGGCCTCGGCTTCGCGTCGGATCGCGTCGGCGCGCGCCTTGGACTGGATCTCGGTCGAGAAGGCTTCCGCCTCGGCGGCGAGTTTGCGTTCGGCGGCGGCGGCCTCGGCCTGGGTGGTGCGGCGGATTTTTTCGTTGCGGGCCTGGAGGGCTTCCTGCTCGGCCTTGACCTTCGATTCAATGGCGCGATTGAAGTCGTCCGAGAAGTTGAAGTCGGTGATGGCGAGGTTGGCGATGGTGAGAGCCCCTTCGAGTTGTTTTTCCGAAAGGGTCCGATTGAGGAAGGCGCTGAGGGCGTCCTGGATTTGCTGTTTAACGAGTTCGCGTTTGGTGACGAGTTCCTCGGCGGTGAAGCGGGCGGTCACCGATTTCACGCATTCCTGGATGGCGGGTTCGACGAGCGCGGAGGAGAGCTTCGACGTGTTACCGATTCGCTGGAAAGTCACCGGGGCCAGCTCACCATTGATCGAATACTGGGTGGTGACTTCTGTGCTGACGGTTTGCAGGTCGCGCGAGGCCGCGGTGGCCTTGGCATGGCTGGCCATGAGGCGGATGTCCATCAACTCGACCTCGTCCACAAACGGCTTCTTGAAGTGGAAGCCTTCCTGGAGCGCCTTCGGTTGGACCGCGCCGAGCGATTTCACGATGCCCACGTGGCCGGCTTCGACCACGACGGTCATCCCCCCGAGCAAGACGAGGGCAAGGACGAGAATGATGATGACGGGCACGAGGCCCTTGATGGCGTTGTTCATGTTCGGGTCAGTGCAGATGGATGATCACGCGGTCTTTCGGGAAGCGGACTTTCGGAAGCGTGGCGTATTTGTCGGCCGGATCGCGGTAGCCGGCCGGACAGGCGGCGAGGGTCTGGTAGCCCGAGCCCTCGAGGCCGAGGATGCGGTCGTAAGCGGCCGGGTCGATCCCCTCCATCGGGCAGGTGTCGATTCCGAGCAGGGCGGCGGCGGTCATGAACGTTCCCATCGCGATGTAAACCTGGCGCGCGCACCATGAGCGCACATCGAAGGTTTCCGCCGGACGGCCGACAAAGCCGAGCACGATGTCCTCGAATGCCTTGAGGTCGTCGCGGGAAATTCCGCGCACCTCTGCCGTGCGGTCGATGTGCGCGCGCACGTCGGCCTCCCCGAGCGGGTGCCGCACCGCGAAAACCACCACATGCGAGGCCTCGGCAATCTGGGTCTGACCCCACGAGACCGGCACGAGGGCGTCTTTTTTGGCCTGGTCGGTGAGGACGAGAAATTTCCATGGTTGGAGACCGAACGAAGACGGGCTCAACACAAGCGCGTCCTCGAGGGCGGCCCACTCCGCTTGCGGGATCTTGCGGGTGGCATCAAACTTCTTTGTGGCATACCTCCAGCCCATGGCTTCGAGGAGTCGGTTTGGTTCAACTGGCTGCATAGGGCCACCAATGGAGCCCAGCCGGACCCCGGCGCAAGGGGAAATCCGGAGATTGGAAAAAGCCTGCGCAATCACAAGCCATCCGCCGCAGCCTGTGGGCGATGGGACGGCTACGATTTGCGCGCCCAACCGCGGGCGCGGCGGGCGCCCGCGAGCGCCTCGGCGTAGGCGGCAAGCCCGTCGGCGAGCGGGCGCACTTTCGAGCCGGGCGCGTCGCGCCACTCGACCGGACGTTCGACAATCGGGAACCCGCCGGCCTTCGCGAGCGCGAGCACCTCGACATCGAACCCGAAGCCGGTGCAGGCGGTCTTGGGGAAAATAAAATCGGCCGCCCCGGCGGTGAACGCTTTGAACCCGCACTGGGTATCGGCGAACGGGGTCGCTCCCGCAAGGCGGAGGGCCAGATTGAATGCCCGTCCGGCCGCCACGCGTGTGAATGGTTGGCTGACGGCAATGACACTCTGCGGGTGGCGGCGGCTTCCGAAGACGACCCCGGCCCCGTTTTCGAATTCCGGGAGGAACGCGTCCACAAAGCGGAGCGGCACGCTCAGGTCGGCGTCCATGAAAAACCGGATGCGCCCATTTGCGGCGAGCATCCCGGATTTGACGGCGAAGCCCTTGCCGCGGGCTTCCTCGCCGACCACCGTGCGGATCTGCGGGTTGGCGAGGCCGGCGGCACGGGCGATCTCCGGGGTATCGTCGGAGCCGGGCTCGACCGAGACGACGACCTCGCAATCCGGGTGTGCGGGGAGCCATCCGGCAAGCGCGTCGAGGGTGCCCGGCAGCCGCGCGGATTCGTTCCGGCAGGGGATCACGATGGAGAGGGCGGGGGTCATGCGGCGGCGGGAACGGACTCCGGGTGCAGAAATTGGAGTTCGTAGAGGCGGCGGTAGGCGGGCGAGCGTTCGAGGAGCTCGGAATGCGCTCCGACATCCAGGATGCGGCCGTCCTGCATGACGACAATCTTGTCGGACTTGAGGACGGTGGAGAGTCTGTGGGCGATGGCGATGACGGTGCGGCCTTCGGCGAGGCGTTCGAGGGCGGCCTGGATCATGCGTTCGGATTCCGAGTCGAGCGCCGAGGTTGCCTCGTCGAGGAGGAGGATGGGGGCGTTTTTGAGCAGGGCGCGGGCGATGGCGAGGCGTTGCTGCTGGCCGCCGGAGAGGAGGCATCCTTTGTCGCCCACGATGGTCTTGTAGCCGTCGGGCTGGGCGAGGATGAAATCGTGGGCGTAGGCGAGGCGGGCGGCGTGTTCGATTTCCTCGCGCGTGGCGTCGAGGCGGCCGTAGCGGATATTCTCGTAGATGGTATCGTGGAAGAGGAAGGTTTCCTGCGTGACGATGCCGATATTTTCGCGGAGCGACCGCTGGGTGAACGACCGGATGTCGGTGCCGTCGATGTGGATCGAGCCGCGCTGCGGGTCGTAAAATCGCAGCAGCAGGGACAGAATCGTGGACTTCCCGGCCCCGCTGGCCCCGACCAGCGCGAATTGCCGTCCGGCGGGCACTTCCAGGTCGATCCCCGCAACGGCGGGCGTCCCGTCGATGTAGGAAAAATCGACGCCGCGGAACGAAATATCGCCGCGCGGCGCCGAGAGGCGGATCGCGCCGGGGGCGTCGGCGATCGTGGGCGCCCGGCCGAGCAACTCGAAGATCCCGGTGGCCGAAGCCATGCACTTCTGCATTTGCATCGGGATCCGGCTGAGCGCTTTGACGGGGTTGTAGAGGAGGAAAATGGCGGCGCAGAGCGAGACAAACTTCGCGACGCCGATGTCGAAATAATACACGTAGAGGATGGCCAGCACGACGCCGAAGGCCGAGACCGACTCGATGAGCGGTTGGACGATGTCGATGCTTTTTCTCACGCGCATGCTGTTGCGGCACTGGGTGTCGCTGGATTTCGCGAACTGCTCCGCCTGATAATCCTCGCGGGCGAACGACTTGATGACCCGGATGCCGGCGAAGGATTCCTGGAGGATGACCGCCATCGTGCCGGCCTCGTTTTCCTCCGCCTTGCCCGCCTGGCGCACCTTGCGGCCGAAGATCGCCACGGGAACGATGCAGATCGGAAAAAGCACCAGCGTCGAGAGGCTGAACACCCAGTCCTGCCAGACCAGGAACACGATCCCGCTGAGGACGGCGACGGGGTTTTTGATGACATCGCTCGCAATCGAGGTGAGCGCGTTCTGGGCCATGCGGGTGTCGTTGACGACGCGGGCGATGAGGCGTCCGGACTTGGCTTTGTTGAAGAAATCGAGCGACTGGGAAATGATGTGCGAGAAAAGCTGGGTGCGGATGTCGCGGAGGACGCGGAAGCTCACCCACGACATGCAATACGAATTCAAATACGAACACACTCCGCGGGCGACCATCACGGCCGGGATCAACATCGCCACCCAGAGCACCTCGCCGAGCCGGGGGCCTTCGCCGGGTGCCGCCGAGAAAAGCGCTTCCGCGCCCGCACCCTGCGGGAGCACCTTGTCGCCGACCGTCTTGATCGCAAGCGCCACGGCTCCGTTGAGCAGGCCGAAGAGCACACCGAACACAAGACCCAGAACGAGGCGGCCCCGGTAGGGTTTGAGGTAGGTGGCGAGCCGCAGATAGGGCTTCCAAAAGCCCCGGATCACTTCGCGGAATGGCAGCTTTTTCGCCATGGGCCTCAGAACGTGTGCGCCCCCCTGGAAAAGATCAAGAAATACCAGTCGAAAATCCGGTCGCCGCCGAAGACCCACCACGCGGCGCCCAGCGCGAGAAACGGCCCGAAGGGAATCCGCGAGCCGGACTTGTCGCGCGCCATGAAAATTCCCGCCAACCCGGCCGCGCAGCCTATGATCGAGGACGCGAAGACGGTGAAAAGCACGGCCTGCCAGCCGAGGAAGGCGCCGATCATGCCGAGGAATTTGACATCGCCGAATCCCATCGCCTCGCGGGGGATGATGATGGCGGTGAGGCGTCCGGAAATGATGTCGATGCGGTCGAGTTCGTGCGTCGAGGAATCGCCGGCCACGCGGTCGTAATGGAACGAGAGCCGGCCGGGGCGGACCGCGGTCCCGTCGATGGCGGCCTCGGTGCAATCGAGGAACATGCGGTCGCTCGGACGGCTGAAGATATCCTCCCAGCGGAGGGATTCGTCACCGATGCGCAGGTCGGCGCGGTCGCCGTCGCGTTTCCATTCGAATTCGACCGGCTCGCGGTATTTGTGGGTCTTGCGTCCGAAGGCGAGTTTTCCGCCCTCGACCACCAGCCAGAGCAGGCCGAATCCGAGGGCGGCTCCTGCGAGGGATAAGAGCCCGCCGCGCCACCATTCGTCGGCGTGCATCATGGCCGGCACAAGGCAGGCCAGCACGATCCCCGCCGCCGTGCCGCCGAGCGTGATTTCATCGGGGATGATGAAATGTTCGATATCGATGAAGGTGGCCGCGATCAAAAGCGAGAGCAGGACCCAGTAAACCGGCGCGAGCGGGAAACCGTGCGTGACCCAGAGACCCCAGAACACAAGCGCGGTGAGCAATTCCACCAGCACGTAGCGCGGCGAAATCCGCGCCCCGCAGCCCGAGCACTGCCCGCGCAGCAGCAGCCAGCTCACCACGGGCAGGTTTTCATACCACGGGATCGTTTTCTGACACGCCGGGCAGAACGACCGGCGCGGGTTGCCGATCGAGATCCCGCGCGGCATGCGGTGGATGCAGGCGTTGAGAAACGAGCCGACGATGGCGCCGAGGACCGCCGCGAAGACCGCGAGGAGGGGTTCCCTCATTCTTTCGGGATGGCGTCCTCCACGATCTCGCAAAGCGCGTGGAGGAGGAACTTGTGGGCCTCCTGGATGCGCGCGGTGACTTTGCCGGGAACAATCAGTTCGATATCGACGGCCCCGCCCGTGAAGCCGCCGCCCTTGCCGAGAAAGGCGATCGACTTGAGGCCGCGCCGCCGGGCCTCCTCGATCGCCGAAAGAATATTGCGGCTTTTGCCGCTGGTCGAAAACGCGAGCAGGATGTCCCCCGGTTTGCCGAAGGCCCAGACCTGACGAGAAAAGATATCCTGGAATGCGTAGTCGTTCCCGATGGCCGTGATGAGACCGGCGTCCGAGGCCAGCGCGATGGCGGGATACGGGCGGCGGTCCGAGCTGAACCGGCAACTGAACTCGGTCGCGAAATGGGCGCTGTCGGCCGCGCTGCCGCCGTTGCCGCAGGTGAGCAACTTCCCGCCGGCTTTGAGGCAGTCGAGCACGGCGGCGGCGGCCTGCTCGAGCGGGGCGCCGAGCGGGTCGAGGGCGGCAAAAAGTTCGCGGGCTTCGTCGAGGGATCTTTGGTAGGTGGCTTTCATTGGGCTGGGTTGGCTGGCGGGTTGGCGGGCTGGAGGCGGGGGTCGGATTCGACGATGCCGCGCAGCGAGGGCCACTCGGCGATGTCCATTTCGACAAAGAGGTTGAGGTAGGCGGCCACGGCCCATGCGGGGTGGGAATCCAGGAGGGCCGAGACGGCGGCTTCGATTTTATCGCGCGGGGGTTCCGGCGGAAGGTTCTCGATGAGGGCGTCCTCGTGCGGCGCGCCGAGCGAATCCAGAAAAGCCGCCATCATGGGTTTGCGGCAAGCGAACAGCCACCCCTGCAAAACCTCGGCGGCGACATCCGCGTTGGATTTTTTCGCCAGTTCGGCCGCCATCCAGGCATGGCGTTCGGCAAGCGGCTTTTTGTCGATGAAGGCGGGGCGGAGCTTGCGGCGGCCGGCGAGGACGGCCACGGCGGCCCGGTAGGCGTCGCGGCTTCCCTCGCGGAGTTCGCCGAGCGCGGCGGCGACCGGCGGATAGGCGGAAAAAATTTTATCGGGTGACATGAACGGGAAACTCAAACAAATTCCGGACGATTCATCAATGGAAGCTTTTCTTCGAAGGACCGCGCGTTTGAGTTCCGCTGTCGCGTGTGCGTTATTGGCCGCCTGCGCCACCATGAAACCATCCACCCAAGCCACCGACTACATCGATTTTATCAAATCCCGACCCGGTGCCGACCTCCGCGGGGACGCCGAGAAGGAAGCCGTGGCGCGCTTCCGCGGGTTCCTCGAGAACCTGCATCCGGAGGGCATCCGCGAGCGGACCCGCAAGGTGTATTCCGACGACGCCTATCTCAACGACACGCTCAAAACGGTGCGGGGAGCCGCCGCGATCGAGCATTATTTCCTCGAGACGGCGGGGAACACCGACGAGATCCGGGTCGAGGTCGTCGATGTCGCGCGCAGCGGGGACGAGTATTATTTCCGCTGGGTGATGGATGTGAAATTCAAAAAATTCCACCGGGGCCGGTCGTTCCGCACGATCGGGATGACGCACGCCCGCTTCAACGACGACGGCAAGGCCATCCTGCACCAGGATTACTGGGACTCAACAGCCGGATTCTTCGAGCACGTGCCCGTCCTCGGATCCGGCATCCGCTGGATCAAATCCAAGATCTGATCCGCCACCGCCGGCGAGCCGCGGCGGCTCAGCGGACGTAATCCTGGGCGCGCTGACGCGCCGCGACAAATTCTTCCAGGGTCACAAACCCGCTGTGGTTCGAGTCGGCCTCGTCGAACGGCTTGGCCATGAAATCGGCGACGACCTTGCTGGATTGCGCCTGTGCGAGGGTGAATCGGCCCGCGTTGGTCGTATCGATTTTGCGGAAGGTGGCCGGGGTCCCGCCGCCGGCGACAAATTCCTCGAGGGTCACGTAGCCTTTGCCATCGGCATCGTAGCGGGCGAAGGCGTCGGCGATGAGGTAATCGGTGAATTCCTTGCGGGAAACTTTTCCGTCCCCGTCGCGGTCGGCCTGTTTGAAGCGGGCTTCGAGGGAGGCCGGGAGGCCGGTGTCGTTTTTCGTGGCGCAGCCCGCGAGGACAGCCGCGGCAAGGGAGAGGATCAACGCAAATTTCATGGCCGACCACCTACCCGGCTTTGCCCCGGATGTCGAGGCCAATGACCGTCCGGCCTCACGAAAAGTCGGCTCACACGGAGGTTCGCCCTCCCGCCGTTGGCACCCCGCGGATCTGTTTATGATTTTGGGTATTTGACCTGAGGGGGATTTTTTGCGAGTCTCTCGACTCAAATCCGCAAGGCACCCGCTCGCCTTCCGCGAAATTCGGCCGGCATAGCTCAGTGGTAGAGCAACGGTTTTGTAAACCGTCGGTCGTCGGTTCGAATCCGACTGCCGGCTCGCGCGGGAAACACCAAAAGCAATCCGCGTTTGCATTCGGGGCGGGGGCGGCGGACACTCGCTTCATGACAATAGGCGTTCCGAAGGAGGTCAAGGATCAGGAATTCCGGGTGGCCATGCTGCCCAGCGCGGCTTACCAGCTCATCAAACGCGGGCACCGCGTGCGGGTGGAAAAAGGCGCCGGCGAGGGGGTCGGGTTTTCGGATTCCGATTACGAGTCGGCGGGGGCGGAGGTGGTGGCCACACACGAGGAGGCTTTCGATGCCGAGTTGGTGGTGAAGGTCAAAGAGCCCCAACCCGCGGAAATCCCGCTCCTGCGGCGCGGGCAGATCCTTTTCACCTACCTTCATCTTGCCGCGGACAAGTCCCTTACGCTCAACCTCATGAACAGCGGGGCGACCTGCATCGCCTACGAGACGGTCGAGGTCAACGGCCGTCTGCCGCTGCTCGAGCCGATGAGCGAGATCGCGGGCCGCATGTCGGTGCTCGTGGGCGGATTTTTCCTCGCCAAGCACAACGGCGGCAAAGGCGTCCTGCTCGGCGGGGTTCCCGGCGTCCTTCCCGGCCGGGTGGTTGTGATCGGCGGGGGCACGAGCGGGGTCAATGCCGCGCGGATGGCGACAGGCCTTGGTGCCGATGTCACGATTCTCGAGGTCGATCTCGAGCGCATGCGGTTCCTCGACATCACGATGCACACCGCGCACACGCTGTATTCGA
>Ga0114939_10001359_pt1 | contig 19334 bp, 17 predicted proteins | sample AshMeaCrysSpring_FD_87196 | JGI IMG/M metagenome (GOLD analysis project Ga0114939, IMG submission 87196) | Groundwater microbial communities from Big Spring, Nevada to study Microbial Dark Matter (Phase II) - Ash Meadows Crystal Spring | ecosystem: Environmental > Aquatic > Deep subsurface >...
TCCCCATGGCCTCCAGCCCGGGGACCAGACGGATGGTGTCGTGGTTGCCGAGCACGGCATAGATGGGGTCCTTCAGGTGCAGTCGAATGGTCCTCAGGCCCTCCAGGGCGGGCTCGTAGGGGCCATAGGTGCGGGCCCGGTAGTCCCCGGTGAGGACGCATAGGTCATAGTCCGCCTCCCGCGCCCGCTCGGCGATGGCGTGGGTGATGCGCGCGTCCAGGTCCGTATGCATGTCACTGAGCTGGAGGATGCGCAGGCCCTCAAAGGGTTTGGGCAGCCCAGGTACGGCCAGGGGATTGCGGACGATGCGGATGGTGCGGGCGTTGCGCTGGGCGCGCCCGTAGAGTCCAGCCAGGCGCAGGGAGTGCCGGATGAGGCCGTGTACCGAGTACCAGTTCTCCGGATAGAAGAAGTGGGCCCCCCGCCGACCGAACGAGAATACCTCATGGTCTTCCTCCAGGCCGAGCCGCTGGCGCAGGTGGGCGCGGCCGATGCGCGCCTCGAGGGCCAGGAGGTCCCCGGGCAGGTCGATCTGGGGGTCGGACATCGTCGCTGTTTGCGCTGGGTCAGGGTACCGAGTTGAGATTGTCGCTCGCCGGCCCTTCTCTGGCGAGCCGGCATGACGCACCAAAATGTCCGGCGGTCGGGTAGTCGAAGCCCGTGATGCATTGGCGTCGTGGCCCAGCCTGATCGGCCTGGGGGAATCGGTGTGGACCGATCCCCTGGTCCGGTGGGCTGGGGGCACCCTCAGTCGGCGAATCTTTGCGCTACCCCTCCCTTTGCGCGACCATTCTGGCCGAGTCTGCCAATATCGCCTGTGGAGCCGCCGATGAAGCTGCGCGTCCTGATCGCTCAACTGAATCTCCTTGTCGGAGACGTTGCCGGCAACCGGGACAGGGTCCTCGCCGCTGCCCGAGCGGCCCGGGATGGGCAGGGGGCGGACCTGGTGGTCTTCCCGGAGCTGACCCTGACCGGCTATCCGCCGGAGGACCTGCTCCTGCGCCCGGAGCTGATCGAGCGCACTGAGGTGGCGCTGGCGGAGATCTGCGCCGAGACCCACGGCATCGGACTCGTCCTTGGCTACCCGAGGGCCACCCTGGGCGGGCTGTACAACGCCGCCGGGCTCATCGCCGATGGGCGCATCCTCGCCGAGTACGCCAAGCAGCACTTGCCGAACTACAGCGTCTTCGACGAGAAGCGCTATTTTCACGCTGGGACTGCCCCCTGCGTCGTGGACTTCAAGGGGGCGAGGCTGGGGCTTACGGTGTGCGAGGACATCTGGGAGGAGGGTCCGGCGCGGCAGGCGGCTGCAGCGGGGGCCTCGCTGCTGGTCAACATCAACGCATCGCCCTTCCACCTGGGCAAGGCGGCGGTTCGCGAGGCGCTGGTAACCCGGCGCGCCCGGGAGCATCGCCTACCCATCATCTATGCGAACCTGGTGGGCGGCCAGGACGAGTTGGTGTTCGACGGGGGGTCCTTCGTTGTTGCCGCGGACGGAGAGGTCATGGCGCGTGCGCCCTTTTTTGAAGAGGCGGTGTTGCCTCTCGACTTCGCGACGGACCCGGTACCGTGCCCCTTGCCAGGGCCCCGTGCACCCCTGCCCGATGAGGAGGAGGCGGTCTACGGCGCCCTGGTGTGTGGTGTGCGCGACTATGTGCGCAAGAACGGGTTTCACGGGGCCGTGTTGGGGCTCTCGGGCGGGATTGACTCGGCCTTGACCCTGGCGGTGGCCGTCGATGCCCTGGGCCCGGATCAGGTGGAGGCGGTGCTGATGCCATCGCGTTACACCGCCGACATGAGCAACGAGGACGCCCTCGCCCAGGCGCGGGCCCTGGGGGTACAGACCAGGGTCATCCCGATCGCGCCGGCCTTCGATGCCTTCCTGCAGATGCTGGAGGCCGACTTTGCGGGGGCGCCCGCGGACGTGACCGAGGAGAACATCCAGGCCCGGTGCCGGGGTGTCATCCTGATGGCCATCAGCAACAAGCGCGGCCGGATGCTGTTGACCACCGGCAACAAGAGCGAGATGGCGGTGGGCTATGCGACGCTCTACGGTGACATGGCCGGCGGTTTCGCCCCCATCAAGGACCTGTTCAAGACCCTGGTCTACCGTCTGGCCCGCTACCGCAACGGCCTCTCCCCGGTGATCCCGGAGCGGGTGCTGACCCGCGCCCCCTCCGCCGAGCTGCGCCCCGACCAGACCGACCAGGACAGCCTGCCCCCCTACGACCTCCTTGACGCCGTTCTGAAGCGCTACATCGAGCTGGACGAAGGCGTTGCCCAGATCATCGCCGCGGGCTACCCGGAGGCCGAGGTGCGGCGGGTGGCGCGGTTGGTGGACCGCAACGAGTACAAGCGCCGCCAGGCCCCGCCCGGGGTGCGCATCACCTGCCGTGCCTTCGGACGCGACCGCCGCTACCCCATCACCAGCGGCTTCTGAGCTTGGGGGTGGGGGCTACCCTGGTTGGCGTGGCACTCGGCCCCTATAATCGCGGCGTTGATGCCACCCCTGCCCACCGGAGCCAGTCATGAAAAAGGTCGAAGCCATCATCAAGCCGTTCAAGTTGGACGATGTGCGCGAGGCGCTGTCCGCCGCGGGGATCACCGGCATGACGGCCATCGAGGTCAAGGGTTTCGGGCGGCAGAAGGGGCACACCGAGCTGTATCGCGGGGCCGAGTACGTGGTCGACTTCCTGCCGAAGGTCAAGATCGAGCTGGTGGTGACCGACGACCGGGTCGCCGCTTGCCTGGAGGCCATCACCAAAGCCGCCCGCACCGGCAAGATCGGCGACGGCAAGATCTTCGTGAGCGATGTGGCGCGGGTGGTCCGCATCCGCACCGGTGAGGAGAACGAGGCGGCGGTCTGATTGCCAGCCGCTGCCCATGGCCCCCTGGTGATCCCGAAACGGCAGTAGGGGCGCCGTGCGCCGACCCGCCCCGGGCCATGCACCCTCAGTTCTTGTCGAGCCCGATGTAGTCCCACAGCATGCGGGGGATGCTGGGCTGCTCGGGCTCGGTGTCCTCGACGAAGCGGCCCTTCTCGCGATTGAGCACCAGGATGCGCCGGGCGTCGTCCGCGAGCTTGTCCTCGCCGATGGCGGTGTAGGCCTGGACCAGGATCTCCAGTGCGTCCTCGACGGCGCTGGTGCGCTGGAACCGCTCGATAACATAGGTGGCGCGGTTTGCCGCCGCCAGGTAGGCCCCGCGTTTCATGTAATAGCGCGCCACGTTGACCTCGTGCTTGGCCAGATTGCTGCGCAGGAACAGCATACGCTGGCGGGCATCGGCGGCGTACTTGCTGGTCGGGAACAGGCGCACCAGCTCTGAGAAGTCCTGGAAGGCATCCAGGGCGGAGCCTGGGTCGCGCTGGGATGGGTCGGTGGGGATGTATCGGTCGAGGAAGCCGACGCTGCGGTTATAGTTGACGATCCCCTTCAGGTAGTAGGCGTAGTCCACGTAGGGGTTCTGCGGATACAGCTTGATGAAGCGGTCGGCGGCAGCGATCGCAAGCTCAGGCTCCTCGGCCTTATAGTGGGCGTAGGCGACGTCCAGTTGGGCCTGCATCGCGTAGCGGCCGAAGGGGTAGCGGGCCTCGAGCTTCTCGTAGTACTCGATGGCCGTGGCGTAGTTGCCGGAGTTGAGCTCGTCGGATGCCTCCGCATACAGCTTGGCGGCATCCCAACCCTGGGTGTTGTCGGCGTACTTGTCGAGCCAGCCGCACCCGGACAGCATGACGGCCAGAGTGAGTATCAGAAATCTGTTGGAAGTGCAAAGCATGCCTGGGGCCGTCCCGATGAAAACCGCGGCAGTATACCGCAAGCGCTTCCGCCGGCACCCTGCCTCAGGGATGGGGGGATCGAGGTGACCATCCCCGGGGCGGCGGGGGCCCTGCGCCTGCATATCGACCCGGCCCAGGCAGGACGCCGCCTGGATCAGGCGCTGGCGGAGCTGTTGCCGGACTTCTCGCGCAGCCGCCTGCAAGGGTGGATCGATGCCGGTCGGGTGCTGCTCGATGGTGGCCCCTGCCGGTGTCGCGACAGGGTATGGGGCGGCGAGGAGGTCTGGCTGGACCCGTTGCAAGCGCCGCGCGACGAGTGCCGCCCCCAGGCGATCGCCCTGCGCATCGTCTTCGAGGACGAGCAACTCATCGTCATCGACAAGCCGGCGGGTCTGGTGGTGCACCCGGCGGCGGGAAACCCCGACGGGACCCTGCAGAACGCACTGCTGCACCACGCCCCAGGGCTCGACCGCCTGCCCCGCTCGGGTATCGTCCATCGCCTGGACAAAGACACCACTGGGCTCCTGGTGGTGGCGAAGACCCTGAAGGCCCACAGGTCCCTGGTCGAGCAGCTCCAAGCCCGGCGCGTCCATCGGGAGTACCGCGCCCTGGTCATGGGCACCTTGGTGGCTGGGGGGAGCGTCGATGCCCCGGTGGGACGCCACCCGACCCAGCGTACCCGCATGGCCGTGGTCGGCGGGGGGCGCCCCGCGGTCACCCATTACCAGATCCTGGAGCGGTTCCCAGCCCACACCCTCCTCGCGGTGCGTCTGGAGACCGGTCGTACCCACCAGATCCGGGTCCACCTGAGCCACCTGCACCACCCGCTGGTGGGCGATCCAGTGTACGCGGGGCGCCCGCGCCTGCCCAAGGGGGCGTCTGCGGCCACAGCGGCCGCCTTGCAGGGGTTCCGACGGCAGGCCCTGCATGCCATTCGCCTCGGTTTGGACCACCCGGGGACAGGGGGGCCCATGTCCTGGGAGGTCCCCATGGCGGCCGATCTGGCGGCCCTCCTGGTCCTCTTGCGTGTGGAGGCCGGCGCGGGGGGCGACCATGGAGTGGATTGAGCCGCGGTGGCCGGCGCCGGCCCAGGTTCAGGCCTTGTGTACCACCAGGGTCGGCGGGGCGAGCAGCGGGCCCTATGCCAGCCTGAACCTGGCCGACCATGTGGGCGACGACCCAGCCTGCGTGGCGCGCAGCCGGAGGCTCCTCAGCGAGCGGTTGCATCTGCCTGGCGAGCCACTGTGGCTGCGTCAGGTCCATGGCTGCGAGCTGGCCAGGGGCGGGGTGGACCCCGTCGGCTGCGAGGCAGATGCCGCAATGGCGGCGGGTCCGGGATTGGTCTGCGCCGTGCTCACCGCCGACTGCCTGCCGCTCCTGTTGTGTGACCGGGCCGGGACCAGGGTGGCGGCGGTCCATGCAGGCTGGCGCGGTTTGGCGGCCGGGGTCATCGAGGCCGCGGTGGCCGGCATCCAGGCTGACCCTGCGGACCTGTTGGCCTGGCTTGGCCCAGCCATTGGCCCGGATGCCTTTGAGGTTGGAGAGGAGGTCCGCGCCACCTTTGTCGGACAGGACCCAGGGGCGGCCTGCGCCTTCCGGCCGTCGCCGGCGGGGCGCTGGCTCGCGGACATCTACCGGCTGGCACGCCGCCGGCTGGGGGCGCTGGGGGTGGACCAGGTCTACGGCGGTGACCTTTGCACCTTCAGCGACCGCGGGCGCTTCTTTTCTTACCGTCGGGACGGGGTCACGGGGCGCATGGCGAGCCTGATCTGGACGACCGGGTCCTCGGACCGCCTACCTGTCGGCCCAGAGGCGGCCTGAGGGTGCTGTACATGCGGTCCGTTCCCCTGCATCCTTGCACGCGGGGACAATTCCGGGCGGGTGCCGACAGATCTAACCGGGGGCCGAGTGCCCCGAGAGGTGTCGAGTGAGCGATTGGCAGATGCTGACCCTGGTGGGGGAGGACAGGCCGGGGATCGTGGCGCGGGTCGCCACGGCCCTGACCGAGGCGGGCTGCAACCTGGGCGAGGCATCCATGATCCGCCTCGGCGGCAATTTCACCATCATGCTCATGGTGTCCGGCGGGCGCTCCGGCCGTGAGCTGGAGCAGGTGCTTGCCCCGGTGGCCGCGGACTTGCACCTGCGGGTCCACGTGGACCCCGCTAGCGGTGGCCTGCACAGCCACCTGGTGCCCAACATCCAGGTCCGGGTCATGGGCGCGGACCGCGCCGGCATCGTCGCCGCGGTCACCACGGCCCTGGCCCAGACGGGGTTCAACATCCTCGAGCTCGAATCCGACGTCGCCGGGGACGCCGAGCGCCCTGTTTACATCATGAATATCCAGGGCTGCTCCGATCAGACCCTGGAGTGCATTCGCGAGGCGGTCGCCGGCCTGCGCGCCCAGGGCATCTCGGTGGATATCGCCCCCGTCGAGACCCTGATCGGCTAGCCCCATGGCCATCCGGGACATCCTCAAGCTCCCCGACCAGCGCCTCAAGCAGGTCTCCAGTCAGGTGGAGCGCTTCGATGCGGCCCTGGAGCTCGCCATCGCCGATCTGGAGGAGACCCGCCTCGCGGGGCCCGCGGCCGTTGGCATCGCCGCGCCCCAGGTCGGTTGGTTCGAGCGCGTCGTCATCGTCGACGTGTCCACCAAGAAGGGGGTCGCCAACCACGGGCATTTGATCCTGATCAACCCTGAGATCGAGCATTGGGAGGGGTTCGAGATGGGCCGGGAGGGGTGCCTATCGGTCCCGGACTACACCGGCAATGTGATCCGCGCCACCCGCATCCGGCTCAGGGCCCAGGACCCGGGGGGCGAGCCGCTGAGCTTCGAGATGGAGGGGTTCGAAGCGCGGGCCGTACAGCACGAGATCGACCACCTCGACGGGTTGCTGTTCATCGACCGGGTGGTCAGCCGCCGCACCGACCTGTTCCAGCGCAAGGTCTACGCAGGCAAAGGCGGGGCCAGTGGCGGTCCGGCCCGCACCTGATGTCCGCCTACCCTGAGCCGGTGCGCCTGCGCTTTCCCGACGAGGGCCGGTTGCCCTGGCTCGCCCCGTTGCTGGATGCCTATTTCACCATCGATCAGGGGGTGCAGGCCGGGGTGCGCGCCGCCGAGGGTCGTGGCCGGCGGCTGGCCTGTGCCAACGGCTGCTCCGCCTGTTGTCGCACCCACCTGACCATTCCCGTGTATCCGCTGGAGCTCATGGGGCTCTACTGGTACTGCTCGGAGCGGCTCGGCGATGACCTGCGCAGGCGTGTCGCCGACCAGTTGCGCGCTCACGTCGCAGGGCAGCCTTGCCCCTTCCTTGTGGACGGGAGCTGCTCAGTGCACCCCATGCGTCCCATCGCCTGCCGCCAGTTCAATGTCTTCGATAAGGTCTGTGCCGAGGGTGAGGATGCCTTCCACACGCGCCGGGGCGACGTCCTCACCCCCATCCGGCGCTTTGCCGACCGGGCCTTCGACCGGATGTTGCCCTTTTATGGGATCAGCGGGCGCCAGGAGCGTCACGAGGCCATCAAGACCGGTCGCTTGCACGCCCTGGCCAGGGTCTTGCAGGAGCTGGACTGGGCCAGGCTCGCCGAGCGGATGGAGGGGGCCGGTGCCAACCCCGTCGCCAATGCGAGGGGGACCGCCGCCGAGCCTGGGCCATAGGTCCAAGCCATTGAAATTGGCAGCCTAAGCTGCCATTCTTGCCAGGCTATCGCAGCGTCCAAGGTCGGCTCGCACTTCTGACCGCCGCGCCGCTGGTCTTGCACGGGGCCCGCGGGGCCTCGGCAGAGCGATGGGCGGGGGGTGAATGGTTGGTGCCGTGAAGGCCGCCACGAAACCCTGCCACGGTCTTGCTGTCTTTGATTCGGTTCCCTCCTTAGCATGAGCCTCAGTCCTATGACCCCCCGTCTTCCATCTTTCCTAGCCGGTGCAGTCGTGATCCTGGTAGCCCTGTCGGCCCAGGCGCGGCCCGCTCAGGTCGCGGTGTCGGAGCTTTATCCGGACCCGCAGCAGGGCAAGACGACGGTTGTCATCAACAAGGTGCTCGAGCGCTACCACTACCGCAAGATGACCCTGGACGACAAGTTTGCCGGCCAGATTCTCAAGCAGTACCTGACCGCCCTCGACCCCAACCGCTCCTTCTTCCTGCAGCGCGACGTCAGCCGCTTCGAGGGGACGGTGAGGCGCCTGGACGACCACATCAAGGCGGGAACGCTCGACATCGCCTTCGACATCTTTCGGGTCTACCGCAAGCAGGTTGGCGATCGGGTCGCCTTTGCCCTTGGCCTGATCGACAAGGGCTTCGACTTCACCGTCCAGGAGGAGTATTGGTACGACCGTTCCAAGGCACCGTGGGCGAAGGACGAGGCGGAGCTGGATGAGATCTGGCGTAAGCGGGTCAAAAACGACTTCCTGAGTCTGCGCCTGGCCGACAAGGAGGATGCCAAGATCCGGGAGCAGCTGCGCAAGCGCTACGAGGGGCTGGCGCTGCGGGTTGACCAGTTCAGTAGCGACGACGTCTTCCAGACCTTCGCCAATTCCTACACGGAGGCCCTGGAGCCCCACACCAGCTACATGTCGCCGAGCACATCGGAGAACTTCGATATCAGCATGCGCCTGTCCTTGGAAGGTATTGGTGCGGTGCTACGCTCCGATAACGAATACACGACGGTGCAGCGCACCATCCCGGGCGGCCCGGCGCGGGAGTCCGGGCTGGTGCACACGGACGACCGCATCGTCGGCGTGGCCCAAGGGCTGGACGGGGCCATGGAGGACGTGGTTGGCTGGCGGCTGCAGGACGTCGTCGACAAGATCCGGGGCCCCAAGGGGTCTGTGGTTCGGTTGCAGCTGCTCAAGCCCTCTACTGGCTCCGGCACTCGCCCGCGGGAGGTCTCGCTGGTGCGCAACGAAATAAAGCTGGAGGACCAGGCGGCCAAGGCCTACGTGATCGAGCCCACGAAGACGAATCAGACTCCAATCGGGGTCATCGAGGTCCCGGCCTTCTACCGCGATTTCCGCGCCGAGTCCGACGGCGATCAGGACTTCCGCAGCACCACGCGCGACGTGCTGCGGCTCATCGAGGAGCTCAAAGGCAAGGGTGTGAGCGGGATTGTGGTCGATCTGCGCGGCAATGGCGGCGGCTCGCTGGCCGAGGCCACCGCACTCACGGGGCTCTTCATCGACACGGGCCCTGTGGTGCAGGTCAAGGATGCCTTTGGAAAGGTGGAGGTGGAGGAGGACCCCGAGGCAGGGGCCGCCTACGACGGTCCCCTGGCCGTCCTGGTGGATCGCGACAGCGCCTCCGCCTCGGAGATCTTTGCCGGTGCCATCCAGGATTACGGGCGCGGGCTCATCCTCGGGGAGGCGACCTTCGGCAAAGGTACGGTCCAGACGCTCGTGGACCTCAACCGCTACGTCCCTGGGGAGAAAAACGATCTGGGGCGTCTGCGCCTAACCATGGCGGAGTTCTTCAGGATCAGCGGCGGCAGTACCCAGCTCAAGGGAGTCGTGCCGGATATCCCGTTCCCCACCGCCGGCGATGTGACCAAGCTCGGCGAGCGCGCCTTGGAGAACGCCCTACCGTGGGGCAGCATCCGTCCGGCGCGATTCGAGGTCCTTGGCGTCAGCGACACCGAGGTCCTGACCCGCTCGTCCAAGGCGCGCATCGCCCGCGACCCCGGGTTTCAGATGCTGCTCGCCCGCAACCGGGTGCTCGGCGAGCTTGACGCGCAGAAGGTGATCTCCCTGCGGGAGCAGGATCGCCGCGTCGAGACCAAGCGCCGCGAGAAGGTGCTGGAGGACGACAAGAACGCCTTCCTGCGCAGCCAGGGTATCACCCCGGTGGACACCGATGCGGAGCATCCCGATGAGGAGGCACTGGAGAAGGAGCGCGATGCCATAGGCCGTATCCAGGTCGATGAGGCGGCGCGCATCCTTGCCGACGCCATCCGCATGGGCAGCAAGCCAATCCCGAAGGCCGCAATGCGCAACTGATGCGTTCATCCGCCGCGCGGCGGGTCCAGGCTAAACCCCTTGGCCCTCGCCCAGCGGCCGCCTCAGTGGCGGCGGCAAGGTTCGGGGCCCCACCTTCCCGCAAGGCGGACGGGCCACGCAGGTGGCCCCGTCAGTCATCAGATCTGGTCCGGGGCCAAGGTCATCCGCCCATCCGACGAGGGGCGTGCCGCGCAGGGAAGGCCGGCGCCTGATCACCCCACCGGAGCAGTCCCCGTGAACAAAGCCGTCACCTCCCTCCAGCGTCGCCTGTCCGAGCTCGCCCAGGGCGGGGGGGCGGAGACCCTGCGGGGTAACCTGTTCGGCTTGGAGAAGGAGGGCCTGCGCGTGTCCTCGACCGGCGCGGTTGCCGCTACCCCCCACCCGCCTGGCCTCGGCGCCGCCCTGACCCACCCTTATATCACCACCGACTTCTCCGAGGCCCTCCTGGAGTTGATTACGCCGCCCACCCCAACGGCTGGCGAGACGCTAGGATGGTTGGCCGATCTGCACGGTTTCGTGCACCGGTATCTCGGCGACGACATCCTGTGGGCCGCCAGCATGCCCTGCACCATCGAGGGGGCCAGCGGCATCCCCTTGGCGGTCTACGGGACATCCAACGCCGCTCGCATGAAGACGGTGTACCGCCGGGGCCTCGGCAACCGTTACGGTCGTACCATGCAGGCCATCGCCGGGGTGCACTTCAATTTCTCCTTCGGCGACGACTTCTGGTTGCTCTACCAGGACCTGGCGGGGGAGGGCGGGGACCTGTTGGGGTTCCGCTCCGAGGCGTACATGGGCATGATCCGCAACCTGCAGCGGTACGGCTGGCTGGTTCCCTACCTGCTCGGCGCCTCTCCTGCGGTCTGTTCGGGCTTTCCCCAGGGACGGGAGACCGACCTGGTCGCCTTCGATGCGTCCACCCTGTACGGGCCCTTCGCCACGTCGCTGCGCATGGGCGACATCGGCTACCAGAACCGCCAGACCGAAGGGACCGGCATGAAGGCCAGTTACGACAGTCTGGACTCCTACATCCGCAGCCTGACTTGGGCCATCCAAACCCCCTGCCCCCACTACGAGGCGATCGGCGTGAAGGTGGGCGACCGCTACGAGCAGCTCAACGCGAATGTGCTGCAGATCGAAAACGAGTACTACAGCACCATCCGCCCGAAGCAGGTGACCCAGTGGCTGGAGAAGCCCACGCTGGCCCTGCGCCGGCGCGGCGTGCGCTATGTGGAGCTGCGCTCGCTGGACGTCGATCCCTTCCATCCCCTGGGTGTCGCCGAGGGGGAGCTCCACTTCCTGGAGGTCTTCATGCTCTGGTGCCTCCTCCTCGACAGCTCGAGAATCAATGCCAGGGAGCGTCAGGAGATCGACCGCAACCAGGTCTTGGTGGCCCAGCGCGGGCGGGAGCCAGGTTTGGCCCTGGAGTGCAATGGGGTTTCGGTGCCATTGCGGGACTGGGCGGCGGAGCTGCTGGAGACCATGGAGCCAGTGGCGGAGCTCCTGGACGGGATCCGTGGCGGGGGCTGCGGGGCCAGTCTGGAGGTCCAGAAGGCGAAGGTGGCCGACCCGGATCTGACCCCCTCGGCGGTGATGCTGGCGGAGATGCGCGCCAGCGGCGAGGGGTTCCAGGACTATGCCCAACGGCTCTCCGAGCGGCACCGGCGGCACTGGCGTGAACATGTCCTGGACCCGACGCGGGAGGCAGAGCTGGTCGCCCTGGTCGGCGCATCGCGGGACCGCCAGGCCGAGATCGAGGCCGCCGACGACACCGATTTCGACACCTTTCTTGCACGCTACTTCGCCCAGGGGGCGGCTGGTCAGGGCTAGCCAGGCTTCGCCTCAGACCGACGAGGCGTGGGTCACGAGCCGAGGGCAAGACATCCTGCGAGGACTCCCAGGCCCACGAGCTGCTCCGGCCGCTGTCGAGGGGCCAGGTCATCGAGACGCCGGTCTCGCTCCGGCCTCGGCAATTCGGACAAGTCCCGGACCGCGGAGTAGAAGCTGCCCAGGTCTCCGCCCTCCCGCTCCAACAGGGCATCGAAGGCAGGTATCCTCTCCGTGTAGACCGCGACCGAGGCCAACTGGGCGTTGTTGAGCGGGCCCTTGAACCAGCGGGCGAAACGGTTGCCTGGACCCCAGTGGGCCTCCAGCCGCCGGTACTCGGCCCTCAGCCCGTCGATGATTGCCTGCTTGCCGGCCCGCTTGGAGGCGGCATCGCCGGGACCTGCGTAGACCTCGGCGAGCTTGGCACGAGTCGCCAGCACCAAGGCGGTGAACTGGCCCTCACGCTCCCGGGATTGGGCCAAGGCTGCCAGGTCCGCCTTGGAACCCTGCGACAGCGCCCAGCGGCGGGCCCCTTCCCGCTCCACGGCGGTGGCGAAGGACTCGTTGAAGGTTGTGTCTCCTGGGACATAGACCACCTGATGGGCCAGCTCGTGGAAGATCAGGCGCGCCAGGTCGAGGTCCGGATAGCCAATGACGGTGCTCGGGACCGGGTCGTCGAGCCAGCCAAGGGTCGAGTAGGCGGGGACACCGCCGATATAGGTGTCGTAACCCGCGGCTGATAGCTGCGTGGCCAGTGTCTGGGCCGGGGCCTCGGCGAAGTAGCCGCGGTAGGTCACGCACCCCGCGATGGGGAAACACCACTGCCGGGCGGTCAGGGAGAGCTCCGGGGCTGCGAAGACGTTCCAGACCAGATAGGGTCGCCCGAGGTCGGCATAGTCGCGATAGCTGCCATTGTCCGGCAGGCCAAGCTCCCGACTGGCGAAACCGCGTATCTCCTCGACCCGGCGCAGCCTCGCCTTCAGCTGCTCCCCGGTGTCCGGGTCCGCCAGCCGGGCCTGGATGGGCCGCGATCGGCGCCAGAGGTCGAGTTGGCCATCCGCCGCCTGCCAGTAGTAGGACAGGTCCGCGCACCCGGCGAGGGCGAGCGCGCACAGGGGGATGACGGCGCAACGACCGCGTTCCCGCAAAGGACCCCCAAGGGCCTCGCGCAACAGGGCGGTTGGTGAGTATCTCATGCTTAACCCTTGCCTGTGTTGATCTACCCTGCACCGGGGAAGGCGTCGGGACACGCGCCATACCCATGCCGAAGGGTAAGCCGGGGACGGCCGGCTCAAACTATCGGTGGGGCGATCTGGCCCGCTGTGTGGGGGTGGTGCGACCGGCGGGTGGGATGTCCTGGGCCTCATTATCAACTACCTTTGCCCGGGCCGGAGGCGCAAGGAGTCGATCACAGGGGGTGGATCTGATCTGCGGGCGGCGGGGCCGAGGGATGGTGGCGCCATCGACGGAAAGGCCATCCCGGGTCCCATTGCGTCGCGCCTGGGGCCGTTTGGCCAGGCGGGGCCTTCTGCTTGATCGCGCAGGGCCCAACCCTCATCATCCGCGCTCCGAGAGCGAGCCGGGCATGCGGCCCCGCCTGCCGACACCGCCTTGGCCGCGATCGGGGCCTCAGACCGGTCCATGGCGGGGGATTGCATCTACACTGGGGTCCGGCGGGATCGACCCTAAACATCTATCTGGCCCAATACGTCGAGAGGAGCCGAGCATGAGCAACCTGGTGGTGATCGCCTTTCCAGAAGAGCAGATGGCATTCGAGATGCGTGCGGCCTTGGCCAAGATGCAGAAGGAGTACCTGATCGAGATGGAGGATGTGGTGGTGGTCACCAAGGGCGAGGACGGCAAGGTCAAGCTCCACCAGGCGCAGAACCTGACGGCCCTTGGGGCGGCGAGCGGCGGTTTCTGGGGGCTGCTGATCGGCATGATCTTCCTCAACCCGTTGCTGGGGGCCGCCGTGGGCGCTGGGGCTGGGGCCCTCTCCGGGGCCCTCACGGACGTGGGGATCGACGACAAGTTCATGCAGGCGCTGGCCGATGGCTTTCAAAACGGGGGCTCGGCCATCTTCATCCTGGTGCGCAAGGCCACGGCGGACAAGGTCCTCGATGGACTTGCCGCCTTCCGAGGCAAGGGCAAGGTCATCCAGACCTCTCTGACCAAGGACGAGGAGGAGGAGCTGCGCAAGCTCTTTGAGGGCCACCCGGCCTGAGGGACTTCCTGCATCGGCGCCTGTGCCCGGGGCTCCGCCGGGCACCGCGCCTGGGCGCCACGCCTTGAAATGGCCGCTGTCATGCTATAGCTTGCATCGGTCAGACCCTGCTGGGGGTGTCCGACCACGTCGGGCTGAGAGAGTCCCCTCGAACCTGATCCGGATCACACCGGCGGAGGGAAGCACGGTCGAGCCGGTGCCGTTCTTCTGTCCGCCCCGCTCGCCCCCGTCGCTGCGCTCCGCCCCAACGCTAAGCCCCAACGCTACGCCGAGGACAGCATATGAGCGCCATCCCACACGACTTCATCCGCCGTACGGCCCAGCTCTCAGATGAGGTGACCCAGCCCTTCCCGCGCTCCCGTAAGGTCTATGTGGAGGGGTCGCGACCGGACATCCGGGTGCCAATGCGTGAGGTCAGCCTCACCCCAACCCACAGCAGCACCGGGGTCGAGGAGAATCCCCCCGTCTACATCTATGACACGTCCGGGCCCTACACGGACCCCCAGACCCGCATCGACCTGATGGCGGGGCTGCCCGACATCCGTGGCGCATGGATCGAGGCCCGCGGGGATACGCAGACCCTGAGCGGCCCCAGCTCCAGCTTCGGCCTTCGCCGCCAGTCCGATCCGGACCTCGCCCACCTGCGCTTCGAGCACCTGCGTACCCCGCGCCGTGCCAAGCCCGGCCGCAACGTGTCCCAGATGCACTACGCGCGCCAGGGGATCGTTACCCCAGAGATGGAATATGTCGCCATCCGGGAGAACATGCGCCTGGACGAGCTGCGCGCCGACCCCCGCTACGTGCGGCTGCTGCGCCAGCACCGCGGCCAGTCCTTCGGGGCCAGCCTGCCCGACACCGTCACCCCCGAGTTTGTCCGTGACGAGGTGGCCCGGGGGCGGGCGATCATCCCGGCCAACATCAACCACCCGGAGCTGGAGCCCATGATCATCGGGCGCAATTTCCGGGTGAAGATCAATACGAACATCGGCAACTCCGCGGTGACCTCCAGCATCGCGGAGGAGGTCGAGAAGATGGTCTGGTCCGCCCGTTGGGGTGGCGACACCCTGATGGACCTGTCCACGGGCAAGAACATCCATGAGACCCGCGAATGGATCCTGCGCAATGCCCCCATGCCCATCGGCACCGTGCCGATCTACCAGGCCCTGGAGAAGGTACAGGGGCGCCCCGAGGAGCTGACCTGGGAGCTGTTTCGCGACACCCTGATCGAGCAGGCCGAGCAGGGCGTCGACTACTTCACCATCCACGCCGGGGTCCTGCTGCGCTATGTCCCCCTGACGGCCGACCGGGTCACCGGCATCGTCTCCCGCGGCGGATCTATCCTGGCCAAATGGTGCCTGGCCCACCACAAGGAGAACTTCCTCTATACGCACTTCGAAGAGATCTGCGAGATCATGAAGGCTTACGACGTCTCCTTCAGCCTGGGGGACGGCCTGAGGCCAGGCTCGATCGCAGATGCCAACGACGCCGCCCAGTTTGCGGAGCTTACGACCCTGGGGGAGTTGACCAAGATCGCCTGGCAGCACGACGTCCAGGTCATGATCGAGGGGCCAGGACACGTGCCGCTGCACATGGTCCAGGAGAACGTGACCAAGGAGCTGGCCGACTGCTTTGAGGCCCCTTTCTATACCCTGGGACCTCTGATCACCGACATAGCCCCCGCTTATGACCACATCACCTCTGGCATAGGTGCGGCCAACATCGGCTGGTATGGCACGGCCATGCTCTGCTATGTGACCCCCAAGGAGCACCTGGGCCTACCCAACAAGCAGGACGTGCGCGACGGCATCGTTACCTACAAGATCGCCGCCCATGGGGCGGATCTGGCCAAGGGTCTGCCCGGGGCCCAGATCCGCGACAATGCCCTGTCCAAGGCGCGCTTCGAGTTCCGCTGGGAGGACCAGTTCAACCTGTCCCTGGACCCGGAGCGGGCGCGGGAATTCCACGACCAGACCCTGCCCCACGAGTCCCACAAGGTCGCCCACTTCTGCTCCATGTGCGGCCCCCACTTCTGCTCCATGAAGATTACCCAGGACGTGCGCGACTATGCCCAGGTCCATCGCATCGAGAATCTGGAGGCGGCCCTGGCCGAGGGCATGAAGGAGAAGGCCAAGGAGTTCATCGAGGAGGGGGCGAAGCTCTATCGGGAGGTCTGAGGTCAGGTGCAGGGCACTGCACCTCTTGTCGGTGGCGCGTGGAGCGGCCCGCGTCGCCCCAGAATTCGATCAGTCGCCGCCATTGGTCCCTGGTGCCGGCCTGATCCGATGGCGGGCGGTGATCCAGGTCAGGGCGCTGGCGGCGACGGCGATCAGGGCGAATAGGGGCCATAGGGTCAGCACCAGCTCCCAGCCGAGGGCGACCATGGTCCATTGGTTCTCGCCGGCGGCGATGGACAGGGCGTACTGGCCGACCAGGGCGTCGCTGTAAACGGCCAGGGTGAGGATCAGGGCACCGTAGATCAGGTAGCACATCGCGGCGGTCCCGACCTCAATCCAGGATGACATCGACCCTGGCCGCCACGGCCAGGGCCTTGGCCTTGGCCTCGGCGATGTCGCGCCCGCGGGCGAGGGCGACCCCCATGCGGCGCCGGCCTTTGACCTCCGGCTTGCCGAACAGGCGCAGATCCGTGCCGGGCTCCGCCAGGGCGAGGGCGAGGTTGCCGTAACGCGGCCGGTTGCATTCACCCTCGACCAGGATGACCGCGGATGCGGCCGGCCCGAGCTGGCGGATCTCCGGGATCGGCAGGCCCAGGATGGCGCGGGCATGCAGGGCGAACTCCGATAGGTCTTGGGAGATGAGGGTGACCATGCCGGTATCGTGCGGGCGCGGGGAGACCTCGCTGAAGATGACCTCCTCACCTCGCACGAAGAGCTCGACCCCGAAGAGGCCGCGCCCGCCGAGGGCCTGCGTCACCCGCTCGGCGATCTCCCGGGCGCGGGCCAGGGCCGCGGGGCTCATGGGCTGGGGCTGCCAGGATTCGCGGTAGTCCCCGTCCTCCTGACGGTGGCCGATGGGCTCGCAGAAGCTGGTCCCGCCCAGGTGGCGTACCGTCAGCAGGGTGATCTCGTAGTCGAAGGCAACGAACCCCTCGACGATGACCCGGCCGGCCCCGGTCCGACCGCCGCCCTGGGCATAGTCCCAGGCCCGGGCCAGGTCGTCTGTGGTGCGGACCAGGCTCTGGCCCTTGCCGGAGGATGACATGATGGGCTTGACCACGCAGGGCAGGCCAATGGCGGCGACCGCCTGCTCGAGCTCGGAGCGGGTATCAGCGAAGCGGTAGCTGGAGGTGGGGATGCGCAGCTCCTCCGCCACCAGGCGGCGGATGCCCTCCCGGTTCATGGTCAGGCGTGCCGCCCGCGCCGTCGGTATCACCCTGAATCCCTCGGCCTCCAGCTCCACCAGGGTGTCGGTGGCGATGGCCTCGATCTCCGGGACTATCATGTCCGGCCGCTCGATCTCGCAGACCCGGCGTAGCTCGGCCCCGTCCAGCATGGAAAAGCTGTAGGCGCGGTCGGCGACCTGCATCGCGGGGGCATTGGGATAGCGGTCGCAGGCGATGACCTCGACCCCGAGGCGTTTGAGCTCGATGGCCACCTCCTTGCCCAGCTCGCCGGCGCCGCACAGCAGGACCTTGGTCGCGGTTGGGGTGAAGGGGGTGCCGATGGTGGGCATGGGGTCTCCTCTCGGTAGGTTGGGGCCGCGGGCGGCGGAGTCTGGCCCGACCGGGAACTGGTCAGCCGCCGATGCGGACGAGCACACGCCCGTGGGTCTGGCCCTCGAGCATCCGTTCGCAGACGCCCGCCAGTCCCGGGAGGTCGACCGTTGCGCTGTGGATGGCCTCGAGCTGGGGCGGGCGCCAGTCGCTCGCCAGGTGTGCCCACAGCTCCCCGCGCAGGGGTTGGGGGACATCCACGGAATGGATGCCGAGCAGGCTCACCCCGCGCAGGATGAAGGGCATGACCGTGGTGTGCAGCTCGTGGCCGCCGGCCAGGCCGATGCAGGCGATGTTGCCCCAGGGCACGACGGTGCGGGTGATCTGGGCCAGCATGTCCCCGCCCACGTTGTCCACGGCCCCGCCCCAGACGGCACGCTCCAGGGGCCGCCGCTCCCCGGGCAGGTCGTTGCGCCCCAGGACCTGGCCGGCCCCCAGGCCGCGCAGCCAGTCGTGCAGCTCGGCCTTGCCCGACACGGCGGCGACCTCGAAGCCGAGGTGGCTGAAGAGGTTCACGGCGATGGCCCCGACACCCCCGCTGGCCCCGGTGACCAGGACGGGGCCAAGCCCGGGGTGCTGTCCGTTGACCAGCATGCGGTGCAGGGCCAGGGCCGCGGTGAAGCCGGCGGTGCCGAGGATCATCGCGCCGCGGGTGTCGAGTCCGGCGGGTATGGGGACCACCCAATCGGCCGGGCAGCACAGGTACTCGGCAAAGCCGCCGTCGTGGTCGAAGCTAAGCCCATAGCCGGTGACCAGCACCGGGTCGCCCTCGCTAAAGGCAGGGCTTGCGGAGCGCTCGACATGTCCTGCGGCGTCGATGCCGCCGACCAGGGGAGAGGTCTTGAGGATCTTGCCCCGGCCGGTGGCGGCGAGGGCGTCCTTGTAATTGATACCGGACCAGGCGACGCGGATCAGGACTTCGCCCTCGGCCGGGTAGGGGAGGGGGAGGGACTCGATGCCGGCGCGGTGGCCGGCGGCGTCCTGGTGGATGCGGAAGGCTTGGTGGTCGTTCATGGCGGTGAGCCTGTTGGTCCGAAGATGAACGCCAAGCCGCCGGCCAGGAGCGGCCTAGCCGCGTCGGCATCGCCTGGCTACAGGGCCTGCTGCTGGCGCAGCCGCACCTGCAACCGCCTGGCCTGTTTGAATGCCTCCTTGAGCATTAGCCGGTTGAGCTCGTTGAGGTCGTTGGGGTCCACGCGGTTGACCCCATCGGGGCCCTTGGTCTGGAGCTGCTGCTGGATGCGGAAGCGCTGGATCAGGTGGAAGGCCTCGACCTCGGCGGCGGCGTCGCCGCCCGGGCGTCCCTGCGCCGCGCCGGCCATGCGCAGTCGGACTGCGGTGTTGGTGGCCCAGATCCCTTGTTGAACTGACGGATAGGAAGTTCAACCGCACGGGCGGCTGACGCGGCGTTAACGTAGCATCGCCGGGAGGGGCGTGGCAAGCCGCGGCAAGCCCCGCGAGGGAGCTGACCGGCAGAGACGGGGGCGACGCGTAACCGGGGTCACCATTTAGCTGACCCCGATCAAAAAATAAAAAACGTTCTCATGCCCGAACACGCTTTCTGTCCTGCCACGGCACCTTGAGTCGTCCCGGGACGCGCCGTCGGTTTTCTCTGCAACGGTGACGGATAGTCTCCGATCCGCACCAGTCACCCGTATGGATCAAGGCAACGGGGCCATGTCACAGGGGCATGGACGCCCTGCCCCTGGCTCGTGAGAGCCCCAGAAAATCCTCGGTGCCCCACCGAGGCCCAAGTGGTCCGCAGAGGCGGGGGGGGCGGGTGCGCGGA
>Ga0114939_10001360_pt1 | contig 19331 bp, 19 predicted proteins | sample AshMeaCrysSpring_FD_87196 | JGI IMG/M metagenome (GOLD analysis project Ga0114939, IMG submission 87196) | Groundwater microbial communities from Big Spring, Nevada to study Microbial Dark Matter (Phase II) - Ash Meadows Crystal Spring | ecosystem: Environmental > Aquatic > Deep subsurface >...
CGCAGATTCCGCGGTGCGCCGCGACTTGGCGGCGGACCTCGCTCGAAAGGTCTCGCGATGGCTGAATTCCCCTCTCCGCAGGGCACGACCGCTCCGGCCGGCCAGGTGTCGTCGACGGCCGCGCTCGTCGCCTACCTGCTGCTCGGTCTTGCCGCGCTCACGCAGATCGCGGGCTCCGGACTTGCCACGCCGGCGCCGCTGCTGACCATCATCGGCATCATCGGGGTCATCATCGCCTACGTGAAGCGGGACGACGCGCGCGGGACGTGGCTCGAGTCCCACCTCACCTGGCTCATCGGCACGTTCTGGTGGTCGACGCTGTGGGCGGTGATCGGCTGGCTCGTGCTGATCGCGCTCGCGATCGTGCTGATCGGCTTCGCGCTCGGCCCGCTGATCTGGGCGGTGACCGCCGCGTGGGTGCTCTACCGCGTGATCCGCGGACTGCTGTACTTCAAGGACCAGCGCGCGATCCCCGGCGTCTGATCAGCCGGCGGCAGACCGTGCAACGCCCGGCCGTCGTGCCGGGCGTTGCCGCTTCGGGCGACGCTTGCGGGCGCTATCGGCCCAGACGATCGGAGATCCGGTCGCGATAGGGACCGGTCCCCGGCAGCGTCCGCCCCTCGGCCTCGAGCTTCGCGCAAAGGAAGGAGAAGCGGGCTGCGGCCCGACGCCGTGCGGCGTCGTCCGTCGCGTGCCGCATCAGCGCGGCGAGATCGGCGATCTCCCAACGCTCCTGGATCTCGGGCGGGATGTAACCGGCATTCTTGAGGATGCGATGGGCGACCCGCAGGTCCTCGGGGACCATGCGGTCGTCGTCGAGGTCGAGCGGCTTGCCGGCGCCCGGCAGGTCGTCGAACGCGCCCTCGGCGATCGCCTGCGCGATCCGCTGCTCGACGACGGTGTCCAGGAGCCCCATGGCGCTCAGTGTCTCGTCGGAGTGTAGGCCGCGGCGTTGGCGAGCGTCCAGTCGACGAGGTAGTCGAGCGCGCCCAGGGCCCGTGCGGCGTTCGGGTGATTGACCATCGCCACCAGGATCCAGCGCGTGCCGCCGTCGTCCTGCAGATAGCCCGCCAGGGCGCGCACCCCCTCGAGCGACCCCGTCTTGAGCTGGGCGCGGCCGGCTGCGCGAGCGTTGCGCATCCGCCGCTCGAGCGTGCCATCGGTCGCGGCGATGGCGAGCGACGCCGCGAATTCGTCGCGGACCGAGCTCGCGTGCGCCGCCGCGAGCAGCTGGGCGAGTCCGCGCGCCGTCACGCGCTCGTCGCGGGAGAGCCCCGAACCGTTGTCGATCGCGAACCTGGGGGCGAGCTTGCGCTTCGCGAGCCACTGCCGGACGACTTCGCGGGCGCCGTCGAGCGTCGCGGGCGGCGGGCCCGCCGTCGTCGCCAGCGTGAGGAAGAGCTGCCTGGCCATCACGTTGTTCGACAGCTTGTTGATGTCGCGGATCACGTCCTGGAGCGGCGACGATTCGATGGTTGCGAACGGCTTGGCGGCCGGCGCTCGCCCGTCGCGCACCGTGCCGGCGAACGTCCCGCCGGCCTCGGCGAAATAGGTCGCGAACATGCCGTGTACGTAGGCCGCGTGATCCAGCAGCGCGACGTGCCAGTCGCGCGCGCCGCAGCCGCGCGGATAGCCGCCGGCGAAGGTCGCCGCGGCCACCTCGGGCTCGCTCAGGAACCAGCCGGCCACCGCTCGACGCCAGTTGCCGCACTCGCCGTCGACGAGCGCCGGCGGCGTCCCGACCGCGACCTGGGGCAGCGGCGGCTCGACGCTGAGCTCGACCCCGTTGCCCGCGGCGCTGGGTTCGAACGCGAAGCGCACGGTCTTGAAGTTGACGAGCAGGGCGTCGGGACCGACGTTGTAGGGCCGCAGCGGCTCCGCGTCGAACGCCCCCGGATCGTGCGGCGGCAGCGCGAAGTGGCTGCGGTCGAGGACGAGGTCGCCTTCGACCCGCTCGAGGCCGCGTGCGCGGAGCTCCGCCATGAACGCGCGCCACTGCTCGACGGTGATGCGGGGATCGCCGCGGCCCTTGAGGATCAGGTCGCCGTGGAGGATGCCGTCGACCAGCGGCCCGCCGAGGTACGCCTCGGTGCGCCAGCGGTAGTCGCGGCCGAGGAGCTCCAGCGCGGCGAAGGTGGTCACCAGCTTCATCACCGACGCGGGGTTCATCGGCGCATCCGGCTGGTGCGCGAACAGGGGCCGACGCGCGTCGACGCGCTGCACCGTCACCGCGACGTGCGTCAACGGCACGCCGGCGTCGAGGAAGGCGCGCGCGACGGGCCGCGGCAGCTCCGCCCGGGCCGTGACGGCGGCGAGCAGCAGCGCGGCGAGCGCGGTCGCGCTACGCGCGGTCCAGGATCGCCAGCGTCGCATCGACCAGCCCGGCCCAGTCCTCGTCGGTGGTGACATACGGCGGCATGAAGTAGACGGTGCGCCCGATCGGACGCAGCAGCACGCCTCGTGCCAGCGCCTCGACGAAGCACCACCGGGAGAAGTCGGCGCGGGGCGTATCCACGTCGAAGGCCCAGATCATGCCGCGCTGGCGGAAGTGCCGCACCTTCGGATGGGCGGCGATTCCGGAGGCGCGGGCGGCGAAGCGCGCGGCCTTCGCACGATTGGACGCGATCACGTCGTCGTCCGCGAAGATGTCGAGGACCGCCAGCGCCGCGCGGCATGCGAGGGCGTTGCCGGTGTAGCTGTGCGAGTGCAGGAAGCCGCGCGCGACGTCATCGTCGTAGAACAAGCGGTACACGTCGTCGGTGGACAGCACGCAGGCGAGCGGCAGGTAGCCGCCGGTGATGCCCTTCGACAGCAGCAGGAAGTCCGGCGCGATGCCGGCCTGCTCGCAGGCGAACAGCGTGCCGGTGCGGCCGAAGCCGGTCATGATCTCGTCGGCGATCAGGTGCACGCCGTAGCGCGTGCAGAGCTCGTGGGCGCGCACGAGGTAGTGGGGGTCGTGCATTGCCATGCCGGTCGCGCCCTGGACCAGCGGCTCGACGACGAGCGCCGCGATCGACTCGTGGTTTGCCGCGAGATGGGCCTCGAGCGCCTGCGCGGCGCGCTCGGCCACGTCGCGCGGCGTCTCGCCATCGCGCGCGAGCCGCGCGTCCGGCGAGGGGACGGTCGCGTGCCGCGCGAGCAACGGCTCGTACGTCGCCCGGAACAGAGGCACGTCGGTGACCGCAAGCGCGCCGAGCGTCTCGCCGTGGTAGCCGCCGGCGATGCTCACGAAGCCGCACTTCTGCGGCTTGCCGCGGTTCGCCCAGGCGTGGAAGCTCATCTTGAGCGCGACCTCGGTGGCCGAGGCCCCGTCGGAGCCGTAGAACGCGTGGCCGAGCCCCGGCGGGGCGAGCGCCGCAAGCCGCTCGGAAAGCTCCACCACCGGCCGGTGGGTGAAGCCCGCGAGCATCACGTGCTCGAGCGTCGCGAGCTGGTCGGCGATCGCGGCGTTGATGCGCGGGTTCGCGTGCCCGAAGAGGTTCGTCCACCACGACGACACGCCGTCGAGGTAGCGCCGGCCCTCGAAGTCCACGAGCCACGCGCCTTCGCCGCGGGCGATCGGCACGATCGGCAGCGTCTCGTGCACCTTCATCTGCGTGCACGGGTGGAACACCGCGGCGCGGCTTCGCGCGAGCCACGTCGCGTTCGCGCCGTCGGGCGCCGGGTCCGGCGTCACCTCAGCCCCGACGGCTCGTCGCGCGGGAAGGAGGCTCCCCGCTCGGGAGCGACGATCGGCGCGGGAAACGTCTCATTTCTCGCGCCGGTGCCTCATGCGCTCGACCGCGGCCACGAGCTCGCGCGCGATGCCCGGCTCGCGCACCGAGTGACCGGCGTCGGGCACGACGACGAGCTCGGCCTCCGGCCACGCCTGCGCGAGCTCGTAGGCGGTCTCCATCGGGCAGACCACGTCGTAGCGCCCCTGGACGATGGTGCACGGCAGGTGCCGGATCCGGTGCAGGTTCGCGAGCAGCTGGCCGTCGTCGAGGAAGGCGTCGTGGACGAAATAGTGGGCCTCGATGCGGGCGATCGCGAGCGCGGCCGCGTCGTCGGCGAACTGCGGGCCGGTCTCGGCGCGCGGCAGGAGCGTCGAGCAGGCGGTCTCGTAGCGGTCCCACGCGTAGGCCGCCGGCAGGTGCACGGCGGGATCGTCGTCGGTCAGCCTGCGGTAGTAGGCGCCGAGGACGTCGTCGCGCTCCTCCTCGGGGAGGAAGCTGTAGAGCGCGTGCCAGGCCTCGGGGAAGATGCGCCCCATGCCGTGCATGAACCAGTCGATTTCGCGCGGCGTCGCGAGGAACACGCCGCGGAGCACGAGCCCGGCGCAGCGCTGCGGGTAGGTCTCGGCGTAGGCGAGCGCGAGCGTCGCGCCCCACGATCCGCCGAACAGCACCATGCGGTCGATGCCGAGGTGCGCGCGCAGCTTCTCGAGGTCGGCGACGAGCGCCCACGTGGTGTTGTCGATCACGCTGGCGCCGGGCGTCGAGCGGCCTGCGCCGCGCTGGTCGTAGAGCACGATCCGCCAGTGCTCCGGGTCGAAGAACCGCCGGTGATGGGGCAGGCAGCCACCGCCGGGGCCCCCGTGCAGGAACACGATCGGCGCGCCGTTGCGATTGCCGCACTCCTCCCAGTACAGCGCGTGGCGCGCGTCGACTGGAAGGCGGCCGCTCGCCGAGGGCTCCGGCAGCGGGAACAGGAAGGAGTCGGCGGCGAGCTGCCGCGTGGCGTCGTTGTGCATCAGCGTCGCCGGCGATTATGCCGCAGCAGCACTCGCGGCGGCTGCGTCGGCTATCCTCGCGGCATTCGCGGGCGATGGGAGGCATCGATGAAGGAATGGCTGGACGTGGGGCGCTGCCTGCCGGAGGATGCCGGCGACGCGGTCCTGGTGGGAAGGGTGTTCGTCCCGGCGTGCGACGGGCCGGCGCTGGTCACGGTGCGCGACGGTCGTCTGCTGGACCTGTCGTCGGTGGCGCCGACCTCGTCGGCGCTGGTCGAGTTCGGCCACCCGGCCCGGACGGTGCGCGCGGCGAGCGAGCTGCCGGTGCTCGGCACGCTGGCCGAAGTCCTCGCCAACACCCCCGACGACGTTCGCGACGGCTCGCGGCCGTGGCTTCTCGCGCCCTGCGACCTGCAGGCGGTCAAGGCGGCCGGGGTGACCTTCGTCGCGAGCATGCTCGAGCGCGTCATCGAGGAGCAGGCACGCGGCGACCCGGCGCGCGCCGACGCCGTCCGCGCCTCGATCGCCGAGGTGATCGGCGCGGACCTCGCCGCGATCCGGCCGGGATCCGCCGAGGCGGCGCGCATCAAGGAGGTCCTGATAACGGCCAAGGCCTGGTCGCAGTACCTCGAGGTCGGCATCGGTCCCGACGCGGAGATCTTCACCAAGTCGCAGCCGATGTCGTCGGTGGGCACGGGCGCCGACGTCGGGATCCACCCGAAGTCGGCGTGGAACAACCCGGAGCCGGAGGTCGTCCTGTTCGTCAACAGCCGCGGCGAGACCGTGGGCGCCGCGCTCGGCAACGACGTCAACCTGCGCGACTTCGAGGGACGCAGCGCGCTCCTGCTCGGCAAGGCCAAGGACAACAACGCGTCGTGCGCGATCGGCCCGTTCCTGCGGCTGTTCGACGAGCGCTTCGGCATCGACGACGTGCGCGAGGCAGAGATCGCCCTGCGCGTCGAGGGGCCCGACGGCTTCGTGATGGACGGCAGGAGCTCGATGGCGAAGATCAGCCGCGACCCGCTCGACCTCGTCGGCCAGGCGATCGGCCCGAACCACCAGTACCCGGACGGGTTGGTGCTCTTCTGCGGGACGATGTTCGCGCCGGTGCAGGACCGTCGCGGGCCCGGGCAGGGCTTCACGCACGAGATCGGCGACGTCGTGACCGTCGCCACGCCGAAGCTCGGCGCGCTGGTCAATCGGGTGAACCAAAGCGACGCCATCGCGCCGTGGACCTTCGGCACGCGCGCGCTGATGGGCAACCTCGCGCGACGCGGGCTGCTGTAGCGCGCCGACGGCGCGCCCGTCGGGGCGCGCCGTCGGAAGTCGCGCCGGCTGCTACGCTCGCTTGCCCTTGAAGGCCACCACCTTCTGCTTCTGCGTGCCGAGGCCCTCGATGCCGAGTTCGACGACGTCCCCCGCCGCGAGGTACTGCGGCGCGGGCTTCTGTCCCATGCCCACGCCGGGCGGCGTGCCCGTCGTGATCACGTCGCCGGGCTCGAGCGTCATGTAGCGCGACACGTCGGCGATGAGCCTGGCCACGCCGAAGATCATCGTGCCGGTGGTGCCGTCCTGCTTGGTGACGCCGTTGACCTTGAGCCACATCTTCAGGTCCTGCGGGTCCTTGATCTCGTCCGCGGTGACGAGCCAGGGGCCGAGCGGGCCGAACGTGTCGCAGCCCTTGCCCTTGCCCCACTGCCCGCCGCCCTTCTTGAGCTGGAACTCGCGCTCGGAGAGGTCGTTGACCAGGCAGTAGCCGGCGACGTGCTTCAGCGCGTCCTTCTCCTCGACGTAGCGCGCGCGCTTGCCGACGACGACGCCGAGTTCGACCTCCCAGTCGGTCTGCGTCGAGTCCCTGGGCAGCATGATCGGATCGTTCGGTCCCTGGATGCAGGTCGTCGACTTGAAGAACACGATCGGGTGCTCAGGGATAGGGGAGCCGGTTTCCTTCGCGTGGTCGACGTAGTTGAGCCCGATCGCGATGAACTTGCCGACGCCGCCGACGCAGGGCCCGAGCCGCGGGCGGCCGCGCACCAGCGGCAGGCGCTTCGCGTCGACCTTGCGCAGCGCGGCGAGCGAGGCCGGTGCGAGCGCGTCGCCGGCGAGGTCCTTGACCTTCCTCGACAGGTCGCGCAGCTTGCCGTCGGCGTCGATCAGGCCGGGCTTTTCCTTGCCGGGAGGGCCGTAGCGGACGAGCTTCATCGATGTTCTCCTTCGGTTCGGGCGGTGGCGGGGGTTCGGGACGGCGCGGGACTCAGATCGTCATGCCGCCGTCGCACGAGTAGACGTTGCCGGTGATGTACGACGCCTCGTCGGAGGCGAGGAAGACGACCAGCGGCACGATCTCCTCGGGCCTGGCGATGCGTCCCATCGGCTGGCGAGCGACGAACGCCTTGCGCGCGGCGACCGGGTCGGCATGCGCGTTGATGCGCTCCGCGAGCGACGGCGTGTCGACCGTCCCCGGCGCGATCGCGTTGCAGCGGATGCCCTTCTGCACGAAGTCGGCGGCGACCGCCTTGGTGAGGCCGATCACCGCCGCCTTGCTCGTGCCGTAGGCGAAGCGGTTGGGGATGCCGCGGATCGAAGAGGCGATCGACGCCATGTTGACGATCGACGCCCAGGCGCCCGTCGCCTCGTGCGCGGCGATCATCTTCGGCAGCGCGGCGCGCGTGACCACGTACATCGAGCGGACGTTGAGGTTCATCGTGAACTCCCAGTCCTTCGGCGTGCAGTCGAGGATCGTGCCGTTGTGCACGTAGCCCGCGCAGTTGAACAGGATGGCGAGCGGCGGCAGCTCGGCCAGCAGCGCCTCGATCGCCGCGTCGTCAAGCGCGTCGAGGCGGCGGGTGGCGACGTTGGGAATCCCCTTGTAGGCGTCGAGCAGCTTCTCGTTCACGTCGGTGGCCCAAACCTGCGCGCCCTCGCGCGCCATCGCGAGCGCGGCCTCGAGGCCCATGCCCTGGCCCGCGGCGGTGACGAGCGCGGTCTTGCCGGCGAGTCTTCCTCTCATTGCGGCCTGCCTCCTTGCGGGTCGGCGACCGTCCGGAGCGATGGCGTGAGCGACGCCTCCGGGTCGGCCCAGTCGTGGTTGGGAACGTGCGCGTACCATCCGGGGCGTCCGGGGTCGCGGTCGTAGGGATAGCCGCCGAGCTCGCGGTAGAGCGCGTGGTACCGCGCGAGCTTGTCGCGGTCGAGCCGGACGCCGAGGCCGGGCGCGTCGGGCACGCGGATCGCGCCGCCCTCGTAGCGCAGCAGGCCGCCCTCGATGACGTCGTCGGTCAGGTGATGGTAGTGGGCGTCGGCGGTGTACGACCAGTTGGGCAGCACCGCGCCCAGGTGCAGCATCGTCGCGAGCTGGATGCCGAGCTCGCCGGAGCTGTGCACCGCCACTTGCATGCCGAGCGTCTCGCAGACGCCCGCGGCCTTGACGCAGGGCCGGATGCCGCCCCAGAACGTGGTGTCGAGCAGGATCACGTCGACCGCCCGCGTCGCCGCGTTCGCGGCGAGCTGCTCGAAGTTGACCACGACGGTGTTGGTCGCGAGCGGCATCGTCACGAAGTCGCGCAGCGCCTTCATCTGCGCGAGTCCGAGCACCGGGTCCTCGAGCCAGTCGTTGTCGAGGTCCTCGATGCCGCGAGCGAACGCGACCGCCTCGCCGAACGACCACGCCGCGTTGGGGTCGTGGCGCATGCGCTCGCCGGGGAACGCCCGCGCGAGCGCGCGGTAGCAGGCGAGCTCGTGCGCGGGCGGGAACACGCCGCCCTTCAGCTTGTGGGTGCGAAAGCCGTGCCTCGCCTTGAGCTCGCGGACGTGCGCGACGAGCTGCTCCGGCGTGCGCACCTCGCCGCGACCGGTCGCCGCGTCCGCGTAGCGGAAGAACAGGTAGCTCGCGAATTCGACGGTATCGCGGAGCTTGCCGCCGAGGAGCGCGTGCACCGGGACGCCGAGCTTCTGGCCGATGACGTCCAAGCAGGCGAACTCGATCGCGGCGTGGAGCTGGGTGCGGTTGTTGTACAGGCTCGCGGTCGGGTTGCAGATCGCGAGGCGCAGCGCCTCGAGGCGGAAAACGTCGTGGCCGCGCAGGTAGGCTTCGCAGGCGGCAAAGGCGCGCGTCGCGTCCTCGCCGCCGCCGCCCATCTCGCCCAGTCCCACGTATCCGTCGGAGGTCTCGACCTCGACGATCGTTCGCACGAACCGCCCCCAGTGCGCGCCGTTGCTGTGGCGCAGCGGCGCCTCGAGCGGGACGGTGACCGGCGTGGCGCGGATCGCGCGGATCGTCGTGGCGGGCATGGGGTTGCGCGGGGTCGGTGGAACGGGCGGGAGGCCTGCGCGCGGCGAACGATCATCTTACGCCGTTGGCCGGCGATGGGTAAGGCCACCTGACCGCTCGCCGCGGCGCTACATGAGCAGGTTCGGCAGGAACAGCACGATCTGGGGGAGGAACGCCATCGCGAAGATCAGCGCGACGACCGCGGCGATGAGCGGAAGCGCCTCGCGCGTGTAGTCGTCCATCGACGTCCCGAGCATGCCGCAGACGGTGTACATCGCCACGCCGACGGGCGGCGTCATGCTGCCCAGCGTCGTCGCGGTCATCATCACCAGGCCGAAGTGCACCGGGTCGATGCCCGCCTTGACGACGATCGGCACGAGGATCGGCGTCAGCAGCAGCACGATCACGGTGCTCTCGAGCACCATGCCGAGCAGCAGGATGAAGACGACCAGGATGGCGAGCAGAAGCTCGCGGTTCTGCGTGATGCCGACGATCGCCTCGGCGGCGCTCTGCGGCACGCGCTCCAGCGCGATCACGTAGCCGATCATCGCCGAGAACATGATGATCAGCATGATCATGCCGATGTCGTGCACCGAGTGGCGCAACGCGGCGTTGAAGCGCTTCCAGTCGAGCTCCCGGTAGGCGAACACGCCGACGACGATCGAGTAGGCCACGGCGAGCGCGCCGACCTCCGAGGGCGTGAAGATGCCGAAGCGGATGCCGACCACCAGGAACACGGGAAAGAGCAGCGCCCACTTGCTGCGGTTCGCCTCGCGCGCCACTTCGCGCCAGCCGGGGAAGGCGTCGATGTCGGGACGGTAGCCACGCCGCCTCGCGATCAGCCATGCGGTTCCCATCAGGACGAGCGTGATCAGCAGGCCCGGAATCACGCCGCCGAGGAACAGCTTGCCGATGGAGACGTTGCCGAGGAATCCGTAGAGTATGAGCCCGATCGACGGCGGAATCGTCGCGCAGATGAGCGAGCTGACCGCGATCACCGCCGACGAGAAGCCCCGCGAATAGCCCTGCCGGAGCATCGCCGGACCGAGGATGCGTGCCTCCATCGCCGCGTCGGCGACCGCCGAGCCGGAGACCCCGCCCATCAGCGCCGACACCACGATCGACACCTGGGCGAGGCCGCCGGTCATCCAGCCCGTCAGGGCGCGGGCCAGCGAGATGATGCGGTCGGTGATGCCCGTCGCGTTCATCAGGTTGCCCGCGAGCACGAACAGCGGCACGGCGAGGAGCGGGAACGACTGCGTCGCCGTGGCGATGCGCTGGACGCCGATCGACGCGGGAATCGTGTCGGACAGCAGGAAGAAGCCCAGGCTCGCCACGCCCACCGCGAACGCGACCGGCATGCCGAGGAACATCAGCGCGAGGAACGCCCCCGCCAGCGCCAGGGTGGTCACAGCGGGCTGTCCGCGGCGGCGAACGCCGCCTTGCGGTCGCGCAGGAAGCCCGCGAGCTGCCGGAGCGCGGTCGTCGCGAGCAACAGGCTGCCCACCGGCACGGCGGCGGTCACGAAGGCGTACGGGATGTCGGTGTCGCCCATCGGCCGCTCGAGGTTCAGCAGCGTGAGCTGCGTCCCGAGCCAGGCCAGCGCAAGCAGGAACGCGATCATCACCGTCCAGTGCAGGATCAGCAGCGCGCGCTGCAGGCGCTGCGGGAACAGTCGCACGACGATGTCGATGACGATGTGCTGCCGCACGCGGAGCGCGGCGTTGGCGCCGAGGAACGCGCACCAGATGAACAGCAGCATCGCCACGTCGATCGCCCACAGGATCGGCGCGCCGAGCGCGCGCGACAGCGCGGCGACCAGCACCAGCGCCGAGCAGCCGGCGAGGCAGAGCTTGCCGAGCGCTTCCTCGCCCTTCGCCAGCCGGTCGAACAGCCTCTTCATCGTGGCTCCGGGGGCCGTGGCGGCGGAGCGGCAGCCGCGCCCCGCCGGCCGGGCGCCTACTTGCCGAGCGCCCGGTTCACCTCGTTGCGCAGCTCGGTGTAGCCGAGGGTCTGGTAGACGCCGGCGGTGGCGCTGCGGAATGGCGCCTTGTCGATCTCGGCGACCGTCATGCCCCGCTCGCGCAGCTTCTTCTCGTAGTCCGCGAGCGACTCGATCGTCTTCTCCGAGGCGAACTTGCCGGCGGCGAACGACTCTTCGCGCAGGATCTTCTGCTGGTCCGCGGGCAGCTTGTCGAACCACGTGCGGCTCGCCACCAGGCCGGTGATCAGGAAGATGTGCTCGGTCTTCGTGACGATCTTGACCACCTCGTAGAGCTTCGCGCCGTAGACCGCGGGGTGCTGCGCCTCGGCGCCGTCGATGACCTTGGTCTGCAGCGCCGAGTACACCTCGGACCACGGCATGCCGGTCGGGGTCGCGCCCATCGCGCGCACCGTCTCGAGCCACACCGGGGCGCCTGGCGTGCGCACGCGCACGCCCTTGAGGTCCGCGGGAGCCTTCACCGGCACGTTGGTCAGCATGTGGCGGTGGCCCTGGAACCAGTTGAACGAGAGCACCTGGTGGCTCGATGCGTTGCGGAGCTTGTCGACCCAGCCGGCGAACAGCGGGGTCGCCTCGAGCTTGAGCAACTGCCCGTAGTCGTCGAAGAGGTACGGCGCGCCCAGGATGCCGAACTCCTTGACGAACGGCGCCAGCCGGCCGCCGTCGACCAGCACCGCGACGTTCGCGCCTGCGCGCGCCTGTTCGAGGACGTCCTCGTCCTTGCCGAGCTGCGAGCCGGGGAATATCCGGATCTGCAGCTTGCCGGCGGTGCGCTTCTCGACGTTGGCCTTGAGGCGCTCGAGGCCGGCGTACATCGGGTCGTCGGTCGTGAGGGCCGTGTTGACGTTCAGCACCGTCTGGGCGCCGGCGGACGCGGCGGAGACGGCGAGCGCGCAGGCTAGGATCGTGCGGGCGAGACGTCGCATCATCGAGGATTCCTCCTGGCCGGCCGGTTCGGGGTCTCCCGCGCGGCAGGCCCGGCCGGGGATGTCGGCGCGCCGCGGAAGTACTGGGGTCGTTCGCGGGCGATCGCGTCGATCGACGCGAACACCGCGCGCAGGTGCCGGGACATCGCCGCCCTGGCCGCGGGCGCATCGCCCTCGAGCACGTGGCGGACGATGGCTTCGTGCTGGCCGTGGATCGTGGCGAGCCAGCGCGGGTCCTCGAGGGAGAGGAAGCGGACGCGGTCGAGGTGCGCCTTGACGTCCTCGATCGCGCGCCAGACGTTCGGGCGCCCCGACAGCGCGAGCAGGCGGCGATGCAGGGCGTCGTCGAGCAGGACGAAGCGGGCGTGCTCGTTGCGCGTCGCGGCGCGCGACTGCTCGCGAAGCAGCGCCGAGAGCTCGCGGGCCGCTGCCGGAGTCACCCGCGCGGCGGCGAGCGCGACCGCCCGGCACTCGACCGACTCGCGCAGGAACTGCCCGTCGGCGACGAGGTCGAGGTCGATCGGCGCCACCGTGGTGCCGACCTGGGGCCGCACCGAGAGCAGCCCCTCGCCCTCGAGGCGGATGAACGCTTCCCGCACCGGCGTGCGGCTGACGCCGAGGCGGTGGGCGATCTCGTTCTCGGAGAGCGGCGCGCCGGGCGGCAGCGTGCCGGCGAGGATCGCTTCGCGCAGCCACGCGTACGCCGCGCCGGCGGCGCCGCGGCGTCTCGCGGAGGGCTCGGGCAGGGTCGCGGCAGCGGGCATGGCGCGGCAATCTACCATACTTGTATACAAGCGCAAGGCCCGACCCGCTGAGCTTGCCCCGCGGCACGCGGTGCGCTCACACTAGAGGTCGCGGGCCGCACCGGCGCGGCCCTCGCCGACGAACGATGGAACGCTTCACGATCTCGCTCGAGCAGGCGCTCGCGGACGACTTCGACCGCCTGATACGCGAGCGCGGCTACACCAACCGCTCCGAGGCGGTGCGCGACATGCTGCGCGAGGCGCTCGAACGCCGCCGCGGGCTGCGCGACGAGGGCACGCACTGCGTGGCGAGCCTCTCCTACGTCTACAACCACCACGAGCGGGAGCTGGCCGACCGGTTGACCGGGCTGCAGCACGCGAACCACGACCTCTGCGTCGCGACCACGCACGTGCACCTCGACCACGACGACTGCCTCGAGACGCTGCTGCTGCGCGGCCCGACCGTCGCGGTACGGCGGTTCGCCGATGCGCTCGTCGCCGAGCGCGGCGTCCGCCACGGGCAGCTCAACCTCATCAGCGTCGAGGTCTCGGGCGGCGCGAAGTTTGCGCACCTGCGGCCCGAGGACCACGCCCACTCGCACGCCGCGCCTGGACGCCTGCACCCGCACGTGCACCTCAAGCCCCGCCGCTGACCGCACGCGCGAGCCCCGGCGCGCGCCGCCGCCGTTGCACCGCAATAACGGCAATTGGTAATGCCACTTGACCACCTGCGGGGCTCGGGATAGCCTCTTCCGATCGCTCCTCGCCACCGCGGGTCCGACCTGCCGTTCCGGCGCCATGCCGTTCCAAAGCATCGAACCTCGTCGGCTGTACCGGCAGATCGCCGACCAGATACGCGGGCTCATCAAGTCCGGCGAGTTCCCGGCCGGGTCGCGGCTGCCGCCGGAACGCGACCTCGCGAAGCAGTTCGGCGTGTCGCGCCCGAGCGTGCGCGAGGCGCTCATCGCGCTCGAGGTCGAGGGGCTGGTCGAGGTGCGCATCGGCTCCGGGATCTACGTGCTCGCGGCGAACGGCGCGCCCGCCCCGGCGCCCGCGTCCGGGGAGGCCGCCGCCGGGCCGTTCGAGCTGATGCGGGCGCGCTACGTGATCGAGTCGGAGTGCGCCGCGCTCGCCGCCAAGTCGGCGAAGAAGCCCCAGGTCGCGGCGATCGAGCAGTCGATCGAGGAGATGGAGCGCGAGCACGCCGAGGGGCGCCATCCGCTCGAAGGCGACCGCGCGTTCCACCTGCGGGTCGCCGAGGCGACCGGCAACGGCGCGCTGGTGCACGTCGTGAAGACGTTGTGGGAGGAACGCACCGGGACGCTGTACCAGCAGCTCGAGCATCACTACGATACGCCCGGCCTGTGGGAGAGCGCGATGGCCGAGCACCGCGCGGTGGCGAAGGCGATCGCCGCGCACGACGCGGCCGGCGCAAGGGCGGCGATGCAACGCCACCTCAACCTGGCCTACAAGCGCTTCTCGAAGGGCTGGGACACGCTGCAGTAGCGGTCCGGCACGGTACGACGGAGGAAGGCATGTTCGCAGCACGCATCCACGGCAAGGAAGACCTGCGTCTCGACGCGTTCGACACGCCCGCGCCCGGTCCGGGCGAGGTGCTGCTGCGGCTCGGCGCCGGCGGCATCTGCGGCTCCGACCTGCACTACTACTTCGAGGGCCGCAACGGCAGCTTCGTCGTGCGCGAGCCGCTGATCCCCGGCCACGAGGCGTCGGCGGTGGTCGAGGCGGTCGGCCCCGGGGTGACGCGCGTGAAGAAGGGCGACCACGTGGCGGTCTCGCCCTCGCACGCGTGCGGGCGCTGCGAGGGCTGCCGATCCGGGCGCGAGCAGCTGTGCACGAACATGAAATTCGTCGGCAGCGCGAGCCTCTTCCCGCACGTGCAGGGCATGTTCCGCGAGTACTTCGTGATGGGCGAGCGGCAGTGCTACCCGGTCGCGGGCGGCGTCACGCTCGGCGAGCTCGCGTTCGCCGAGCCGCTGGCCGTCGCGCTGCACACGATCCACCGTGGCCCCGACCTCATCGGCAAGTCGGTGCTGGTCACCGGCGCCGGTACGATCGGCTGCCTCACCGTGATGGCGGCGCGGCTCGCGGGGGCGGCGAGCATCACCGTCACGGACGTCCTCGACCGTCCCCTCGCCAAGGCGCGCGAGGTCGGCGCCGACGTCACCTGGCGCGCCGACCAGGAGGTCGAGCGCTTCACGACGCCGCGCTTCGACGTCTGCTACGAGGTGTCCGGCAGCTTCGCGGCGCTCAAGAGCTGCGTGTCGGCGGTGAAGAAGGGCGGCGTCGTCGTGCAGGCCGGCACGCTGCCGCACGAGCCGCTGCCGTTCACGGTCAACGAGATCATGGCCAAGGAGATCGACCTGCGCGGCGTGTTCCGCTGGGGCATCGAGTTCGACTGGGCGGTCGAGTACCTTTCCAGCCGCCGGGTCGACGTGCGGCCGCTGCTTTCCGGTCAGTACCCGCTCAAGGACGCGATCAGTGCGTTCCACGCGGCGGCGGACAAGACGAAGAACACCAAGGTCCAGGTCGTGTACGCCTGAGCGCCGATTTCACCCAAGAGGAGAGTTCCATGCGTCTCATCAGCAAGTTCGTCCTGGCGGCCGGCGCGGTCGCCGTCGCCTCTGTTCTCGCGGTCGCGCCCGCGTCGGCGCAGACCAAGCTCAAGTGGGCGCACGTCTACGAGACAAGCGAGCCGTTCCACAAGTGGTCGGTGTGGGCCGGCGACGAGATCAAGAAGCGCACCAATGGCCGCTACGAGGTGCAGGTGTTCCCGGCGTCGTCGCTCGGCAAGGAAACCGACATCAACCAGGGCCTGACGCTCGGCACCGTCGACATCATCATCTCCGGCCTGTCGTTCGCCGCGCGGCAGACGCCCCGCATCGGCGTCGGCTACTACCCCTACACGTTCCGCGACGCCGACCACCTGCTCGCCTGGGCGAAGAGCCCGGCGTTCGCCGAGCTCGCGGGCCTCTACCGCGACAAGTCGGGCATCCAGGTCGTGGCGATGACCTACTACGGCACGCGCCACTCGACGTCGAACCGGGACTTCAAGGACTGCGCGGGCATGAAGGGCCTCAAGATGCGCGTGCCCGACGTGCCGGCCTATCTCGCGCTGCCGAAGAGCTGCGGCGCCAACCCGACGCCGATCGCGTTCGCCGAGGTCTACCTCGCGCTTCAGAACGGCACCGTGGAAGCGCAGGAGAACCCGCTGACGACGATCGAGGCGAAGAAATTCTTCGAGGTGCAGAAGCACATTCCGCTGACCGGCCACATCGTCGACGCGCTGGCGACGCAGGTCGCCCCGCACGTCTGGACGAAGCTGTCCGACGCCGACAAGAAGATCTTCACCGCGGTGATGCAGGAGGCTGCGGCCAACGCGACCAACGAGATCAAGAAGCGCGAGGCCGAGCTCGTCGACGAGTTCCGGAAGAAGGGGCTGAACGTCCACGCCGTCGAGAAGAAGAGCTTCCAGGACGCGATCATGAAGAGCATGCCGCTGGAGTCGATGGGCTACAGCAAGGCGGACTGGGACAAGATCCAGGCGATCAAGTAGCCGGGCGCGCGGTGGGCAGGGCCCGTGGGGGCGGAGCCGCCGGCCCCACGGGGTTGCGGCCGGGTGTGCGGCCGCGCGGGCCACGTCGGGCGCAGGCCCGAGATCGCGTCGAAGCCACAGTCGAACCCTTGCCATGATCCAGACCGCCGGCCCCGCGTCCCCCCTTCCGCCCGCCGAGGAGCACGTCCTCGATGCGTCCGGGCACTTCCACACGAGCGACGCGCCGGTGGACATCTCGGGCTACCGGTTCGAGGACTGGTTCACGTTCGGCGTGTTCTGGCTGCTCGCCCTCGACGTCTTCTACCAGTTCTTCACGCGGTACGTGCTCGACGACTCGGCCGCGTGGACCGAGGAGATCGCGCGCTACCTGCTGATCGTCGTGACGTTCGTCGGCGCGTCGATGGCGGTGCGCCGCAACACGCACATCCACGTCGAGTTCCTCTACCGCTACCTGCCGGCCGGGGTCGGACGCGCGCTGTCGACGGCGGTCGACGTCGTGCGCGTTCTCTTCCTGGGCTACGCGACGTGGCTCGCGGTCACGCTGGTGCCGCGCATGCAGAACCTGAAGATGACCATCGTCGACTTCCCGATGAGCTACATCTACGGCATCGTCGCGGCGGGCTTCGCGCTGATGACGTTCCGGTCGGTCCAGGTCGCGTGGCAGCACTGGCGGCAGGGGTGGAGCGTGCTCGAGCGGCCCGCCGAAGCGATCGCCGACGCGTGACGCGGACGCCGCCGTGAACAGCCTGCTCTTCGGCGGCTTCCTGGCCGCGTTGATGACCGGCCTGCCGATCGCGATGGCGATGGCGCTGGCCGCGCTGCTCTACATCTGGATCTCGGGCACGATCCCGCCGCTCACCGTGATCCACCGCATGGTGGGAGGCGTCGACAGCTTCCCGCTGCTCGCGGTGCCGTTCTTCATCCTCGCCGGCAACCTGATGAACTCGGCGGGGATCACCAACCGCATCTACAACTTCGCGCTCGCGCTGGTCGGCTGGCTGAAGGGGGGGCTCGGCCACGTCAACGTCGTCGGCAGCGTCATCTTCGCCGGCATGTCGGGCACCGCGATCGCCGACGCCGGCGGGCTAGGGACGATCGAGATCAAGGCGATGAAGGACCACGGCTACCCGGGGGAGTTCGCCGTCGGGATCACTGCGGCCTCCGCGACGCTCGGCCCGATCATCCCGCCGTCGCTGCCGATGGTGATCTACGGCGTGCAGGCCAACGTCTCGATCGGCAAGCTCTTCGCCGGCGGCTTCATCCCCGGCGCGGTGATGGCGCTCCTGATGATGGTGCTGGTGAGCTACTACGCCTACGTGCGCAAGTACGGCGCCGACATCCCGTTCTCGTGGCGTCGCATGGGCGGCGCGTTCTTCGAGCTCGCGTTCGTCGCCCTCACCGCGGTGGTGCTCTACTTCCTCTGGTCGCACGAGGGCCTGCCCGGCTGGATCCGCTTCGGCGCGCTGCTGGTAGGCACGATGGCCGCCGACAAGCTGTTCAGGTTCGAGGCGTACATGGCGCTCCTGACGCCGGTGATCCTGATCGGCGGCATGGCGACCGGCCTGTTCACGCCGACCGAGGCCGCGGTCGCGGCGGTGGCATGGGCGCTGTTTCTGGGCTTCGTCTGGTACCGGACGCTCAACTGGCGCATGTTCGTCAAGATCTCGATGGACACGATCGAGACGACCGCCGTCGTGCTCTTCATCGTCGCCTCGGCCTCGATCTTTGCGTGGGTGCTGACGACGACGCAGGTCACCGAGGCGATCGGCAACTGGGTGCTGTCGATCTCCGACAATCCGTACGTGTTCCTGCTGCTCGCGAACGTGTTCCTGCTTTTCGTCGGCTGCTTCATGGAGACGATCGCGGCGATCACGATCCTCGTCCCGGTGTTCATGCCGATCATCGCCAAGCTCGGCATCGACCCGGTGCACTTCGGTCTGGTGATGATCCTCAACCTGATGATCGGCCTGATGACGCCGCCGGTGGGGATGGTGCTTTTCATCCTGCAGAAGGTCGCGCGGCTGTCGTTCGAGGCGACGGTCAAGGCGGTACTGCCGTGGCTGTGGCCGCTGCTCGCAACGCTCGCGCTGATCACCTACGTCCCGCAGCTCGTGCTCTGGCTGCCCGGGATCATGTACCCGAAGTAGCGCCATGAGCCCGATCGAGCGCGTCGAGCTGTTCCAGGTCGACCTGACGCCGCCGAGGCCGAGGAGCGACGCGATCCAGTCGTTCGTACGGCAGGAGACGCCGATCCTGCGCATCACGTGCGCGGACGGCGCGCAGGGCACGGGCTACGCCTACACGATCGGCACCGGCGGCTCGTCGGTCGTGGCGCTGCTTCGCGACCACCTTGCGCCGCGGCTCCCTGGGCGCGATGCCGACGAGATCGAACGGCTCTGGAAGGAGCTCTTCTTCCACACGCACGCGACCGCCGTCGGCGCGATCACGAGCCTCGCGCTCGCGGCGATCGACACCGCGCTCTGGGACCTCAAGTGCCGGCGCGCCGGCGTGCCGCTGTGGAAGGCCGCCGGTGGCGCCCAGCCGCGGGTGCCCGTCTACACGACGGAGGGCGGTTGGCTGCACCACTCGGCCGCCGTGCTCGTCGACGAGGCGCTCGCCGCGAAGGCGGCAGGGTTCCGCGGCACCAAGATCAAGGTCGGCAAGCCGGCGATCGCCGAGGACGTCGCCCGGCTCGAGGCGGTGCGCCGGGCGGTCGGCGACGCCTTCGAGATCATGACCGACGCGAACCAGGCCTTCACCGTCTCGGAAGCGCGGCGCCGCGCGCACGCGTACGAGGCCGTCGGGCTCGCCTGGCTCGAGGAGCCGCTGCCCGCCGAGGACCTGGGCGGCCACGCCGAGCTCGCCGCGGTGGCGACGATGCCGATCGCGATCGGCGAGTCGCTCTACCACCCGTCGCACTTCCGCGAGTACCTGGAGCGCGGCGCGTGCTCGATCGTGCAGGTCGACTGCGCGCGCGTCGGCGGCATCACCCCGTGGCTCAAGGTCGCGCATCTCGCCGAGACGTTCAACGTGGCGGTGTGCCCGCATTTCCTGATGGAGCTGCACGTCTCGCTCGCGGCGGCCGTGCCCAACGGTGCGTGGGTC
>Ga0114939_10001362_pt1 | contig 19308 bp, 17 predicted proteins | sample AshMeaCrysSpring_FD_87196 | JGI IMG/M metagenome (GOLD analysis project Ga0114939, IMG submission 87196) | Groundwater microbial communities from Big Spring, Nevada to study Microbial Dark Matter (Phase II) - Ash Meadows Crystal Spring | ecosystem: Environmental > Aquatic > Deep subsurface >...
CGCCCGCCGAGCAGTCCGGACTCGATCACCGAGCGCGTGTAGAAGGGCGTGTCTTCGAGCGTGTCGCGCAGGCGCGGCGCGACCCCCGCGTCGCTGCGCATCGTGCGCGAGATGCGCCACAAGCTGCGCGGCAGCGCCTGCCGCTCCGGCGCGGCGAAGGGCGCAGCCTCACCTTGCGGCGAGAAGCGGACCGAAAGGACACGATCGCCGTGCGCCTTCTGCCGCACGTCGTAGATCACCGCCGTGCTGCCATCCCCGAGCGTGGCGCGCGACCAGTCCCACTCGGCGAAGGCGCGGTCGATCGGCTCGTCGCCCTCGTTGGAGTCGAGATACGCGTGGCCCGACCAGCGCGCGCAGGGGCTCTCCAGCGCAACCTCGACGCGCGCGCACGGCGCGAGCGGCCCCCACCGATGGTACCCGCGCTCGTCGAGCGCGGCGTTGAACGTCGACAGTCCGGCCGGGTGCAGCCGCACGCGTCCGCGGACCCGGTGCGGCAGCGGCATGCCCCGCTCGTCGAACTCGATCGCGAGGCACGCGCCATCCCAGACGAGCCGGCTCGGCCCGACATGGAACTCGCGTGCCGAGCGCGACACGCTCGCGCGCGTGCGCTCGGTCATCGTCCAGCGCTTCCCGGCACGTCCGTAGAGCGCGACATTGATCGCGCAGTGGTTCTCGGGATCGGCGTGCCCGCGCCGGAGCGCGAGACGGTAGTAGGGCGAGAAGACGCTGCCGACGAACGCGATGATGGTCAGGCCGTGTTCGCCGTCGTCGCTGAGCGCGTCGACGTACCACCAGAGATAACCACCCGATGCGACCGGCTGGTCGAATCGAGGTGCGCCAGCAGCGTCGCGGCCGCCAGCTGCCCCGACATCGCCGCCATCGGCACGCCGGGGCCCGGGTGCACGCTGCCCCCCGTGAGATAGAGGCCCGGCATCGCGCTCGTCGACGATGCGCGCTTGAAGAGCGCCGTCCAGCCGTGCGTCGCCCGCCCGTACAGCGCTCCGCCCGTCCCCGGGAAGAGATGCTCGAAGTCCGCCGGCGTCGTGACCACCGTGTTCGCTGCGCTCCGCTCCACCTGCAGTCCGCAGCGCTCCAGCAGTGCAAGGCTCGTTTGTTCGCATGCTCCGATCTCCGCTGCGCCGAATTCGCGAAGGTCGCCCACGGCCGGCGCATTGACGAGTGCCAGCAGCCGCTCGGGTCCGTCCATTCCCGGCGCCTCGCCTCCATCGCGATCCTGTGCGCAGAGATACACCGTCGGCTGCGCCGGCAGCCGGCCGTTCGCGAAGATATCGCGGAACTCCGCGGCGTAGTCGCGCGGGAAGAAGACGTTGTGGCGATCGAGCGGAAAGCCCGACGTGCGCGCGTGCATCGACCACGTGAGCGCGGAGAGCGAACGGTCGCGCGGCGCCACCGGCGGTGCCGCATTGCGCACGCCGCCGCCGAGCAACCCCTGTGCGAGCGCGCCCGCATCGCCGTTGAAGACCACCGAATCGGCCTGCACCTCTTCGCCGCTCGCCAGGCGAACGCCGGCGGCGCGACCGTTACGCACCAGGATCTCGGCGCAGTCGGCGCCGTACCGGAAGCGTGCGCCGCAGCTCGCGGCGACGCCCGCCACGGCCTGCGCCACGGCATGCATGCCGCCTCGCACGCTCCAGACGCCATCCATCTCGACCTGCGCGACGAGCATCAGCGTCGCCGGTGCGCTCCACGGCGACGCGCCGCAGTAGGTGGCGTAACGGCCGAACAGCTGCCGCAGTCGGGGATCGTGGAAGTGCCGACCGAGCGCGCGCCAGAGCGTCGCGAACCGCCCAAGCCCGACGAGCACCGCGAGCCCGCGCGGCCCGAGGTCGCGCATCATGCGCGCGAGCGTCGGCTTCTCGGAGCGGATGTATGGACCTTCGAGGGTCGCGTAGAGCCGCCGCGCCTCGTGGCAGAAGCGCACGAAGCGGCGCGCCTCTGCCGCGCCCGCGAATGCGCCGATCGCTTCGGCCGAACGTCCGGGATCGGCATGCAGGTCGAGGCGTTCGTCCGCGCTCCAGGCATGGCGCGCGAGCACATCGAGCGGCGTGAGCTCGAGACACGCATCGACCGAAGTCCCGGCCGCCGCGAAGATCTGCTCGAAGATCCAACGCATCGTGAAGACGGTCGGACCGGAGTCCACCGGGGCGGCGTTCACCACCACCTGGCGCATCTTGCCGCCGGGTGCCGCGCCGCGCTCGAGCACGGTGACTTCGACCCCGCGGCGCGCGAGCAGCAGCGCGCTGACGAGGCCGCCTATCCCCGCGCCGACGACGACCGCGCGATGCGCGCGCAGCGGATCAGCCAAGCCGTCTCCCCTTCCACACGCCGCGCAGCTCGCCCGGGACGAAGCGCACGAACATGGACTCGGAGAAGTACCGCTCGCGGTAGGCGGCGCGGATCGCCTCGAGGTGCGCACCGCTGCGCGCATAGGCGTCCATCGCCGCGGCGCTCTCCCAAACGCTGAAGGTCGCCTGGCGCAGGAGCGGTGCCTCGCCCAAGCCGACGGCGAGCATGCAGCCGGGTGCGGTTTCCAGCGCCCGTTCCGCGGGCGGCGCCTTGCGCCAGAAGCGCATTGCCGAAGCGGGACGGATCGAGGCTCGGGTCAGCGAGGCGACCGGCCCGGCTGCAGGCGGCGGGGTGGCCGGGGCGAGCGCGCGCCCCGACCACGACCCGCGGCTCGAGCAGACGCGCAGCTTGAGCGAGACGTGCTCCAGCGCGCGGGCGCGGTAGGCGGCGAGGAAGCGCGAGGAGGCAAGAAAGCGGTCCGCCGCGGCTTCGTCCTCGAATACGCAGAACAGCCCCTGCCGCGACCCGCTGGGGCGCACGCCGAAGCCGCCCTCGAAGCCGCTGCCGAGGCTCTTGCTGAAGACCAGTCCCGGCTCGCGACGCCAGCGATAGCGACCGAGCGCGAGCGCGTTGAAGCCCCAGAGCCGATGCCCGCGTTCGAGCGCGAAGAGCTGCAGCACCGCCACGTGGGCGACGAGCGGCCCTGCAAGTGCCGTGACGGGCTGCCGGGGCTCGCGCCGTTCGTCGTCGTCACTCGACGGCGAATCGCCGAGCCGCTCGAAGGCGGCCGGTGCCGGTGTCATGAGCAGCGCCGAGGCCGGGAGCGCGACCGGCGCGTCCCCGCGTTCTTCGGGCGCCCACCAGAACCGAGAGGGGAAGTGCGGGACGCGGATGTGCTCCTGCAACCTTGAGCACGCAGGGCGGCGACGAGCGGACAGACGCGGAGGATACCGCGTGGCGTGCCGCGCGCCGGAACACCCCTCCGAACCCTCGACGGCCCTGAAGGAGACGCCGAAGCGCCGGGGCAAACCCGGCCACCCATCGGCGCGGCGTCCACTCGCCACATGAGGAGCAGCCCCGCGAAGGGCGCGGCTCGTCGAGCCCTGCCCGGCGAGCCGCGCAACCGGCCAAGACCTCAGGGCACCGGGGTGATGTCGACGCGCCGCCAGTCGGCGTCGAGCGTGCCGACAACGATCTCCGGCTTGCGCAGCACCACCCGGTCCTCGTCGACACCCGCGGCCTTCAAGGCGTCGCGCACGGCGAACGCGCGCTTCTTGGCGAGGTCGAGGTTGTGGTCCAGCCCGCCGGAGCGGTCCGCGTACCCCGACAGGTTGACCTTCAGGTCGCGATTGCTCTTCATCGCCGCAGCGACCCGGTCGATCGTCGCCTTCGCGTCGGCGTCGAGGTCGGTGCGGTCGAGGCGGAACAGCACCCGCGCAGCGCTTGTCCCCGCGACCGCCGTTGGCGTCGCGCCCTGACCCGCCACCGCAGCCAAGGCCATGACCGGCGCAGATGACGTCGACGCCAGCGCGGGCCTCGGCACCGGCGAGGCTGAGCCCTCATTCACCGGCGCCTCGGCGGGCGGCTTGGGGGCCGCCGCTGGCGTGGCGCCCTTCTGCGGACCGGCCAGCGCCGGGTAGTCCTGCAGCATCTTGGCGCCCCAGAGCGGTTTGTAGGCGCCTTGGTGGCACGTCCCGCAGGCCACCTTCGCCACGTCGCCGCCCGGCCCGAGGTGGTCGCGCGGGAAGACGTTGGTGAGCGGCACCAGGTAGTTGTTGTTGAGGTCGCGCACCATGCGGATGCCATACCAGGCGTTCACGCGTTGCGGCGGGCCTTCCCACGAGGCGAACGAGCGCGAGTTGTGGCAGTACGTGCAGTTGACGCCGAGCGCCTTCGAGAAGTGGATCATCAGTCCATACGTCCACTCCGCCTCCTTGATGGAACGGCGGTTGTCCGTGGGCAGCGCGGTCTTCGTGAGGACGCGGATGTTGTCGCCGCCGAGCAGCATCGACGTGAACGGGTCATAGGGCAGCGACGTGAGGCCCACCTCGCCGTTGGGGTGATTCTGACCGGCGTCGTCACCCATGGTGAAGCGCGAGGCATTGCGCGCCGGCTCCGGTTGCGTGAACCACGCCTGCTGCGGCACCGGATGTCCTCGGTGGCAGGTGTAGCACGTGACGCCGGTGTCGGCGACGTGAGTCTTCCAGCCGCTGTTCACGTGCTGGGTCATCTGCAGCATGCTGCGCGCGACGCCCTTGGTGTACTTCGACTCGTCGGCGAGGTTCTCGAGGTTGTGGCAGTACCCGCAGCCCTGCTCGGGCGAGACCCAGGTCGTCATCGCCACCATGAGCCGCGTGAACTGCGCGACGCTCAGGTCGCCCAACACCTTCACGTTCTTGTAGACCTCGCGTGCCCGCGGCCCGTCGTCGGAGGCTGCGGGAGTCGGCGGCGGCGGCGTGTTCAGCGGCACCTGTGCCGCGAGGATGCGCGGGTTGTAGACCTGTTCCATGCCCGTGCCGCGAAAGCCGCCCTGGACCGTGTCCACCGGCGGACGTTCGCACCCGGCGAGCAGGCCGCACGCGAGCGCGGCCGCGCCGATCGCTGTGTATCGAAAAGACGTCATGGCTTGATTCCCTGCAGCGTCGCGGGGTCGACGACCGGCGGCCACACGGCCGGGTACATCGGCGCGACACCGTGCTTGACCGCCCACAGATACCAGTTGTCCACGACGGTCCCGGTGAGCAGGATGCCGATGCCGCCGGTGAGCGTGGTCAGCACCGCGAACCACCACGCCCAGCGGTGAATCGATTCCATCGTCGCGTTGAAGCCCATCGTCCAGCGCCAGAACAGGGCCGCGCGCTCGGTGGCGGTGCCGCGGTCGACGATCTGCTCGAGCTCGCGCTCACCGCCGAAACGGCTCACTGCGAGGATCGTCGCCCCGTGCATCGCGAAGAGCAGCGTCGAGCCGTACAGAAAGGCGATGGAAAGGGCGTGGAATGGATTGTAGAAGAGGTTGCCGTAGCGGATCGAGAACGCGGCCGTCCAGTCGAGGTGCGGGAAGATCCCGAACGGCACCGCCTCGCCCCAACTGCCCATCAACACCGGGCGGATGAAGCCGAGCACCAGGTAGAGCCAGATCGCCGAGGCGAAGGCCCACGACACGTGCGTGCCCATGCCGAGCGCGCGCGCGCGCCGGTAGAGGTGCGCCCACCAGAGAAAGATGGAGAGCGTGAGCAGGAAGCCTGCGATCAGCCACCAGCCGCCCTGGTTGAGCGGCGGCAGCTTCAGCCCGTACGCCGGGGGCGGCGGCTCGAGCGCGAGCCACGGCAGCTGCCGGATGAACTGGATCGGGTCCCAGTTCACCGACGCGAGCATGTTGAGCCCCATGATGTTGATCGAGAGCGTGCCGGTGATGATCGCGGCGATCGCGAGCCCGGAGAGATGGATCGGTCCGATCTGCGCGTTGCCGAAGCGCCCGAGCAGATGGATCATCCACGGGTTCTTGCCGGTGCGCGGACTCTCGTTCTCCGGCAGCGGCACCCCCATGCATGCCGGGCCGACCGCCTGGATGCTCGTGAAGATGTTCTGGTATTCGAAGCCCATTGCAGTTCCCTTCCCCTGATTACTTGAGCGGCCACTGCGCCCAGATCGGCAGGTTGAGCCACCAGCTCCACCACTCCGGCCAGCCGCGCGTCCAGAACGGCCCGCTGATCACGATGCAAACCGCGCTCCAGAACCCCGCCGACAGCGCGAGGAAGAGGCCCAGCCTGTGGATGCCCAGCGTACCGATGGAGTACCCGATCGCATCACGGAAGAAAGTGTCCTCGTGCTCGGGAGTGCGCACCGTCTCGCCCTTCTTCGGGTTCGAGGCCGAGAGCACCAGTCCGCCGTGCAGCGACAGCGCGAGCGTCGTGGTGAAGAAGAACGTGATCGCGAGCATGTGCGCGGGGTTGTAGTGGAAGTGCAGGTACTGGTAGCCGACGTTCGAAACCCAGTCGAGGTGACTGAAGATCCCGTACGGGAAGCCGTGCCCCCATGCGCCGAGGAGCAGCGGTCGGATGACGACTAGCGTCACGTACGCGAAGATCGCGACGCCGAAGGCGAACGGCACGTGGTAGCCCATGCCGAGCTTCCGCGAGATTTCCACCTCGCGCAGCATCCAGGATCCGAAGGCGCCGATGGCGCAGATCGTGATCAGCTGCCATAGCCCGCCCTTGAGGAGCGGCGCCATGGCCAGTCCATACGAGAGGTCCGGCGGCGCGATGTTGATCTGCCAGAGATTCCACGTCGTCCCCTGGGAGGCACCCCAGAGGATGAGCGCGGTGCCCAGGATCGCGAAGAAGATGGTCGTGACGCCGAAGAAGCCGACGTAGAACGGCCCGACCCAGAAGTCGAACAGGTCGCCGCCGACGAGGGTCCCCCCGCGTACCCGGTATTTGCGTTCGAAGCTAAGCATCGCCATCTTCAGATCCTCCGGTCGGACGCCGCGCGCCCGGTCCTTGTCTCGAGGTTCGGCATGGTCGGCGGGGAGCCCGGGCGGCAAGCGCCCGGACCCGTCCACCGTACGCGGCTCGCGCCGCGGTCACGCCCGGCGGCTTGCGCCGCCGCTACTTCGTCTGCGCAGGCACCGCCGGCGGCATCGCGGATTTCTGCGCCACCACCGCGCGCGCGTTGGGCCCGCTGATCCAGTTGTACGTGTCCGTGCTGAGCAGGATGAGATGGATCAGCACAGCCAGCGAGAACAGGAAGATGCTCTGGACCACCAGGGCCCGAAGCGGGTCGAACAAACGCCACATTCTCCACATGATTCCGGTCTCCCTAGAGAGGTGAGGAGGTTGCCAACTCGGTCGGCGTCACAGCCAAGGCCGCCACGCCCACACCAGGATGTGTGCGACGATGGCGACCGCCGTGAAGCCGACGAAGCCCTGGATGTAGTACTTGTGGAACTCCATAGCCTCTTCGTCGGTCAAGCCGGAGATCGAAGTTCTCCTTTCAGCCATAGCTCTTTCCTTCAGTTGGCCTTCCGGCCGCACCGCGCGAGAGCCCGCGCAGCATGGGCAGCCGCAGCAAACCGCTGCGACGTTCGTTGCGTCCGGCGCTGCCGGACGGAATCGTTGCGTTCACCCGGCCCTCATGCCGTAAACGCCGTGGCGATCGCAGCGCGCGCGTTCGCGGCAGCTTCGGCGAACACCGATCCGCGCGACTTCTCCCCACCCGAGCCGGCGAAATGCGATGCGATGGCGCCCACCAGGAAGAGGGGGAAGCAGAGCATCAGCACCAGCACGAAGAGGCGTTCGTCGCGCCGGCGCGCGACCGGAGCCGTTTCCTTCGCCGCGTGCTCGACGGGGACCTTGGCGTGCAAGTCGAGTTGTACGCTTGTCATCTGCTTTCACCCTCCTTCAGCAAGGAGCCCGGATCGCCGACCCGGGCGGCGTTGACGCTGTCCTCGCCTGCGCGGCGCGCGGCGCTCTCCGCCGCGTCGCGCAGGCGCTTCGCCGCCGAGATGCGCACCAGCACCGGCTGCGCTTCCAGGATGCGGTCGAGCACCGCCTTCGCCTCGTCGGTCCACGGCAGCTCCTGGTGGAGCCGCGACGGCGTGGGATCGACGCGGTCGAGCTCGGTGCCGAGCGGCAGGATGTGAAACAGCGCGTCGAAGAGCGCGTTGCACACTTCCTGCACGAGATAGGTCGCGCCGGCGTAGCCCATGAAGGGCGTGCCGGTGTGGCGGCGGATGAGTGCGCCGGGAAACGAAGCGGGAATGTACGCCGCCCTTGCACCGCTCTCGGCGAGGTACATCCGCTCGTTGTAGCTGCCGAAGAGCACGAGCGGGGGCTTCTCCCGTACCGCTCTCCGCACCGCCTCGTTGTCCGGTTTCTCGCCGGCGCGGCGCGCGAACGAGAAGTGGCACGGCAGGCCGAGCTCCTCTTCGAGGAAATGGCGTACGCCGCGCGCGTAGGTCTCGTTGGCGACGATCGCGAAGCTCGCCGTGCCGAAGAAGTCCTGGGTCACCGAGCGCCACAGGTCCCACAGCGGCTTGACCGTCGTGTGCTTCTCGCGCGCGATCAACGGCTCGGGATCGAGCTCCAGGATCTCGCCCAGCGCGCGCAGGAACTTCGTGGTGGAGTGCAGCCCGATAGGCGCCTGGAGGTACGGCCGCTCGAGCATCTCGGCGAGCAGCCGTCCGTACTCGCGGTACAGGACGATGTTCGCGTCGGCGTCGGCAAGCTTCGGTACGTCGGCAAGGTGGCTGCCGAGCGGGAAGACCAGGTTGACCTCGGCGCCGATGCCCTCCACCAGCCGCCGGATCTCGGCGAGGTCGGAGGGCATGTTGAACATGCCGTAGGCCGGACCGAGGATGTTCACGCGCGGCTTCTCGCCGGGCTTGCGCCCGCGTTCCGGGATCGTGCGCGGACCGTACTCGGTCCACAGCCACGCCATCGCGCGGTTCGCGCTCTGCCACTGGTCCTCGTCGATGGTGCGCGGCAGGAAGCGCTGGAGATTCGTCCCCTCAGGCGTGACGCCGCCGCCGATCATCTCGGCGATCGAGCCGGTGACCACGACGGCCGGAAGGTCCGGATCGAGCGTGCGGTGCGCGCGGCGCAACGCTTGCTCCGTGCCCGTCTGCCCGAGCTCCTCCTCGGCGAGCCCGGTGACCACGATCGGCAGCTCGTGCGGCGGCAACGCGTCGGTGTAGTGGAGCACCGAGGTCACCGGCAAGTTCTCGCACCCGACCGGACCGTCGATGACGACCTGCAGGCCCTTGATCGCCGCGAACACGTAGACCGAGCCCCAGTAGCCGCCGGCGCGATCGTGGTCGATCACGAACATCAGACCGGCTCCTCGACCTTGCGTGCCCGTGCGAGCTTCGCCGCGCGCCGCTTGTAGTCGGCGCGGAACGCGGAGCGGTCGGCCGGAACGTCATCCCAGATGCCGCTCGCGTCGCCCTCGCCCACGCCGTCGAAGAACGCCGTCATGGCGTTGAAGCGGCTCTTGTTGCCGAGTGCCGTGTTGACGACCTGGGCGAGGGATCCGGCGCCGGCGACGCCGAAGAGCGGGCGCGCCGAGATCAGGTTGGTGAAGTAAAGCGCCGGCGTGGAGCGCTGCTTGGCCGCCTGCACCAGCGGGGTCGTGCCGATCGCGAGGTCCGGCGCGAACTCGTCGAATGCAGCGAGGTCCTGTTCGAGCGAGGCGCGGAACTGCACGCGCACCCCCTGCGAGGCCAGCCACTCGCGATCGGGCTCCGACCACGGTGTGCGCGGGCACGCCGTTCCGACGTAGCGCACGTCCGCGCCGCTCTCGACGAGCAGCCGCGCAACCAGGAGCTCCGAGCCCTCGTAGCCGGAGAGCGTGATGCGGCCGCGGATCGGCGCCTTGGCGAGCGCGCCGCGGATCGCCGGCAGGAAGCGCTGCTTCGCCGCCTCGACCTGCTCGCGCGCGACGCCGCACGCGGCGCCGATCGCCTCGAGCCATGCCGCCGTGCCATCGTAGCCCACCGGCGCCGACGGGACGACCGTGCGACCGGCCACCTCGAACTCGCGCACGCTCGCGGTATAGAACGGATGCAGCGCGGCCACGGCGGTGCAGTCGAGCGCGGCATAGAGCTCGCGCCATTCGCGCGTCGGCACGACCGGACCGGGGGCGAGGCCGAGCGGCTCGAGCATCATGCCGATGCCGACCGGGTCGGCCGGGAAGATCTCGCCGAGCAGCGTGACCGTCGGCTTGGCGCTGCGACCGCCGCGCGGCGCCTGCACCGGACCCTGCTCCGCTTCCGTGCGCGCGTAACGCAGCATCGCGGCGGCAAGCACGTCCTTCGCCTCCGCGTGCGTCGGCACGCCGAAGCCGGGCACGTCGATGCCGATGATGCGGACACCGTCGACTTCCTTCGGCAACAACCGCAGCGGCACGCCGGAGGCCGTCGGCACGCAGAGGTTGATCACGACGAGCGCGTCGAGCTGCGTCGGGTCCGCCAGCCGGTAGACCGCCTCGCGGATGTCCTCGAAGAGCTTGCCGGTGACGAGCGTCTCGGAGTTGAACGGGACATAGCCGACCGGCCGCCTGGCGCCGTAGAAATGCGAGGTGAACGTGAGGCCGTACACGCAGCACGCCGAGCCGGAGAGGATGGTCGCCGTGCGCCGCATGCGCAGGCCGACGCGCAGGCTGCCGAACGCCGGACACATGCTCTGCGGCTGGTCGTGCGGGCCACGTGGGTAGTCGGCCGCGTAACGGTCGAGCGTTTCGCTCGCGCCCGCCGCCGCCGCCACGCGGCGCAGTTCGTCCTTGCCGGCATGACAGCCGAGCCCGTCGGCGCGCACGGCTTCAGCATTCACGATCGGGATCACCGCCCGCACCTCATGACCGGCCACGGTGCTCGCGTCGGCGATCGTGTCGTACACGACCTCGCCCTGGCCGTGCGGTGAAGCGGTGAGAAGCGTCATGACCGCTAGACCTCGTCGTACACGACTTCGAGCGACTTCCGCTCGACCACTTCGCGACCGAGCATGTCGGCCACGGTGGCAGGCTCGAGAACCACGTCGCGGCCGACGGCATCGCCCTTGAACAGCCCGAGCAACGCATCGGTCGTGAGCGGTGCCGGCCGCACCGGAGGTGCATCGGCTACTTGGCTCGCGAGCCCGGCAAAGAGCGATCCCCAGACGCCGTCGGGCCGGCCGATGATTTCGTAATTGGCGCTCTTGCGCCGGATCTCCTCATTGGCCGGGATCGCCGCGAGCACCGGGATGCCGGCGGCCTTCGCGAACGCCTGCGCCTCGCCCGTGCCGTCGTCCTTGTTCACCACCAGGCCTGCGACGCCGACGTTGCCGCCGAGCTTGCGGAAGTACTCGACCGCCGAGCAGACGTTGTTCGCGACGTAGAGCGACTGCAGGTCGTTCGAGCCGACGACGATCACCTTCTGGCACATGTCGCGCGCGATCGGCAGGCCGAAGCCGCCGCACACCACGTCGCCGAGGAAGTCGAGCAGTACGTAGTCGAAGCCCCACTCGTGGAAGCCGAGCTTCTCGAGCAGCTCGAAGCCGTGAATGATCCCGCGCCCACCGCAGCCGCGGCCGACCTCCGGGCCGCCGAGCTCCATCGCGAATACGCCGTCGCGCTTGAAGCACACGTCGCCGATCGCGACCGGCTCTCCCGCCAGCTTCTTCTTCGACGAGGTCTCGATGATGGTCGGGCAAGCCTTGCCGCCGAAGAGGAGCGAGGTGGTGTCGCTCTTCGGATCGCAGCCGATGAGGAGCACGCGCTTGCCCTGCTGCGCCATCATGTAGGAGAGGTTGGCGAGCGTGAAGCTCTTGCCGATGCCGCCCTTGCCGTAGATGGCGATGATCTGCGTGGCCTTCGTCGTTGCGGCGGGCGCGACCGTGTCGGGCTCCATGGCGGCCTCCGCGCGCAACGCTGCGTTCATGGCCTGCACGGCCTGCACAACAGGGTCACGTACCGACACGCTCATGCGTGCTCCCTCCAGTCGAGAACCATCTTCAGGCAGGCGGGATCGCCGAATGCCGTGCGGTACGCGCTGGCGGCCTCGGGCGCCGCCTCGCGATGGGTGATGAGGCCGTCGAGCGACAGCGCGCCGGCCTCGACCAGCGACTTCACCGCGGCCATGTCCGGGTCGCGCCATTCGGCCGCGACCCGCAGCCGCGCTTCCCGCATGAACGCCGGCGCGAACGCGAAGGCGAGCGGCTCGCTGTAAAACCCGGCGAGGACGATCTCGCCGCCGGGCGCCAGTCGCGCGATCAGCGTGTCGAGCAGTGAGGCATCGCCACTCGCGTCGTAGATCGACGCGTAGTCGCGTCGAGGGTCGGCTTTCGGATCGAGCACGGCGTATCCGACCGCCCCGGTCGCGCGCTCGGGGTTGCGCTCCCAGACTGTGGGCGGCACTGCCCGCGTGGCGATGGCGATGCGGGCGAGCAGGCGGCCGAGCACGCCGTGGCCGACGATCAGCTCGGGAGGGCGCGCGTGCGCCGTGGCGAGCGCATGGCGGGCGGTGGCAGCGAGCGCGAGCAGGACGGCGCGTTCGCCGAGGCGCTCGTCGACGGTGGTCACACGCGCGCCGGGCACCACGACCGTGCTCGCGGCGCCGCCGAAGAGGCCGCGCACCTCGCCGTAGCACCGCGCGCCGGGGACGAAGACCGTCTCGCCCACCGCATGACCCGACGATTCGCCGGCCGCGACCACGCGGCCGACGGATTCGTAGCCTGGGACCAGCGGATAGCCCATGCCCGGGAAGTAAGGCATGCGGCCCGTCCACAGCAGCTTTTCGGTTCCCGTGCTCACGCCGCTCCATGCGACGTCCACGACCACGTCCGCCGCGCCGGGTGCGTCGAGATCGAGCCGGCCGAGCCGCAGTCGCCCGGGCCCCTCCAGGACCACCGCGGTCGCTTGCAAAGCGATGCTGCTCACCAATCGATCCTCGTTTCCATGCGAGCGAACCCAACGGCAGCCCGCCCTACTGTCAGTCTACTCTGACGTTCTTTAGTGTCAAGTCATCTTAACAGGGGTAGCCTTCCCCGGGTATCTCGGCCCGGACCAGGCCGGTCTGGATCGGCAGCCGCGTCGGCACCGCACGCGCTCGCACGAATCCGGCCGCGCCGAGCAGTCCCGCGATCCGCTCCGGGGTGCGCGCACGGCCGCCGCGCATCGCGAGCAGGTAGAACCCGAAGTACGCGCCCCCCATCGCCTCTGCGCCGCGCATCCCCGCCATGGGCTCGGCCACGAGGATCGTCCCGCCCGCGGGGAGTGCGGCGCGCGCTGCCCGCAGGATCGCGAGCACCGTCTCGTCGTCGTGGTCGTAGAGCACGCGCACCACGGAAACCACGTCGGCCCCGGTCGGGAGCGCCTCGACGCGGAAGTCGCCCCCGACCACCGTCGCGCGCGCCGCAAGCCCCGCGGCCGCGAGCCGCGCGCGCGCCTGCTCGGCCACCGCAGGCAGGTCGAAAAGCATCAGACGGAGCGATGGCGCGCGACGCGCACAAGCGATGAGGAAGCCGCCGCTGCCGCCGCCCACGTCGAGCAGGCACCGGTAGCGGTCGATGTCGATCGCGTCGAGCACCTCCTCCGCGACAAGCGCATTGGAGGCCGCCATGAGCCGGGTATAGGCGGACACATCCTCGGCCCCGAGGGCGCCGGAGGCCGGGTTGCGCGCGTACGCCCACAGACGGCTGAGACGCGTTTCCGCGCCCGGGTCGCGCAGCAGCGCGACCGGATCGCGGAGGTCTTCGTAAAGCAGCGCATGGTGTTCGACCATCTCTGCGATGCCGGGGTTGGCGCGCAGCGCCGCCCCGAGATCGCCGAGACCATAGCGGCCGTCGCTGCGGCGGTCGGCGAGCCGCAGTGCCGCGGCCGCTTCGAGCAGGCACTCGGCCTGCGGCGCATCGAGCCGCAGGTCGCGCGCGAGCTCGACCAGGGACTTCGGCCCTGCAGCGAGCAGGTCGAAGAGCCGCAGGCGCACGCAAGCGAGCAGCACCTGCGAGTAGACGAACCCGGCACAGAGGTCGAAGAGCACGCGCGATTCGCGGCGCACCAATGGCCGCGTCAGCGGGAATGCCGTTGCCCAGCGCTGGAACCCGGGCCGAGCGACCATCCGCGCGCGCCAGGCGCGAAAGGCATCGCGCAGCCGCGCCCCCGAATGCGCCGCCGCACCCGCCGGACCGACGGCTCCGGCGTCCCCGCGGGACACCGCTCCCGCTCCTAAGCGGCCCGGCGCGCGAGCTGTTTCGGCAGGAACTGCTGGCTCGCGGCAACGATGTGCGCTTCCAGCGCCTTCGCGCCGGGGCACGGCGGGATCGCCTCGATAGCGCCCGCGACAAGGCCCTCGAGCCGGCGCACGGCGCCCTCGATGCCGAGCTCGGCCGCGGCGCTCGGCCGTCCCAGTGCCGCGTCGCGTCCGATCGGCTTGCCGAGCTCGTCGGCATCTGCGGCGACGTCGCGCAGGTCGTCCGCCACCTGGTAGGCCTCGCCGATGCGCTCGCCGAGGGTGCGCCAGGGCGCCGGCACGGCTCCGGCCGCGAGCGCTCCGGCCACCGTGGCCGCGGCGAACAGCGCGCCGGTCTTCGCACGGTGATAGTCCACGAGGGACACCCGCGATTCGCACTCCCAGGCTTGCCCCGCGACGATCCCCGCCGGCATGCCGACGCCGCGGGCGATGGTGAGCACGAGTCCCGCCAGGCGGTCCGGCTGCTGCGCGGCACCACGAGCGAGCGTCTGGAACGCCAGCACGATCAGCGCGTCGCCCGCGAGCACCGCCAGACGCTCGCCGAAGGCGGCGTGCACGGACGGCTTGCCGCGCCGCGTGGGCGCGTCGTCGAAGCAAGGCAGGTCGTCGTGGACGAGCGAGGCGCAATGCAGGAGCTCGATTGCCGCGGCGGCAGCGTCGGCGACGGCCGGATCATCGTCCCCACAGGCTTGTGCGACGGCGAGGCAGAGGCGCGGCCGGACCCGGGCACCGCCCGGAAAGACGGCGTAGCGCAGAGCGGCCGCGAGGCGCGGCGGCGACCGCGGGATCTCGGCGCGCGCGAGTGCAGTGGTCAGGGCCTGCTCGATCCGCGTTGCGACGTCCATGCGCCCTCCGTGTCAGCGTGTGTCAGCTACATTTACCAGCCTAGCTGTCAATCAGAATAGACACCCGGAGCGCGAACGTCAACTGGCAGTCTGTCCGCGAGCGGGTTGGCGCGACACGAGCGACGGAAGTGCGCGGAAGCCAGCGGCCCGCTCAGCGCAGAGATTGCGCGAGGACGCGAGCCGAAGGTCCTTCTCGCGCGGCTTTGGATGTGCCGTGCCTTTCACCGCGCGGGCCACCGAGCGGGGATCGGGGAACGCGGCAGGGGAACGGCAGCGGACTCAGCGCCCGGCGCCGTTGCCGCGCGCCGCCTCCAGGACCTCGCGCACGAGCGGATTCGGGAAGCGGCGCGTCGGCGTGATGGCGTAGAAGCTCTCACGCAGGCCGGCGACCTGATGTCGCTCGACCAGCACCCCTTCCCGCAGCTCGTCCTGGACGACGACGGGCGGGACGAGCGTGAGGCCGCTCGATTCGCGTGCGAGGAGCCGCAGCATCGCCATGTCGTCCACTTCCGCAAGCACGACGGGCGCGATTCCCGCCTGCTCGAGGATCAGGTCGAACGCCGCGCGGATGTTGCTCTGGACGCTCGGTAGCAGCACCGGTGTGCCCGCAAGGTCGTCGGGGAACCGAAACGGCTTGCGGCTGCGGGTCGGCTTGCCGACGAGGCTCACCGGCTGCTCAGCGAGCAGGTGGCTGTGCCAGTTCGTTTCCGCGTCGCGCGGCACGGGTAAGTTGGAGAGCACGAGGTCGATGGCGTGCGCGCGGAGCTGCGCAAGGAGCTCGCGCAGGGTTCCGGAGCGCATCACGAGGTCGAGGTCCGTCCGGCCGAGGAGCGGTCGCACCAGCTCGAGCTGGAAGTTGCGCGAGAGCGTGGCGACGGCACCGACGCGCAGCACCTGTCGCTGGCCACCGCGGCGGCCCTGCATGACGCTCACGAGCTCGTCGCCGGTACGAAAGATGGTGTTCGCGTGCTCGAGCGCGATGCGCCCGGCCTCGGTGAGCTCGAGGCGCTTGCCTTCGCGCTCGAAAAGCGGATGCCCGAGGCGGTCCTCGAGCTTGCGCAGCTGGATGGAGAGCGCCGACTGCGACACGTTGAGCCGTTCGGCCGCGCGCGTGAGGCTGCGTTCGTGCGCGATCGCCCAGAAGTAGCGGAGGTGGTGGTAGTTCAGGACCGCCACGGCTCGCCTGCGGGCTCGGTGCTCGCTCCTCCGTCCTCGCCCGCGGTGCGCGTGATGCGGCGGCGGATCTGGCGCACGCCGAGCGCGACGGCGATCGCGACGAGGGGAATCGCGACCGCCGTCGTGACGTCCGGATTCACGCCCGCGCCGCCGGCCTTCAGACCCTTCGCAAGATAGCCGACGAGGCCCACGATGTAGTAGGTGATCGCCGCCACCGAGAGCCCCTCGACCGTCTCCTGCAGCCGCAGCTGCAGTTGCGCACGGCGGTTCATCGACTCCAGCACTGCGGCGTTCTGCTGCTCCCGCGTGACGTCCACGCGCGTGGAGAGAAGCTGCGTGGTGCGCGCCACGCGTCCGGAGAGCGATTCGAGCCGGGTGGCGATAGCGTCGCAGGTCTGCATGGCGGGCGCTAGCCGCCGCTCGGTGAACTCGCGGAAGGTCTGCAGCCCCTGGATGCGCTCTTCGCGCAGCTCCGCGATCCGGCGCGTGACCAGCTCGTGGTAGGCGCGGGAGGCGCTGAACCGGTAGTGGCTCTCGGCGCCGAGCCGCTCGATCTCCGCCTCGAGGCGGATGAGGCGGTCGAGGAGGGTCGACTCCTCCCGCCCGCGGCTGTCGACCAGTGCGCCGGTGATCTTCGCGAGCTCGCGCTCGCACTCGCCCACGAACGGCGTAAGGCGGCGCGCGAGCGGCAGCGCGAGCAGCGCGAGCATTCGATACGTCTCGATCTCGAGCAACCGCTGCACCATGCGCCCGGCCTGACGCGGCGACATGTGCTCGTTGAGCACGAGGAAGCGGCTGTAGCCGTCCGCGTGGATTCGGAAATCGGTGAGCGCGGTGCCGCCGCCGCCCGCGATCGCGGCGCCTACGGGCACGTTGCCGTCGAAGTGGCGTGCCGACACCGCCTCGTAATCGGGGGGGTGCGCGGGTGCCGCGAGTACCGCGACGCGGCCGGCCACCATCACTTGACCCGGCAGCGCCGGCAGCCAGTCGGCGGGAAGCGCATCGAGGGATGGCGCGAACGGATCGTCCCCGCCGCCAGCGACGATGAACATGTAGCGCGAGTACTCGGTGTGCCGTTCCCACTTCATCCGCAACGGCCCGAGATCAGCGCTGTAGCGATCGACGGACTCCGCAGGGCCGGGCACCCCGGACGCATGTGCGAGCGCGCATATCTGTTCCCGCTCCGGTTCGCGCGAGCCTTCGTCGGACTTGAGCGCCAGAAAGGTGATGCGGCAGGGCGTGCGCAGCACCTCCGCCGGGCGCGCATGCACCTCGTCGTTGAGCTCGAGCCGCCGCGGGTGATCGGCCGGCAGGCGCAGCGTCGTCGCCGCGGGTGCTTGGCTGGGGTCGGCAGCGACGGTCATCGGATGCCCCGGAGGCAGAAGGCGGCGAAGAATACCGCCAAGCGGCAGGCGGGCGCGACCCGCACGTCGCGGCGCGGACGCTGGGGCTCAGCGCCGCGGCAGCGCGCCAGCCTCACGCGCAAGCCGCGTCAAGAGCGTCGCCAGGGCCTGCGGCTTCTCCTCGTGCGCAAGATGTCCTAGGTGCGCGAGACGCACTACGCGTGCTCCCGGGACGCGCGCCGCGACTTGTTCCGCATCGGCGGGCGACACCGTACGATCCGTCTCGCCGACCACGAGCACGAGCGGCGTGTCGAGCCGACGCAGATCGCGCTCGAGCGGATCGAGGTCCCAGTTCGCCATCATCGCGAGCGCGCCGCTCACATGCGCCGGACTGCGCACCAGCCGGCCGTAGAGCTCGACGCCGCGTTCGTCGAGCGTCGAGCCGGTGCCGCGCAGCAGGCGCACGAGCGCCTCACGGTCCGCGGCACGCCATGCGAAGAGCCGCGGCACGAGGGGATTCCAGGAGAGCAGCCGCGCCATCGGCAGGAAGAGCATGGCCGCCCAGCCGCCGAAGGGCAGGAACGCCCCGTTCAGGCTCACGAGAACCTTCGGCGCGATGTCGCCGTCCACGCACATGCGCGCGAGGATCGCCGCGCCTGCCGAGTGCCCGACCGCGACGGCAGGCGAGACGTCGAGCGTCGCGAGAAGCGCAGCCAGCGAGCGGGCGACGCCCGGCAGCGAAGCGCGCTCGGCGGGCGGCCGCCCGCTGAAGCCGTGTCCCGGCAGGTCGGGCGCCACCACCGTGAAGTGCCGTGCGAGCCGCGGTGCGAGGTCGCGCCACGAATGCGTCGCGGCGCCCGTGCCGTGCACCAGCAGAAGCGCCGGGCCATGGCCCATCACCTGCACGTGCCAGCGCAGCCCGCCCGCGCGCACGAAGCGGCTCGATTCGCGATTCGGCCAGTCCCGGCCCTCGCGTGCCCAGTCGAGGCCGCCGCTCATGGCGATGCGGTCGAAGATGGCCCGCCGCACGACACCGTGCGGGTGGCTCGCTCACAGGGCTCACCGGTAACGCGCCGTCCGGTACCGGGCGCGGCCACGCCATCGCTTCGCACGTCGCGCACGTGACGACAGCTCACCGAGGCGGCACCGGCGCACCTCATGCTCAACGACGCGGCCTCTGCAGCGCCGACCGACCACGCCTTGATCATGACGCCGCCGCTGACCGTGCACTGGGCAGGACAGCAGCGACACTGCGCGAAAGCGCGCGCGCGTCGGCGTGCGGAAGCGCGAGATACACGGCGCCCATCTCGCGCGCGAGCTGCTCCGCCGCCGCCTGGGGCCGCGGCGACGTGTCCACGAGCAACGCCCGTACGCCGGTGATGCGCAGCGCGCGCGCCGACGTCAAGGCATCGGCCTCCGCCTGCGGCCGCCCTTGCGTACCGTCGCGCGCCACGTTGGCGCGGCCGTCGGTGAGGAGCACCATCGCGGCAAACCCGCCGCGGCGCGTGACGCCCTCGGCGAGCGCTCGCGCTACATCGATGCCGGCGGCGAGCGGGGTGCCGCCGCCGCCGGGCAACCCGGCCAGGCTTCGCTTCGCGCGCACGAGCGAGCGCGTCGGCGGCAGCAGCAGCTCGGCGCCTGCGCCGCGAAACGCGATCAGCGCGACCTGGTCGCGACGCACGTAGCATTCCGCGAGCAGAAGCTCCACCGCACCCTTCGCCTCGGCCAGACGATGCAGCGCCGACGAGCCCGAGGCGTCGACGACGAAGATGGTCGTCGTCTGCGCACGCTGCTTGTAGCGGCGGACGCGGAAGTCGTCGCGGCGCACTTCGATGCGCGCCTCCTCGCGGTCGCTCCGCCGCTCGCGACGCCGGATCGGCTGCCACGGCGCGGCGGCGCGCAGGGTCTCGACGAC
>Ga0114939_10001363_pt1 | contig 19300 bp, 14 predicted proteins | sample AshMeaCrysSpring_FD_87196 | JGI IMG/M metagenome (GOLD analysis project Ga0114939, IMG submission 87196) | Groundwater microbial communities from Big Spring, Nevada to study Microbial Dark Matter (Phase II) - Ash Meadows Crystal Spring | ecosystem: Environmental > Aquatic > Deep subsurface >...
CCCGCCCGGACCGGGGTCGTCGGGGAAGCACCAGCGGATCGGGTGGGTGACCGAGAAGACCCACCGCCCGCCCGGCCGCAGCACCCGGGCGACCTCCGCCATCAGCCCGGCGCTGTCGGCCACGAATGGGATCGCGCCGTACGCCGAGCAGGCCAGGTCGAAGGATGCGTCGGCGAACGGCAGCCGGCACGCGTCGGCCTGGGCCACCGGGACCCGCGTGCCCGTCGCGCGGTCCAGTCGTCGGCCGTGCGCCAGCTGCGCGTGCGAGACGTCGATCCCGTACGCCTCGGCGCCGTGCTCGATCAGCCAGCGGGCGCACTGGGCGGCCCCGCAGCCGACCTCGAGGATCGTGCGGCCCCGCACCTCGCCGAGCAAGCGGGCGTCAGCCTCGCGCAGGCCCTCGGGGCACCAGACGAAGTCCGCGTCGCCCAGGAAGCCCCCGTGCTCGGCCTGGTAGGCGGCCGCGTCGGCGTCCCACCAGCGCCGGCCGGCGGCCACGCTCGCGGCCTGCGACAGGGGCGCGCGGCCCACCCGAGCAGGGGCGGGGGGACCCTCAATTGACCCTGTCACCCGGCCAAACGTAGACTCACGGTTGCGCTGTGGGCCTGCGCGACCTCATACCGAGCAGGCTCGCGCTCGAATGCTGTCCTCCCAGTCCTCCCTGACCGGGTCCCGGCACGTCGATCCACGGGCCCTCCGCGCGACGCACGATTCCCTGTCCGCAACGGAGCCCCTACTACATGACGATCACCGCAGAGCAGCCCACCACGGTCACGCCCCAGGTCGCGATCAACGACATCGGCTCGCAGGACGACTTCCTCGCCGCCGTCGACGCCACCATCAAGTACTTCAACGACGGAGACATCGTCGAGGGCGTGATCGTCAAGGTCGACCGGGACGAGGTCCTCCTCGACATCGGCTACAAGACCGAGGGCGTCATCCCCTCCCGCGAGCTGAGCATCAAGCACGACGTCGACCCCAACGAGGTCGTCAAGGTCGGCGACGAGATCGAGGCCCTCGTCCTCACCAAGGAGGACAAGGAGGGCCGGCTGATCCTGTCCAAGAAGCGCGCGCAGTACGAGCGCGCCTGGGGCACGATCGAGAAGATCAAGGAGGAGGACGGCGTCGTCAAGGGCCACGTCATCGAGGTCGTCAAGGGCGGCCTGATCATCGACATCGGCCTGCGCGGCTTCCTGCCCGCCTCGCTCGTCGAGATGCGCCGCGTGCGCGACCTGCAGCCGTACGTCGGCAAGGAGCTCGAGGCCAAGATCATCGAGCTCGACAAGAACCGCAACAACGTCGTGCTCTCCCGCCGCGCGTGGCTTGAGCAGACCCAGAGCGAGGTGCGCCAGACGTTCCTCACCACCCTGCAGAAGGGCCAGGTCCGCTCCGGCGTCGTCTCCTCGATCGTCAACTTCGGCGCGTTCGTCGACCTCGGCGGCGTGGACGGCCTCGTGCACGTCTCCGAGCTGTCCTGGAAGCACATCGACCACCCCTCGGAGGTTGTCGAGGTCGGCATGGAGGTCACCGTCGAGGTCCTCGACGTCGACATGGACCGCGAGCGGGTCTCGCTGTCGCTCAAGGCGACGCAGGAAGACCCCTGGCAGCAGTTCGCGCGCACCCACCAGATCGGCCAGGTCGTCCCCGGCAAGGTCACCAAGCTGGTGCCGTTCGGCGCGTTCGTCCGGGTCGACGAGGGCATCGAGGGCCTCGTCCACATCTCCGAGCTGGCCGAGCGCCACGTCGAGCTGCCCGAGCAGGTCGTCAACGTCAACGACGACCTCTTCGTCAAGGTCATCGACATCGACCTGGAGCGCCGTCGGATCTCGCTGAGCCTCAAGCAGGCCAACGAGGGCACCATCGGCGAGGCCGTCGACTTCGACCCGACGATGTACGGCATGGCGGCCACGTACGACGAGGCCGGCAACTACATCTACCCCGACGGCTTCGACCCCGAGACCGGCGAGTGGCTGCCGGGCAACGAGGAGGCCAAGGAGGCGTGGGAGAAGCAGTACGCCGACGCCCAGGCCCGCTGGGAGGCCCACAAGGCTCAGGTCGTCGAGGCCAAGAAGGCCGACGCCGAGGCCACGACCGAGGGCGGCGGCGGGGACGGCGCGTCGTCGTACTCCTCCGACACCCCCGCCGAGGACTCGGCCGGCACCCTGGCCTCGGACGAGGCGCTGGCCGCGCTCCGCGAGAAGCTCTCCGGCGGCGACGCGTAGCAGACCGCTGGCCCCAGCCCGACCCGTACGACCCGCGAAGGCCCCGCCGCACCGGCGGGGCCTTCGCCGTGCGCCCCTGCCGCCCTGGGCGTGCCCCAGCCGTGGAAACGAATCGACGCCAGAGCGAGGATCCGTTTCCACGGCTGCGGGATGACGCGCCGCCGCCGCTGGCTAGCCCCCAGGGGGTACGCACGTGGCAGGGTGGGGGCATGGGAGCGACGGCATGGGCGTGATCGTGGGGCTGACCGGGGGCATCGGGTCGGGCAAGTCCGAGGCGTCGCGGCTGCTGGCCGAGCGCGGCGCGGTCGTCGTCGACGCCGACTCGATCGCGCGCGAGGTCGTCGAGCAGGGCACCGTCGGCCTGGAGCGTCTCATCGCAGAGTTCGGGCCCGAGATCCTGGCCGCAGACGGCTCGCTGGACCGCGCCGCCATGGCATCGAGGGTGTTCGCCGACGCCGACGCCCGGGCGCGGCTGGAGGCCGTCGTCCACCCGCTCGTCGCCCAGCGCTCGGCCGACGTGGTCAACGCCGCCCCGCCCGAGGCGGTGGTCGTGTACGACGTGCCGCTGCTCGTCGAGAACTCGATCCGCGGATTCGACCTCGTGGTGGTGGTCGACGCCCCCGATGACGTGCGATTCGACCGGCTCACCCGGCTGCGCGGCATGGACCCCGGCGACGCCCGCGCCCGGATGGCCGCCCAGGCCGCCCGCGAGGAGCGCCTTGCCGCCGCCGACGTCGTGCTGGACAACGGCGGCTCGCTGGCCGACCTCGAGCGCCAGGTCGACGCGCTCTGGGCCCGGTTGACTCCGGCCTGACCGAGGCGGTCCCGGCTGCCGGCTCGAAACGGTCGGCCCCCAGCCGTACGGTGGGTGGGTGCGCCCCCTCCACGAGCTGTCCCGCCAGGTGGCCCCGTTCGAGGTCATCTCGAGCTACACCCCGAGCGGCGACCAGCCGACGGCGATCGACGACCTCGAGCACCGGATCAACGCCGGCGAGCGCGACATCGTGCTGCTGGGGGCCACCGGCACCGGCAAGTCGGCGACCACCGCCTGGCTGATCGAGCGGCTGCAGCGGCCCACCCTGGTGATGGCGCCTAACAAGACGCTGGCCGCCCAGCTCGTCAACGAGTTCCGCGAGCTGCTGCCCAACAACGCCGTCGAGTACTTCGTCTCCTACTACGACTACTACCAGCCCGAGGCGTACATCCCGCAGACAGACACCTACATCGAGAAGGACTCCTCGATCAACGACGAGGTCGAGCGGCTGCGGCACTCCGCCACCGCCAGCCTGCTGACCCGGCGCGACGTGGTCGTCGTCGCCTCGGTCTCCTGCATCTACGGCCTGGGCAGCCCGCGCGCCTACCTCGACCAGATGACCACCCTCAACGTCGGCGACACCGTCGACCGCGACGGCCTGCTGCGGCGCTTCGTGGACATGCAGTACACCCGCAACGACCTGTCCTTCACCCGCGGCACGTTCCGGGTGCGGGGCGACACCGTCGAGATCATCCCGAAGTACGAGGAGCTCGCGGTCCGCATCGAGTTCTTCGGCGACGAGATCGAGCGGCTCTCCACGCTGCACCCGCTGACCGGCGAGGTGATCAGCGAGTCCGAGACCGTCTACATCCTGCCCGCGTCCCACTACGTCGCCAGCCCCGAGCGCATGGAGCGCGCGATCGTCAGCATCGAGGAGGAGCTCACCGAGCGGCTCGCCGAGCTGGAGCGCCAGGGCAAGCTGCTCGAGGCCCAGCGGCTGCGCATGCGCACGACGTACGACGTCGAGATGCTGCGCGAGATCGGCACCTGCTCGGGGGTCGAGAACTACAGCCGGCACACCGACGGCCGCGGCCCGGGCACCCCTCCCGACACCCTGTTGGACTACTTCCCCGAGGACTTCCTGCTCGTCATCGACGAGTCGCACGTGACCGTGCCGCAGATCGGCGGCATGTACGAGGGCGACATGTCCCGCAAGCGCAACCTGGTCGACCACGGCTTCCGGCTGCCCAGCGCCATGGACAACCGGCCGCTGCGCTGGGAGGAGTTCACCGAGCGGATCGGCCAGACGGTCTACCTGTCGGCCACGCCTGGGCCGTACGAGCTGGCGCGCAGCCGCGGCGTGGTCGAGCAGATCATCCGGCCGACCGGGCTGATCGACCCCGAGGTCGTGGTCAAGCCCACCAAGGGCCAGATCGACGACCTGGTCCACGAGATCCGCGCCCGCGCCGAGCGCGACGAGCGGGTGCTCGTCACGACGCTGACCAAGAAGATGGCCGAGGACCTCACCGACTACCTCCTTGAGCTCGGCATCCGGGTGCGCTACCTGCACTCCGAGGTCGACACCCTGCGCCGGGTCGAGCTGCTGCGCGAGCTGCGGCTGGGGGAGTACGACGTGCTGGTCGGCATCAACCTGCTGCGCGAGGGCCTCGACCTGCCCGAGGTCTCGCTGGTGGCGATCCTCGACGCCGACAAGGAGGGCTTCCTGCGCTCGGCGACCAGCCTGATCCAGACCATCGGCCGCGCGGCCCGCAACGTCACCGGCCAGGTCCACATGTACGCCGACTCGATCACCCCCTCGATGCGGCTGGCGATCGACGAGACCACCCGCCGGCGCGCGAAGCAGGTCGCCTACAACACGGCCAACGGCATCGACCCCACCCCGCTGCGCAAGCGGATCGCCGACATCACCGACCTGCTGGCCCGCGAGGACGCCGACACCGACCAGCTGATCGGCGGCGGCGGGCGCCAGCAGAGCCGCGGCAAGACGCCCGGCGCCGGGTTCGCCTCGCGTGGGGCGGTGGGCAGGCACGCCGCCGACCTGGCCGGCATGCCGGCCCGCGATCTGGCCGACCTGATCCAGCAGCTCACCGACCAGATGCACGCGGCGGCCGAAGACCTGCAGTTCGAGCTGGCCGCGCGGCTGCGCGACGAGGTGCACGAGCTCAAGCGCGAGCTGCGGGGCATGTCCGAGGGAGCCAAGGGCTGACCGGGCCGCAGCGGGGCCGCGGATAGGCTGAGTCCGCCGCGCGGCTCCGCCGCTGAAGGTGTCCGCCACCGTCCCGGAAGGCCCCGCGTTGGAGATCTCGACCGCTCTGTGGGTCGCGACGGTGGGTGGGGTCATGGCGATCCTGCTCGCCGACCTCTGGGTGGTGTCCCGGCGCCCGCACAAGCCGAGCATGCGCGAGGCCACCCGCTGGGTGCTCTTCTACATCGCCCTGGCCTTCGCGTTCGCCGCGTTTGTCTGGTGGCGCTGGGGGCAGCAGTACGCGGGGGAGTTCATCGCCGGCTACCTCACCGAGTACTCCCTGAGCCTCGACAACCTGTTCGTCTTCGTGCTGATCATGGCGCGATTCCGGGTGCCGGCGTCCGCGCAGCAGACCGTGCTGGTCGTCGGCATCGTGCTCGCGCTGATCTTCCGCGGGATCTTCATCGCCATCGGGGCCGTCGCGATCGCCCAGTACTCCTGGGTTTTCTACCTGTTCGGGGCCTTCCTGCTCTACACCGCCTGGAAGCTCGCATTCGGGGGCGACGAAGACGAGGAGTTCAAGGAGAACGCCCTGCTGCGGCTGGCCCGCAAGGTGCTGAAGACCTCGCCGGACTACGACGGCGTCAAGCTGCGCACGACGTACAACGGGGCGCGGGTCTGGACCCCGCTCATCGTGGTGATGGTCGCGATCGGCACCACCGACGTGCTCTTCGCGCTGGACTCGATCCCGGCGATCTTCGGGCTCACCAAAGAGCCCTACCTCGTCTTCACGGCCAACGCCTTCGCCCTGATGGGGCTCATGCAGCTGTACTTCCTGCTCGGCGGGCTGCTCGACCGGCTGGTCTACCTGCCCTACGGCCTGGCGGTGATCCTCGGCTTCATCGGGGTGAAGCTGATCTTCGAGGCCCTGCACACCAACTCGCTGCCCTTCATCAACGGCGGCGAGCCAGTCGAGTGGGCGCCGGAGATCAGCACGGCGGTGTCCCTGGCGGTCATCGTCGGGGTGCTGATCGTCACGACGGTTGCTAGCGTGATCAAGGCCCGCCGGGACGCCCGGCGCTGATTCGGGCACCCCTTGGCCGGCCCGACCCGACACTCTGGGGGACGCCGACGATGAACGTCCCGCTGTGGGCCTGGGGGGCCACAATCGGCTTCATCGTCCTGCTGCTCGTGATGGACTTCCTGATCGGGCGCAACCCGCACGACGTCTCCGTCAAGGAGGCCGCGTGGTGGTCGGTCTTCTACGTCGGCGTCGCGATCGGCTTCGGCGTGCTGGTCTGGGTCACCAGCGGCTCGGACTTCGGCCAGCAGTACTTCGCCGCCTGGCTGGTGGAGAAGAGCCTGTCGGTCGACAACCTGTTCATCTTCATCATCATCTTCGCCCGGTTCGCGGTCCCCTCGCAGAACCAGCAGATGGCCCTGCTCTTCGGGGTGGCCCTGGCGCTGGTCATGCGGGCGGCGTTCATCGCGGTCGGAGCGGCGGCGCTGGTGACGTTTGCGTTCACCTTCGTGATCTTCGGCGGCTTCCTGATCTGGACTGCCATCCAGCTGTTCCGCCACCGCAACGAGGACGCCGAGGTCGAGGACAACGCGGTCCTGAGGTACGCCCGCCGGCACCTGCCGGTGACCGAGGAGTACCACGGCAACAAGATCACCGTCCGGATCGACGGCAAGCGCTACGTCACCCCGATGTTCCTTGTGCTCATCGCGATCGGCACCACCGACCTGCTCTTCGCCCTGGATTCGATCCCGGCGACCTTCGGGGTGACGTCCGAGCCGTACCTCGTCTTCGCGGCAAATGCCTTCGCGCTGCTCGGGCTGCGGGCGCTCTTCTTCGTGCTGCGGTCGCTGCTCGCCAAGCTGATCTACCTGTCCACCGGCCTGTCGATCATCCTGGCGTTCATCGGGGTGAAGCTGATCCTCACCTGGGCGCACGAGGTCAACCCCGACATCCCCAAGATCCCCACGACCTTGTCGCTCGGCGTGATCATCGGGATCCTGGTGGTCACCACCATCGCCAGCCTGATCAAGGCCAAGCGCGACCCCAGCGCCGTGGCGCACTCCGGCTCCCTGCGCGCCACGCACCACCACGACGACGGGTCTGGCCCGGCCCGATAGGGCCACGGCGCCCCGGGGGAGCGGGCGCCGCCGGCGGTCACCAGCCGCGTTTGCGCCACTCGGCGAGGTGGGGGCGCTCGGCGCCCAGCGTCGTGTCGTGGCCGTGGCCGGGGTAGACCCACGTCTCGTCCGGCAGTCGGCCGAACACCTTCGCCTCGAGATCACCCATGAGCGAGGCGAACGCCGCCGCGTCTCCCCAGGTGTTTCCAGGGCCGCCTGGAAACAGGGAGTCGGCCGTCAGCAGGTGCGGCGGCCCCTCGGGGTCGTCGTAGAGCAGGGCGATGGAGCCGGGCGTGTGGCCCACGAGGTGGATGACCTCCAGCTCCACGGCGCCGAAGCGCAAGCGGTCACCGTCGGCGAGCAGCACGTCGGTCTCGACGGGGATCTCGGCGGCGTCGTCGCCGTGGGCGTACGTCCGCGCGCCCGTCGCGGCGACCACCTCGGCAAGGGCCTGCCAGTGGTCGGCGTGCCGGTGCGTGGTGACGACCCCGGCCAGCCCGTCGTCGCCGACCAGCGCGAGCAGCCGCTCAGGCTCGGCGGCGGCGTCCACGAGGATCTGCTCGCCGGTCTCCCGGCACCGAAGCAGGTAGGCGTTGTTGTCGTGGGCGCCGACCGAGAGCTTGCTCAGGGACAGGCCGGCCAGCTCGCGAGCCTGCGCCGGGCCGCCGGGGTGGACTTTGCCGGTGTAGCCGGTCATCTCATTCGTCCTCTCCGCGGGGCGATCAGAGCCACGGCGGGAGCGCCGGGGCAGGGCCGGCCGGGGTGACCACCAGGTAGCGGCCGTCATCGCGGCCGGTGAGCCACGCCAGCAGCCGCCAGGAGGGGCCGGTTAGGGTGGGCGGCCCTCCGCCGCGCACCGGCCACGTGCGCTCCAGGTCGCGGGCCTCCACCGAGAAGCCGTCAACGCCGGGCCGGGTGTCGAAGACCGCGATCGCCTCCGCCAGCTCGGGGACGACGAAGTCCTGCGGCCACGCCGACGGCAGGTAGCCCGCGCCGAGGTCGACATGGTGGATCTCCACCTCACGCCGCCGCAGGTCGACCATGCGGCGCGCGGTGCGCCGAACCTCGGCGACGAGGGTGACCTCGGCGTCCCAGGCGTCGTCCGGCAGGGCGTCGAAGGCCGAGGCCCACCGGGCGCACTGGGCGCTCAGCTCGGCGGCCAGCGCCGAGGGCGGGAGGGCCGCCCAGGCGGCGATCCCGGCGTCGCGGGCCTCGCGCGAGTCGTACACGGGCACCTGGCCACCCGCCGCGAGCCCCTCCGCGGCCCGGGCCAGGCCCTCGGCGTTGCGCGCGAGGTGGGCGACGACGTGGGCCCGGGTCCAGCCCGGCAGCAGGCTGTCGGCGGCCCAGGCGGACGGGACCCACGCGCGCACGGTCGCGAGCAGGGCGTCAGTGGACGCGGCCACGGGGGACAGGTCGGGGCGGCTCACCCCGCGAACCTACCGCCGCCCGGCCGCCATGTCCGAGGAGGCCGCTGTCGGCCCCCACGGTTAGCCTGGGCCGAGCAGCACCGAAGCCCGACCCCGTACGAATCAGGAGCCTGTGACCGCCGTGGCCGACCGACTGATCGTGCGCGGGGCCCGTGAGCACAACCTGAAAGACGTCTCCCTCGACCTGCCCCGCGAAGCGCTGATCGTCTTCACCGGGCTCTCTGGCTCCGGCAAGTCCAGCCTGGCCTTCGACACGATCTTCGCCGAGGGTCAGCGCCGCTACGTCGAGAGCCTGTCGGCGTACGCCCGGCAGTTCCTCGGGCAGATGGACAAGCCCGACGTCGACTTCATCGAGGGGCTGTCGCCGGCGGTCTCGATCGACCAGAAGTCCACCTCGCGCAACCCGCGCTCGACGGTGGGCACGATCACCGAGGTCTACGACTACCTGCGGCTGCTCTACGCGCGGATCGGCCGGCCGCACTGCCCGGTCTGCGGCAAGCCGATCGCACGCCAGACCCCGCAGCAGATCGTCGACCGGGTGCTTGAGCTGGAGCCGGGCGCCCGCTTCCAGGTGCTCGCGCCGGTGATCCGCGGGCGCAAGGGCGAGTACCTCGAGCTGTTCAAGGACCTGCAGTCCAAGGGGTACGCCCGCGCCCGCGTCGACGGCGTCGTAGTCGCGCTCACCGAGCCCCCGGTGCTCAAGAAGCAGGAGAAGCACACGATCGAGGTCGTCGTCGACCGGCTCGCCGTCAAGGCGTCGGCCAAGCGGCGCCTCAGCGACAGCGTCGAGACGGCGCTCGGGTTGTCCGGCGGGCTGGTGGTGCTCGACTTCGTCGACCTGCCCGAGAACGACCCGCACCGCGAGCGGACCTTCTCCGAGCACCTCGCCTGCCTCGACGACGACCTGTCCTTCGAGGAGCTCGAGCCGCGGTCGTTCTCGTTCAACAGCCCCTACGGCGCCTGCGTCGAGTGCCACGGACTCGGCACCCGGATGGAGGTCGACCCCGAGCTGCTCATCCCCGACGCCCGGCTCAGCCTGCGCGACGGCGCGCTGGCCCCGTGGGCCGGCACCGGCAGCACGTCCGACTACTTCGCGCGCCTGGTTGATGCGCTGGCCGACGCCCTCGGGTTCCGCACCGACGTCGCCTGGGAGAGTCTCCCCGCCAAGGCCCGCAAGGCGGTGCTCAACGGCCACGACCAGCAGGTGCACGTGCGCTACCAGAACCGCTTCGGCCGCGAGCGCTCGTACTACACGGCGTTCGAGGGCGTGATCCCGTACGTCCAGCGCCGCCACGCCGAGGCCGAGAGCGACACCAGCCGCGAGCGGTTCGAGGGCTACATGCGCCAGGTCGCGTGCCCGGCGTGCGGCGGCGCGAGGCTCAAGCCGATCGTGCTCGCGGTGACCATCGGCGGGCGGTCGATCGCCGAGGTCGCCTCCATGCCGATCGGCGAGTGCGCGCTGTTCCTCGGGGGGCTGGAGCTGACCGCGCGCGAGTCGCAGATCGCCGAGCGCGTGCTCAAGGAGGTCAACGAGCGGCTGCGATTCCTGCTCGACGTCGGCCTCGACTACCTCACCCTCGACCGGGCCGCGGGCACCCTCGCCGGCGGCGAGGCCCAGCGGATCCGGCTCGCGACCCAGATCGGATCCGGCCTGGTCGGAGTGCTGTACGTCCTCGACGAGCCGAGCATCGGGCTGCACCAGCGCGACAACCACCGGCTGATCGAGACGCTGGTGCGGCTGCGCGACCTCGGAAACACGCTGATCGTCGTCGAGCACGATGAGGACACCATCCGCACCGCCGACTGGGTCGTCGACATCGGCCCCGGAGCGGGGGAGCACGGCGGCCAGGTGGTGGTCTCCGGCACGGTCCAGGAGCTCCTCGACCACCCCGACTCGATCACCGGGGCCTACCTCTCGCGGCGCCGCGAGATTGAGCTGCCCGCCGTACGCCGGCCGCGTACCCCGGGGCGCTCGCTCATCGTCGAGGGCGCCCGCGAGCACAACCTGCGCGATGTCAGCGTGGAGTTCCCGCTCGGGTGCTTCGTCGCGGTGACCGGGGTGTCGGGCTCCGGCAAGTCCACCCTGATCAACGACATCCTCTACACCTCGCTCGCCCGCGAGCTCAACGGCGCCCGCGCCGTGCCGGGCCGGCACACCCGCGTCCGCGGCATGGAGCACCTCGACAAGGTCGTGCACGTCGACCAAAGCCCGATCGGCCGCACGCCGCGCTCCAACCCGGCGACGTACACCGGGGTCTTCGACCACGTCCGGCGGCTGTTCGCCGACACCACCGAGGCCAAGGTCCGCGGCTACCTGCAGGGCCGCTTCTCGTTCAACGTCAAGGGCGGCCGCTGCGAGGCGTGCGCCGGCGACGGCACGATCAAGATCGAGATGAACTTCCTGCCCGACGTGTACGTCCCCTGCGAGGTCTGCCACGGCGCCCGCTACAACCGCGAGACGCTCGAGGTGCACTTCAAGGGCAAGACGATCTCCGAGGTGCTCGACCTGCCGATCGAGGAGGCCCTCGACTTCTTCGAGGCGGTGCCGCCGATCGCCCGCCACCTGCGCACGCTGAACGACGTCGGCCTCGGCTACGTCCGGCTCGGCCAGCCCGCGCCCACGCTGTCTGGCGGCGAGGCCCAGCGGGTCAAGCTCGCCTCGGAGTTGCAGAAGCGCTCAACCGGGCGCACGGCCTATGTGTTGGACGAGCCGACCACCGGCCTGCACTTCGAGGACATCCGCAAGCTGCTCGCAGTCCTGGGCCGGCTGGTCGACCAGGGCAACAGCGTCATCGTGATCGAGCACAACCTCGACGTGATCAAGACGGCCGACTGGGTGGTCGACCTCGGACCCGAGGGCGGCACGGGCGGCGGCCTGGTGATCGCCGAGGGCACCCCCGAGCAGGTCGCCGCCGCCGAGGGCAGCCACACCGGTAGGTTCCTGCAACCACTGCTGGCCCCCAGGAGGAACTCATGAGCGTCACCCGCCGCACCGTTCTGCAGACCGCAGCCGTCACCGGGGTCGGCGTAGCGACGGCGGGGGCGTTGGCCGCATGCTCGACCGACTCCGGGGGCGACTCGGGCGGCGGCTCGCCCAGCGGCGCGGCCGGCGACAGCGTCGCCCAGGCCGACGTCCCGGTCGGCAGCGGGGTCATCGTCGGCGACACGGTCTTCACCCAACCGGCCGCCGGCGAGTTCGCCGCGTTCTCCACCACGTGCCCGCACAGCCAGTGCCCGGTCGACTCGGTCAAGGGCGACGTGATCAGCTGCCCTTGCCACGGTAGCGAGTTCTCGATCGAGGACGGCTCGGTGATCAAGGGACCGGCTCGCCAGGGCCTGGCCGCGCAGACCGTCACCGTCGAGGGCGACCAGGTGGTCGCCACCTGATGCGCGCGCCGCGCGCCTAGGCTGACCCGCGTGCCGGACCCGTCCACGTACCGCCCGGCCCCGGGCACCATCCCGGACGGCCCCGGCGTCTACCGCTTCCGCGATCCGTCCGGGCGCGTGGTCTACGTCGGCAAGGCCAAGAGCCTGCGCCAGCGGCTGCACTCGTACTTCGGCGACCTGGCGGCGCTGCACCCGCGCACCCAGCAGATGGTCACCACCGCGGGCTCGGTCGAGTGGACCGTCGTGGCCAATGAGGTCGAGGCGCTGCAGCTGGAGTACGCCTGGATCAAGGAGTACGACCCGCGCTTCAACGTGAGGTACCGCGACGACAAGAGCTACCCCTACCTCGCCGTCACCATCTCCGACGAGTTCCCCCGCGCCCTGGTCTACCGGGGTCCGCGGCGCAAGGGGGTGCGCTACTTCGGGCCGTACGCCCACGCGTGGGCGATCCGCGAGACGGTCGACCTGATGCTGCGGGCATTCCCGATGCGCACCTGCAGCAGCGGCGTCTTCCGCCGCGCCGAGCGCTCCGGCCGCCCGTGCCTGCTCGGCTACATCGGCAAGTGCGCGGCCCCCTGCGTGGGCCGGGTGTCGGCCGAGGAGCACCGCGCCCTGGTCGAGGGGTTCTGCGACTTCGTGGCGGGGCGCACCGGCCCGGTGCTGAAGCGCCTGGAGCGCGAGATGCGCTCGGCGGCCGCCGCGCAGGACTACGAGCGCGCGGCCCGGCTCCGCGACGACCTCGGGGCCCTGACCCGGGCGCTGGAGCGCAGCGCCGTCGTGCTCCCTGACGCCACCGACGCCGACGTCGTCGCCGTGGCCGAGGACGACCTCGAGGCGGCGGTCCAGGTCTTCCACGTCCGGGGCGGCCGGGTCCGCGGGCAGCGCGGGTTCGTCACCGAGCGGGTTGAGGACCTCGGCACCGGCGACCTCGTCGAGCACCTCCTGCAGCAGCTGTACGGGGGCGAGGGCGCCGACGTCGTCCCCCGCGAGGTGCTGGTGCCGGCCCTCCCCCCGGATCAGGCGGCCCTCGAGCGGTGGCTGGCCGAGCGCCGAGGGTCGGCCGTCTCGGTGCGGGTGCCCCAACGCGGCGACAAGCGCGCGCTGCTCGACACGGTCACCCGCAACGCCGTCCAATCGCTCGGGCTGCACAAGTTGCGGCGGGCCGGAGACCTCAGCGCCCGCAGTCGCGCGCTGGCCGAGCTGCAGGAGGCGCTCGACCTGCCGGTGGCCCCGCTGCGGATCGAGGCCTTCGACATCTCCAACCTGCAGGGCACCGAGGTGGTGGCCTCGATGGTGGTCTTCGAGGACGGCCTGGCCCGCAAGTCCGAGTACCGCCGGTTCGCCGTCAAGGGCGCGGTGGGCGCCGACGGGGTCGCGCGGACCGACGACGTCGCCAGCATGCGCGAGGTGGTCGGCCGGCGCTTCCGGCGCTACCTCGACGAGCGCGAGCAGTCGAGCGACCTGGATCTCGGCGACGCCGAGACTGCGGGCGACCCAGGGCCGGGGGCGCCTCCGCGGGACAAGGGCGGCCGCCCGCGCAGGTTCGCCTACGCCCCGAACCTGCTCCTCGTCGACGGCGGGGCGGCCCAGGTGGCCGCCGCGCAGGCGGCCCTCGACGAACTGGGCATCGACGACGTGAGCCTCGTCGGTCTGGCCAAGCGGCTGGAGGAGGTGTGGCGGCCGGGCTCGCCGGACCCGGTGATCCTGCCGCGCACCAGCGAGGGCCTCTACCTCCTGCAGCGCGTCCGGGACGAGGCCCACCGGTTCGCCATCGCCTATCACCGCTCGAAGCGGTCGAAGTCGATGACCAGCAGCGCCCTCGACGATGTGCCCGGCGTCGGCCCGGCCCGGCGCGCGCTCCTGCTGCGGCACTTCGGCTCGCTCAAGCGGCTCCGCGCCGCCAGCGCCGAGGAGATCGCCTCGCTGCCAGGCTTCGGGGAGGCCACGGCGCGGGCCGTGGTGTCCGCCCTGGCAGCCTCCGAGCGACCCACCCCGGCCGTCAACCCCGCAACCGGCGAGATCATGGACGACGATGGGGCCGCGCCCGGGTCGTCGGGGCAGCCAGAGGAGGAGAGCACGTGAGCGTTCCGTCGCCCCCCGAGGTGCTGGTCGTGAGCGGCATGTCCGGCGCCGGCCGCAGCACGGCGGCGCACGTCCTGGAGGACCTCGGCTGGTTCGTCGTCGACAACCTGCCGCCCGCGCTGCTGCCCACGATGGCCGAGCTCGCGGGCCGCAGCCTTGGGGCCGTGCCCCGGGTGGCCGCCGTGGTCGATGTGCGCGGCCGGGCGTTCTTCGCCGACCTGACCGACGCCATGGCCGCGCTGCGGGCCTCGGGCGCCGACGTTCGCACGCTCTACCTGGAGGCCTCGGACGAGGTGCTGGTCCGCCGCTTCGAGGGGGTCCGCCGGCCGCACCCGCTGCAGGGCGACGGCACCATCACCGACGGGATCTCCCGCGAGCGCGAGCTGCTCCGCGAGCTGCGCGGCGACGCTGACCTGACCATCGACACCAGCGGCCTCAACGTGCACCAGCTCCGCGGGCAGATCGAGGGGGCGTTCGCGTCCACGCAAGGCACGCCCGTCGTCCACGCCACCGTGCTGTCGTTCGGCTTCAAGTACGGGCTGCCGGTGGACGCCGACCTCGTCGTCGACCTGCGCTTCCTGCCCAACCCGCACTGGGTCCCCGAACTGCGTCCCCGCACCGGCCTCGACCCGGATGTCTCGCAGTACGTGCTCGGGCAGCCGGATGCGCAGGAGTTCCTCCGCCGGTACGAGGAGGTGCTGCGCCTGGTGATCCCCGGCTACCTCCGCGAGGGCAAACGGTTCCTCGTCATGGCCGTGGGCTGCACCGGCGGCAAGCACCGCAGCGTGGCGGTGGCCGAGGAGATCGGGCGGCGCCTCGCGGAGGCGGGCGTGGACGTCCGGGTCAGCCACCGCGACATGGGTCGCGAGTGAGCATGCGGGACCAGTGAACGCAGGGGAGGGCAAGGCCCCTCCGGCCGTCGTCGCCCTCGGCGGGGGCCACGGGTTGTCGGCGTCGCTGCGCCCCCTGCGCCGGGTGACGTCGCGGCTCACGGCGGTGGTCACGGTGGCCGACGACGGGGGGTCGAGCGGCCGGCTGCGCGAGGAGTTCGGCGTCCTCCCGCCCGGCGACCTGCGGATGGCCCTGGCGGCGCTCTGCGAGGACGACGACTGGGGCCGCACGTGGGCGCGGGTGCTGCAGCACCGCTACCGCACCGAGGGCTCCATGCACGGCCACGCCGCCGGCAACCTGCTGCTGGTGGCCCTCTGGGAGCTGCTGGACGACCCCGTGGAGGGCCTCGACTGGGTGGGCCGGCTGCTGGGGGCCTCCGGCCGGGTGCTCCCGATGGCGCTCGAGCCGCTGACTCTGGTGGCCGATGTGGTCGGCCTGGATGCCGGGGACCCACTCGCCGCGAGCGAGGTCCGCGGCCAGGTGGCCGTGGCGACCACCCGCGGCCAGGTGCAGGCCGTCCGGCTGGAGCCGGAGCGGCCCGCCGCCTGCCCCGAGGCCCTGCAGGCCGTACGCGCCGCCGATTGGGTCGTGCTCGGACCCGGCTCGCTGTTCTCCAGCCTGATCCCGCACCTGCTCGTGCCCGAGCTCGCCACCGCGCTTGTCCAGACGCCCGCCCGACGCGTCTTCGTCCTCAACCTGGCCGCGCAATCCGGCGAGACCGAGGGCTTCTCGCCGACGACCCACCTCGAGGTGCTGGCCGCGCACGCCCCCGACCTGCGGGTGGACGTCGTCCTAGCCGACCAGGCGCACGTCCCGGATGTCGCCGGGCTGCGCCGCGCGGCCGAGTGCATGGGGGCCGAGCTGATGGTCGAGGACGTGGCCGAGCGCTCCGGGCTGCCCCGTCACGATCCAGTCCGGTTGGCTGCGGCCTTCGGACGGGTCTTCGGTCGTGGCAGGATCGCCCCATGGCGATGACCAGCGCGGTGAAGGACGAGCTGTCGCGGGTCGCGGTGACCAAACCCTGCTGCCGCAAGGCCGAGGTGTCGGCCACCCTGCGGTTCGCGGGCGGGCTGCACATCGTCGCCGGCCGGATCGTCATCGAGGCCGAGCTGGACACCGGATCGGCGGCCCGGCGGCTGCGCCGCGACATCGCCGAGATCTTCGGCCACACCAGCGAGGTGCACGTGCTCGCCGCCGGCGGCCTCCGTCGGGGCAGCCGGTACGTCGTCCGGGTGGTCCGCGACGGCGAGGCGCTGGCCCTGCAGACCGGTCTGCTGGACAGCCGCGGGCGTCCGGTGCGCGGGCTGCCCCCGCAGGTGGTGTCCGGCTCGCTGTGCGACGCGGAGGCCGCGTGGCGCGGGGCCTTCCTCGCCCACGGCTCGCTGACCGAGCCAGGTCGGTCGTCGGCCCTGGAGATCACCTGCCCGGGCCCGGAGGCGGCGCTGGCGCTGGTGGGCGCGGCCCGCCGGCTGGGGGTGCCGGCCAAGGCCCGCGAGGTGCGCGGCATCGACCGGGTGGTCATCCGCGACGGCGATGCCATCGGCGCCCTGCTCACCCGGCTAGGCGCGCACGACAGCGTGATGGCGTGGGAGGAGCGGCGGATGCGCCGCGAGGTCCGCGCCACCGCCAACCGGCTGGCCAACTTCGACGACGCCAACCTGCGCCGGTCCGCTCGGGCGGCCGTCGCGGCCTCTTCCCGGGTCAAGCGCGCCATGGAGATCCTGGGCGACGACATCCCCGACCACCTGGCCACCGCCGGCCGGCTGCGCCTGGAGCACGGCCAGGCCAGCCTGGAGGAGCTCGGTGCCCTCGCCGAGCCGCCGCTGACCAAGGACGCCGTGGCCGGCCGGATCCGCCGGCTGCTCGCGATGGCCGACAAGCGCGCCGCCGAGCTGGGCATCCCGGATACCGAGGCCGACCTGCCGCCCGACCTCCCGGACGACTGAGCCGTCGCCCGGGCTAACCCTGGCCAACCCCGGTTAGGGCTTTGGGCCTGATCACGCCCGGCCCGCACCCACTAGGCTGACCTGTCAGTTACCCCCAAACTGAGGAGCCAGCGTGACTGTCCGGGTGGGCATCAACGGATTCGGCCGGATCGGCCGCAACTTCTACCGGGCCATCGTGGCCTCGGGCGCCGACATCGAGGTGGTGGGCGTCAACGACCTCACCGACAACAAGACCCTGGCGCACCTGCTCAAGTACGACAGCATCCTCGGCCGGCTGGGCCAGACGGTCACCAGCACCGAGGACGCCATCATCATCAACGGCACGCCGATCCGGGCGCTCGCCGAGCGCGACCCGGCCGCGCTGCCCTGGGGCGACCTGGGCGCCGACATCGTCATCGAGTCGACCGGCCACTTCACCGACGCCAACGTCGCGCGCAAGCACATCGACGGCGGCGCGAAGAAGGTCCTGATCTCGGCCCCGGCCAAGAACGAGGACTTCACCGTGGTCATGGGCGTCAACGATGCCGACTACGACCCGGCCAAGCACACGATCATCTCGAACGCATCGTGCACCACGAACTGCCTCGCGCCGATGGCCAAGGCGATCGACGACGCGTTCGGCATCGAGTCCGGCCTGATGACGACGATCCACGCGTACACCAACGACCAGGTCATCCTGGACTTCCCGCACAAGGACCTCCGCCGCGCTCGGGCTGCCGCGCTCAACATGATCCCGACGACGACCGGCGCCGCCAAGGCGATCGGCCTGGTCCTGCCCAACCTCAAGGGCAAGCTCGACGGCTACGCCATGCGGGTGCCCGTGCCCACCGGCTCGGCCACCGACCTCACCGTGCGGCTGGCGAAGGAGACCACCAAGGAGGAGCTCAACGCCGCTGTCAAGGCCGCCGCCGAGGGCCCCCTGGCCGGCTACCTCGAGTACACCGAGGACCCGATCGTCTCCACCGACATCGTCACCAACCCGGCCTCCTGCATCTTCGACGCGTCGCTGACCAACGTCATGGGCGGCTCGGCCAAGGTGCTCGGCTGGTACGACAACGAGTGGGGCTACTCCAACCGGCTGATCGACCTCACCGTGCTCGTCGGCAAGTCGCTGTAGCCGACCGCGCGTACCCAGCCGAAGACACCAGGCAGGAGCAGCCATGCGGGGCATCGAGTCCCTCGACGTCCAAGGCCGGCGCGTGCTCGTCCGGTCCGACCTCAACGTCCCCCTCGGGGACCCGGTCGGGCCGGGCGGCCTGCGGGCCATCACCGACGACGGACGGATCCGGGCCAGCCTGCCCACGATCCAGGCGCTCGCCGCGCGCGGCGCCCGGGTCGTGGTCTGCGCGCACCTCGGCCGGCCCAAGGGCGAGGCGCGCCCGGAGCTGTCGCTCGCCCCGGTCGCCAGGCGGATGGGCGAGCTGCTCGGCGCCGAGGTGCCGTTGGCCGCCGATGTGGCCGGGCCCTCCGCCCAGGCGGTCTCCGCCGGGCTGGCCGAGGGCCAGATCGCGCTGCTGGAGAACCTCCGGTTTGAGGCGGCCGAGACCACCAAGGACGACGCCGAGCGCGGCGCCTTCGCCGACCAGCTGGCGGCCCTGGCCGACCTGTACGTCGGCGACGGCTTCGGCGCGGTGCACCGCAAGCATGCCAGCGTCTTTGACGTCCCGATGCGCCTGCCGCACGCCGCGGGCGGGCTCGTCGCGGCCGAGGTCGAGGTGCTGCGCCGCCTCACCGTCGACCCGGCCCGGCCGTACGCGGTCGTGCTGGGCGGCTCCAAGGTCTCCGACAAGCTCGGGGTCATCGCCAACCTGCTCACCACCGTCGACCGGCTGTTGATCGGCGGCGGCATGGTCTACACGTTTCTCGCCGCGCAGGGGCACGGGGTCGGCACCTCGCTGCTCGAGGCCGACCAGCTCGACACCGTCCGCGGGGTGCTGGCCGACGCCGAGGCCCGCGGGGTCCAGGTCGTGCTGCCCTCCGACATCGTCGCGGCCCCGGCCTTCGCCGCCGACGCCCCGGCGACGGTTGTGTCGGCCGACGCGATCCCCGCCGACCAGATGGGCCTCGACATCGGGCCGCGGGCCCGCGAGGAGTTCGCCGCCGCGTTGGCCGACGCGCAGACGGTCTTCTGGAACGGCCCGATGGGCGTCTTCGAGTTCCCCGCCTTCGCCGAGGGCACCCGGGCATTGGCCGGCGCGCTGGCCCGGTCGACCGGCCTCACGGTCGTCGGCGGCGGCGACTCA
>Ga0114939_10001364_pt1 | contig 19297 bp, 15 predicted proteins | sample AshMeaCrysSpring_FD_87196 | JGI IMG/M metagenome (GOLD analysis project Ga0114939, IMG submission 87196) | Groundwater microbial communities from Big Spring, Nevada to study Microbial Dark Matter (Phase II) - Ash Meadows Crystal Spring | ecosystem: Environmental > Aquatic > Deep subsurface >...
AAGAGACGGCCTTGATCACCTGGTCAACACATTCTTCCCTATCGATTCGCAGTTTGTGCTTGAGGTGAATATCGCTTGTGGCTAGGAAGGTATGGATGCGATGCCGCGGGGCGATCTTGACGGCATCGTAGGCGCGCTGAATATCCTCCTCGTTGGCCCGTGCTAAGCCTGCGATCACCATTGGCCGGCCGTTTTTGCGGCCTTCGGTTAACGGTCCGACTTCTTCGGCAATGCGTCGCACCGCTTCAAAATCTCCGGGTGATGCGATAGGGAATCCGGCCTCACAGATGTCGACACCCAGGCGGGACAACTGCCGGGCGATCTCCAATTTTTCCTCAACATTGAGGGTTGCGCCTGGTGATTGTTCGCCATCTCGAAGGGTCGTATCAAACACCAGAACAGTATCCTGAGTTGGATTCGCCTGATTGGTCATCGCTTTACGCTCCTTCCTAAACTTCTTTCGGGTTCAGCCAGGGCATCATGCGTCGCAGATCGCGGCCGACATGCTCAATCTGGCTGTCACGTGCCTCGGCGCGTCGCTGATTGAACCAGGGGCGACCTTGAGCATTTTCATCGATCCAGCCCTCGGCATAAGCGCCGGATTGGATGTCGACCAGGATTTGCTTCATTGCCTGGCGGGTTTGATCAGTGACGATCTTCGGTCCGGCCGTATAGTCACCATGTTCGGCCGTATCGCTAACACTATAGCGCATGTAGTTTAGTCCACCCTGGTACATCAGATCGACGATCAGCTTGAGTTCATGCATGCACTCGAAGTAGGCAATTTCTGGTTGGTAACCCGCTTCAACGAGTGTGTTGAAGGCGGATTCAACGAGATGACTCACCCCACCGCAAAGAATGACCTGCTCCCCAAAGAGATCGGTTTCGGTCTCTTCGGTGAATGAAGTTTCGATGACCCCGGCGCGGGTGCAGCCGATAGCCTTCGCGTAGGCAAGCGCCGTGGCTTTCGCGTTTCCGGTCGCGTCCTGGTGGACGGCGAGCAAACCCGGAGTGCCTGTGCCTTCCATGTAAAGTTCCCTGACGCGGTGACCAGGGGATTTTGGCGCTACCATGCTGACATCGATGTCCCCTGGCGGTATGATCTGGGCGTAACGGATATTAAATCCGTGACTGAACATGAGTGTTTTGCCCGGGGCGAGGTTGGGGGCAATAGCATCGCGGTAAATCGAAGACTGTGATGTGTCCGGAGCCAGGATCATGATGATGTCGGCTTCATGGGTCGCCTTGTCAGTCGTCCGCACCGTCAAACCACTCGTCTCCGCTTTCTTCCAGGATGAACTCCCCTCGTATAACCCTACAATAACATCGATACCAGAATCATGCAGGTTGAGGGCATGGGCGTGGCCCTGGCTTCCGTAGCCGATAATTGCGACTTTCTTCCCTTCCAGGAGCGATAGATCGGCGTCATTGTCGTAAAAAATCGTAGCCAAGATATTTCTCCCTTACGTTAAGTGTCCGTTGGTATCTGCCTTCCCGTTATTGAATCGCACCGCCTCGGTCGATCGCCAGCCGTGGCCTTCATATGTGCTGCCGCGGGTCATCGCAACGCGACCGGTGCGCACCATCTCTTCGATACCGAAATTTTCCAGTAATTTGATCAACGAGTCGACCCGATCTTCGGGTCCCACGATCTGGATGATGAGCGAGTTCATGTTGACATCGACGACGCTGGCGCGGTAGATATCCACCAATTGCATGATTTCTCCGCGTGTCTGGCTAGTGGCTGTGACCTTGATCAAGGCCAATTCGCGCACCACCGCCGGCTCGAAGGTCACGTCCGCGATATGGATGACATTGATTAATTTATCCAGTTGAGTCTGAACCTGGTTCAAATCACGTGTTGTTCCGCGAGCGACAAATGTCATCCGGCTGACACCAGGCGTTTCACTGTGACCGACCGTCAGGCTTTCTATATTGAAATTGCGTCGGCCGAACAAGCCGGTCACGCGGTTTAGAACGCCCGGTTTGTCTTCGAGCCAGGCGATAATGGTATGTCGTTTTGTGGTTGATTCGGGCATAGTTAACCTGCCTGGAAGTCGCTCGTCCGCCCACGACGGATCATATCCGCATTGCTTTTGCCTGGGGCGACCATGGGATAAACGTTGGTAAATTCTTCAACCTGGAAATCGAGCAGGAATGGGCCATCGTGGTTTTGAGCCTGGCGGATTGCATCGAATACGTCGGCCTTGTCCGTTACGGCCCGGCCGGGAATTCCGTAAGCCTCGGCAATTTTAACAAAATCAGGATTGAAGAGCGGTGTGCCGACATAGCGCTTGTTATAAAAAACATCCTGCCATTGCCGGACCATACCCAGATAACCATTGTTGATTATCGCTATCTTGATTGGGAGTTGCTCTTGCATGACTGTGGACAATTCCGGCATTGTCATTTGGAAGCCACCATCACCCGCCACAACCCAAATCTCCTCATCCGGCTTGCCGATTTGCGCGCCAATGGCAGCCGGTAGCGCATAGCCCATCGTCCCTAAACCGCCTGAAGTCAACAGGCTGCGCGGCTTGGTATGATTGAAATATTGGGCCTCCCACATTTGGTGCTGGCCGACATCAGAGACGACCGTGCAATCGCCTTGGTTTGTCGCGTGCCATAGTTGGCGCATTACGTAAGGCGCGACCAGTTCGTCTGTTTCCTGAGCCAGAATGTCGCGCTCGACCGTGTCGCTGCGCCACTCGTTTATTTGTGCCAGCCAGGCGGGGTGTTCGTTTGGCTCGATTTGCGGCAATACGGCACGAAGCGTCAATAGGGCGTCTGCTACGACGGGCGTATCGATAGTGAGGTTCTTGCCCATTTCGGCCGGATCAAGATCGACATGAATGATCTTGGCCTTAGGCGCGAAGGTACTAAAGGCACCAGTCAGGCGATCATCCAAACGAGCGCCAATCGCGAAAAGGACATCACATTCCTGGAGCGCGTAATTGCAGTAAGCTTCGCCATGCATCCCCCCCCAACTGAGCGACAATGGATGGGTAGAAGGGAAAGTGCCGATCCCCAACAGGCTGGTCGCAACGGGTAAGTTCGCTTTCTCGGCGAGTTGGCGCAACTCAGCCTCCGCGCGGGCCATTGAGACACCCTGTCCAGCGACGATGACCGGTTTTTGGGCTTCGTTGATGAGTTGAGCCACGCGCTTGACCACGCCCGGGTCCGGTTCCTGGAGGTTAGGCCGGTATCCGGGTAAATTAACATCGTCAGGATAGGAAAATTCCATTGTGGCTTGTTGGACGCATTTACAGATATCCACCAAGACAGGCCCCGGACGGCCGGTTCGGGCGATATAGAACGCTTCCTTAAGAGCGGCCGGAAGATCGCGAATATCGGTAATGAGATAATTATGCTTTGTCACCGGCATACTGATGGCCCGAATATCGGCTTCCTGGAACCCGTCGCGGCCGAGTAAGGAAGTTGATACCTGTCCGGTTATGGCGACCAGTGGCGTAGAATCCATATATGCGGTTGCCAAACCTGTGATGAGATTGGTCGCCCCGGGACCGGAGGTGGCGATGCACACACCCACTCGTCCCGTAGCGCGGGCGTAGCCATCGGCCATATGCGAAGCGCCCTGCTCGTGGGTTACCAGCACATGGTGTACGGGGTAATTATACTTATATAAATCGTCATACGTCGGAAGGATTGCCCCGCCGGGAAGCCCGAAAACGACGTCGACTCCCTCTTGAATCAAACTTTCCCAGATTATCTGCCCGCCTGTCTTCAACTCACTCATCGTGCCTCCTCAAAGGAATATGCCAACAAAAAAACCGCCCTGTCGGGCGGTTTTGGTGGCTTTCTATAACTTTTCGCGCTTGCCGCTCACCCAACAGATAATGTGTCCTCGTTACGAATAATGAGGATAAGGCTAATAAGGGCGAGAACGAATGTTTGATTATGCTTCACAATTGTTTCTGTACAGTAATTTGAAGGCAGTATAGGACGGCAAGAACATATTGACTATGTATAAATAGCCAAAAGGATGAGGGTTTTGATTGTATGGTTTATACAATTAGGGTAAGAGAAGCTATCCAGCATGCGGCGAGCTATTTTCGCTTGCAAAAACTAAAGGGAATGGCCCTTTCGAGACCATTCCCTTTAGTTCCCACTATTTCCCACTGAACCGCGCACTCTAGCGCAAGCCTAAGAACAGTATATTAGCTATGCGGTGGGGTTTCTACGTGTATGTTACCAGAATGTACATGGGTGGCGATTGTATATTCTCTACAATTTGTCTTATCTATTTGTTTCCGGTCGTAATTGCCGGAGCTTCAAGGCTAGATGGAGCGCCAACCGCATGTTAGATTGTTCGAGTTGTAAATTTGTCAACTCCTGAATACGTTCCATTCGGTAGAGCAGCGTATTGCGGTGAACAAAAAGGGATTCGGCTGTCTGGCTGATGTTGCCGTGATGGGCGAAGTAGGCTTCAACTGTCTTTACCAGACTACCGCGATTTTGTTCATCATAATCGATCAGCGGTCCAATAATCTCATCGGTGAATGCCCGAACCTTGGGATTTTCTTCCAGATCATAGAGCAACCGATATATTCCCAAGCTGCTGAATTCGACGATTTGATTTGTCAGTCGCAGACGGTTGCCCAATTGCATCGCTTGGAGGGCTTCATCATAAGTGGCTGGCCAATCGCTAAGCATTTGGGCTGGACCACTTATCCCGCCGATAATCATGGATTCCGGGAATTCGGTTTTGATCTGTTCCTGTATCCGTCGGCCGAGTTGACGGGCGCTATCCATGTCCTCGGCATTTTTTAATGCCTGGAAGATGACGAGATGGGTATTGCCATAAATATGTACCAGCGCTGTCCGGGGATGATTGCTTAAAACCCAATGAACGGATGTTTCCAGTCTTCGCAAACTGGGAGCCGGGGTATCCAGCCAGCTGACGACCATCACCGCGTGTGGTTCCCTGGTATTATGATCGAGACGACCCTCCAGACGTTCGATCTCCTTTTTGGGGAGTGTTCCCGCTAGAAGCCCTTCCAGAAAATCGCCGCGTAGTGCTTTCTTCGCTTCGCTGACGGCTTTCGCCTTCGCCATTTCCAATGCGCAGGCGGCCGCGCCATGTTCCACCGTCAGACTGTCCAACATATCGAGCTCGGTCGCGGGACCGATCACCGAAAGATAGCCACGGGCACGATCGCCCGAGATAATTGGGCTGATGAGCCGGCCCATATTTTCGATCGGTAACAACTGCTGCCAATAGGTCTGTCGCGATCTTGCAGCCGCTTTGCGGTTGCGAAGGACCGGCGGCAAGGCATCCCGCAGTTGTAACGCTGCGATCAAGGCGTCGCGATCGACATTTGTTGTGCTTGGCCAGCTGATAGCTTGAATTTCGAGCCTCTTATCCTGGACAGCGACTATGTTGCCGGTCAGCTTGCTCATAACCTCTGTCATGGCTGCCAGTCCTTGACCTTCACGGGACATGGCCGACAGTTGACGATAGAGTTGCATGGCGCGTTCGCTCGTCGCTGCCTGTCGATCGAGTAGCAACAAGGCAATCGATTGGTGGATTTCGCGTAGCGATGTTGTTGAAGGCACGATCAGGAGGGTGAGATTGAGAGAATCAGCGATTGACTCGGTATCCTCACCCAGTTCAGTGAAACCAACCAGTCCGGCAACCGGCAACTCAGCCAGCGGCGCTAGTTGGTCGCTTATTGTTTCGGGAGTTAATTCCGCCTGCACTTTAGGCGGGACAATGACTAAGTCATTGGGTCGCGCCTGTTCTTCGATATGATCCCAAGTGGTTAACATCGAGACCCAATGGACAGGTCGTCGCGCCTCGGCCCCACCCCCGATCAATTGAGTATTTAAGGGCAGCGCCAACCGGAGGACATCGCCTATGTTGAGCTCATCGGGTGGTGTATCTGGCTGCCTCCCTCTATCAGCGCGCAAATTTGGAGGAAGGCCTGGTTCGAAAGATGGAGTCGCCATGAAGATGATACCAGCCTAACGTCAAGCGGCTTTGGGCTGCCGGACTGAAAATTACTTTACATAAAAACCGGATGAACTTGAATCTGATCGGTGGATCGGCAACGTAATGAGAAAAGTGGTTCCCTCTCCAATCTTGCTGGAGACAGTAATTTCACCTCCGTGTTGCTCCACGATACGATGACACGTGGCCAAGCCGAGTCCGGTTCCTTGTCCGGGTCCTTTGGTTGTATAGAACGGTTCGAAAATGTGGGCAGTCTCGGCTGAAGTCATGCCTTTGCCATTGTCATGCACCAATATTTGGATGTTTTGTCCGTCTTTATTACTGCGGGTTATGATCTGTAATTGACGCTCGTTTTCTGTATGCTGAAGGGCGTCCCGGGCATTCAAGAGCAAATTAAGCCAGACACTTTTCAAATGCTCCCAACTGGCCACAACGAGCGGCAAATTCGGTTCAAATTCCTTGTCAATCGTGATATGGACGGATTGAAGCTGGTAGTTGACGAGGTCAAGTGCTTCCTGTATCGATTCATTCAGATCGCCGGTTGTAAATGAGTATTGCTCTTGCCTGGCGAAATCGAGCAATCCACGAACGACCTTCGTCGCCCGCTCACCAGCTCTAACGATCAAATCAACAGCCTCGAAGTTTTCATCCTCAACCGGCATGACCATTTTCAACATTTGTGCGTTGGCGTTGATTGCCGTCAGTGGATTGTTGATTTCGTGGGCCACTCCCGCCGCTAATTGACCAATTGCCGCCAGCTTGCCGGCTTGCATGAGTGAGCTTTCCAGGCGGCGTTCCTCTGTTTTGTCTTGCCAGACCACTACAGCCCTGGCCGAACTCGCTTGTTTACCGGGTATTGGGTAAGCACTCACTTCCCATTCGCGGGGAAGGTGATCCTCTGCCAGCCAGCGAACCTGCCAATGCCTTTCCGTTTGTTCGCTCAGTGTCAGAGCGACTGAGCAATGCTCACATGGCGAAGTCCGGTTGTAAAACACCCGAAAACAGACTCGCCCGGCCAGCGATTCCGGACTCACTTCCATTTCATCCGCTTTACTCTTGTTGACTACCACCAATTTCCAATCGTCGCTGATCGTGTAAATAGGGTGCGGTATCCCGTCGATCAATGCCTGGAGGGTGTTCCGGCCCTCCAAAAGTTCTTGGTGGCGCAAGCGCACACGCTGGAATAACCAGGCGTTTTCGATGGCCTCGCTCACTGAGCTTGCCAGAGACGAGAAAAGATCGATATCAACATCACTAAAGGAACCATTGCGCTTGTTATAGGCCGTAAGCACGCCAACGGCTCGTCCACGAACCGTCAATGGCGTGGCCAGAATTGATTTGACGTAGTAGCCGACAGGCGAATCGCGAGTGCTGTCGAAACGCGGATCAGTAGGGGCGTCGTTGAGACAAAGGGTTTGCTGCTCACTCCAGGCTAGACCCAAAATGCCCACGCCTTTTTCTGTTGAGGGGAAAATGTGGGCGGGAATAGCGCCTTTATAATGGCGAACATGCTGGCAATGGAGGCGACCGCCTTCTACGATCAGCACCGCAGCAAGCTCGATATTTAAGATAGCATCGACCCCTCGAACGGCGGTGCTATAGACCTGACCTGTTTCCAGCGTCGCGGCCACGGCCTGGCTGATGCGATTCAACGCGGCTAATTGCTGGCTTTGTTGATGCAGTTGTTTCTCTAGTTGCTGGGTACGAAGGATGGTCTTGACCCGGGCCAGGAGTTCCTGCATGTAGTAGGGCTTGGTGATGTAATCATCGGCGCCCGCGGAAAGAGCCTGGACTTTTTCATCATTACTCGCGGCGGCTGTGAGTAAGACGACCCTTGTATAGCGCAAGTCAGGATGATTTCGAATCCAATCCAATACCTCAAGGCCGGATAGACCGGGCATTCGCATATCCAACAAAACCAGGTCGACATCGGTCGAGTTGCCGATTGATTTTTCCAAATATGATACTGCCTCTTGGCCGTCATGAGCGATTGAGACAGAAAAGCCCTCCTTGCGAACCAGAAAATCAGCGAGCGATTCGGCAATTTCGGCTTCATCATCAACAACCAGGATGCGGGTTGTTGCGATGCTATTGGATCCGTTGGACCAAACAGCCGGCTGCGACAATACCTGGTTATTTAGCTTTTTCGGGTCGGGCGGGACAGGCTCTGCTTCCAGCAACTGATCGCCGCGATCTGTTCGTCGGGTGAGAGTAAGAACGTCATCGACGGGACTGCTGATCCCATCAGCCATGTGTCGCCTCAGAGGAGAATGAGTAACCATGGCCCTGTATGGTTTTGATGTAGATAGGGTCGGCCGGCTCAGGCTCTATTTTTTCGCGCAGGTTCTTGATATGAGCGCGGACAAGCTCCGGACTGCCGGTATCACGTGGATAGTCCCATACATCCTGGAGGAGTTGCTGGCTGTTGAAGACCTGATCAGCATGGCTCATGAGATGATACAAGAGGTCGAATTGAACGTTGGTCAAGAGAACTGTTTGGTAAGGCGTGTTCACCTTGAACGTCCGGCAATCCAGTACGACGTTGCCAACGATCACCTCGTTAGCATTCACCGCTTCAACTTCTACTTTCTCCGGACCAGCCCGCCGCAGGATGGCCTTTACCCGCAATTCCAACTCCTGCATGTTGAAAGGTTTGATGAGATAGTCATCACCACCGGCGCGAAACCCCTCGATCTTATCTTCATCCTTGGCCTTGGCGGTCAAAAAAAGAACGGGGACATCTTGCAGCAACGGATCACCCCGAATTTGCCGGCACACCTGGTAACCGTCGACGCCGGGCATCATGATATCCAGGATGAACAAATCGGGCCGGTGCCGGCGGGCCAACTGCATCCCCTCGATGCCGCTGTTGGCCGTCATCACTTGATGATCATACATCTTCAAGGCGCGCTGTAATGTTCGGGATACCAAATCGTCGTCGTCAATAACCAGAATGAGGGCCATACTTCCTACCCCTTCTTCAAATATGGATGATAAAAACCTTAGTATAGCAGAAGTTCGCCAAGATGGCAGTTCTCCTAAACCAATAAGCGCAGGGGGCGCTCCAACAAAGCCTTCAATTGTTGCATAAATCGGGCAGCTTCAGCGCCGTCTGTAACCCGGTGATCGGCCGAGATGGTGGCCTTCATCCGGGTACCCACCGTGAGTGCCCCATCGACGACGACTGGTACCTCTCTGGCCGACCCAACCGCCAAAATAGCCGCCTCAGGTGGATTGATGATCGCGATGAAATGATCGACGTCGAATATGCCTAGGTTGCTGACGGTAAACGTTCCATTCTCGACATCGTCCGGTTTAATTTTACCGTCGCGGGCTCGCGCGATCATCGCTCGATTGTCGCCGGCGACTTTGGAGAGCGTAGAGGTATCGGTGTCTTTCTGAACAACTGTCAGCAGCCCGCCTTCCACAGCGACAGCCGAGCCGACATTGATGCGCGTGTGTCGAATAATCGAGTCACCGGCAAAAGCGGCATTGAGATTTGGGAAGTCGCGCAAGGTCAGCGCGGCCGCCTTAACGACCATATCATTGACCGTCACTTTTAGTTCGTCGGGTAGAGACTCATTAATTTGCTTGCGCAAAGCCAGCGCTGGAGCCATATCGATTTCGGTCGTGACATAAAAGTGGGGAACAGTGGTCTTGCTTTCGGTCATTCGCCGGGCAATGGCCTGGCGTAAGCGGCTCGTTGGTATCTCGGTGGCATCAGGCCCGACTAGCGGCATGGTTACCGCAGCGACCGGTTCAGCCTTTGGAGTTATGGAAGGTTTTGGAGTAGCCAGGAAGGCTTCAACGTCTGCCTTGCGAATGCGACCCTCCGGTCCAGTTCCCTGGACCTGGAGCAGGTTGATAGCATGCTCCTCGGCAATTCGCCGAGCAACTGGTGTAGCCTTGACGCCATCCGGAAAGGCCTCGTCGATTACCTTCGCATCCACCGCGACAGAGGTGGGCGTGGCAACTGGTAAGGGCGGCTTTTCCACTGGGGTCGCGGCTTCCCTCTTAGGCGCTTCGCTTGCGACCCCGCCATCCATCAATCCGGCTATGTCCTCACCCAGTTCACCAACGATCGCCATGTTCGCGCCGACAGGTACTATGTCACCGTGCTGATGAATCAAGTGTAATAAAGTACCACCAACTTGCGCCTCCAGTTCCAGCGTAGCCTTATCAGATTCGATCTCGGCGACGACTTCACCTTTGTTCACAGTGTCGCCAACCTTTTTTAGCCAATTGTTGAGGACGCCTTCGCGCATGTCGAAGCCCAATTTGGGCATGACGATATAATCGGCCATTTACAAAATCTCCTTCACTGCGGCGATGACGCGATCCTTATTGATCAATGCAGATTGTTCAAGTTCCCGCGAGTAGGGCAATGGCACTTCCAGCTGGGCGACACGCTTAATCGGCGCATCCATGTAGTCAAAGGCCTGTTCCTGCAAGCGAGCGGCGATCTCAGACCCGATGCCGTACGAGCCATAACCTTCTTCGACGATGACAGCCTTGAATGTTTTCTGGAAGGATTCCAGGACGGGCGCCATATCGAGCGGTCTTAACGATCGAAGGTCAACGACTTCAGCTTCTATCCCTTCCTGGGCCAGCGCGTTTGCAGCTTCCATGGCTACCAGCATCCCCTGCGCGTAAGCTACGAGGGTAACATCGGTGCCCGTTCGCTTAATTTCGGAAACGCCGATGGGGACCGTGAAGTCACCTTCCGGTACTTCACCTCTAACCTGATAGAGTGTGTGGTGCTCAATAAACAGTACGGGGTCGTCGGTCCTGATGGCGGTTTTTAGCAATCCCTTCGCGTCGTATGGCGTGCTTGGGGATACAACTTTTAGACCGGGGAAATGGGCAAAGATAACATCCGGGGTGTGGCTATGGGTTGCACCCAGCTGACGCCCGCCACCGCCAGGCGCGCGATAGACAACCGGAGCCTTTATATTCCCACCAAACATGTAATGCACTTTGGCAGCATGGTTGACCATAGCATCCAAGGCCAGAAAGGCGAAATTTATGGTCATAAATTCAGCTACCGGTCTCAGCCCATTCATCGCTGCCCCAACAGCCACGCCACCGATAGCCATTTCGGATATAGGCGTATCCTTTATCCGGCGCGGGCCGAACTCATCGTAAAAGCCGCGCGTAACGGCGTAAGTCCCGCCCCAAACCCCGACTTCCTGTCCCATGATAAATACCCGCTCGTCGCGGATTAGTTCCTCGCGCAAGGCATCTGTGATTGCCTGTCGCATCGTTATAAGAGCCATTCTCTCTCCTAATCTAGGCTAGACCATATCAGCATAGTCCCGCATTTATGACTAACGAAAAAACACCGATCATCCCTCGACATAGATGTGATCGAACAAGGAATCCAGTGACGGGAACGGAGATTTGTCCGCAAATTCAACAGCTTCCTTGATAATCTGGTCGACTTCTGTGTCGATTTTTTCAAGCTCATCCTTGGTAGCTAATTCTTCTTTGAAGAGATGCCTTTCAAAAATGCCAATCGGATCATCTTCGCGCCATTTCTCGACTTCGTCCTTGGCGCGATAACGCAGCGGATCGCCCATGCTGTGACCTTCAAACCGATAGGTAATCATCTCCAAGAATTGAGGACCTTTGCCCGCGTGGATTGCCTCGATGGCTTTCTTGGTCGCTTCATAAACGGCGATGACATTCATGCCATCAACTTTTTGGCCATCCATCCCGTAGGCCAGGGCTTTGGTGATCATATCCGGTACAGCGGAGGCACGGGTAACGGCGGTACCCATCCCGTACTGGTTATTTTCAACGATGTAGATGATCGGCAACTCCCATACACCGGCCATGTTTAGCGATTCATGGAAGTACCCGATATTGGTTGAGCCGTCGCCCATGTAGCATAAAACGACGGCGTCTGTGCCATTATATTGCTCGGCCAGGGCGATCCCGGTACCCAGGGGGATATGACCGCCTACCACCGCATAGCCTCCCCAGTAATGACGTTCGACGTCCGCCAGATGCATCGAACCGCCACGGCCTTTGCTGACACCGGTCTCTTTCCCCAACAATTCGGCCATCACCGCCTTGGGGTTCGAACCAACGGCAAGCGCGTGGGCGTGATCACGATAGGCAGTGATGACGTGGTCCTGTGGCCGTCGCGCGCCAATGGACCCGACCGCGACAGCCTCTTGGCCGATGTAGAGATGGAGGAAACCACCGATTTTCCCCAATTGGTAAAGTTCGGCGCATTTTTGCTCGAACCGGCGGACCAGTACCATCTGGCGGTACCAGTCTTGAAGAATCGCCTTATCCATTCAAATCTCCTTACATGGAAAGTAATGCAGGCTTATGAACTGCAACTCGTGCGTACCTTAGGTTGTATTAGAGTTTAGCAAATTATGACTATACTGGCGACAGAAACCGTCAGGCAATTGTCCTAAATTTGTCAGGTTATCAAGGATTGAACACTATTGCCGGGTGATGTCGTACAAATCGCGCCAACCTCGGCCGGTTGAAGAATCCAGTGCCGGCAGCCTAAGCCGGCAGAGCCGAAGGCAACCATCATAGCCTCGGCGATTGGTTCGGGGTTCATCGTCGCAAATGCGATTAAACTAGGTCCGGCGCCACTCAGGGCGACTCCCATAGCGCCGGCGTCATAGGCAGCCGAGTACGCTCTATCGGCTCCAGGAATGAGTGTTAAGCGGTATGGCTGATGAAGTTTGTCCGCCATAGCGATAGCCAGTTGGCGATAATCATTCATCAGTAGGCTATGCAGAAGCAATCCCAGCCGGCTTGTATTGAAAATGGCATCATTCCGGGATACCTGTTCCGGTAATACCGCCCGCGCTTCTTCGGTTGGAAGGAAAAAATCTGGCAGAACGATGATCGCAAACAAATCCGGTGGACTCAGTTTCCTGATCAATAGGCTTGGCGGGCCAAATTTGGAGTCGGGTAGAATTCCCAGCACCAGCCCGCCCAATAAAGCCGGAGCAATATTATCCGGGTGGCCCTCCATTTCAACGGCCATAGAGAGTAATTCCTCTTCCGTTAGTCCGCCATCGACCAGGGCATTAGCGCCTAGCATTCCGGCGATAATCGCTGAGGAACTGCTGCCGAGACCACTTCCGATAGGAATATGGATGGTCATTTTCACGCGAAGTTCTGCTGGACGCCGGCCAACCTGCAGAAAAACTTTATCGGCGGCGGTGAGAAGCAGGTTACGCCGGTTTTGGGGAACCTTTTCGGCATCAAGTCCATTTACTTCGAGTTCGACTATAGTCTCAATGGGAGCGTCATAAGGCATCATATCCAGCTTTGAAACCAGAGTTACTTCGTTTCGAAGCTCCAAAGCCAATCCCAGGCAATCGAAACCAGGACCGAGGTTGGCCGTCGTGGCCGGAACTGATACGTGAACAGTCCTAGCCTGAACGGATGGTTTTCGAACACCGGTCATGGGGCGCGATTGTACAATAAAAGCCTTGCAAGCCACGAAGAAAATGGCTAAATATCTCTTATGCGCACCCCTTGGGTAAATATCCTCTTGCTCCTGCTTTTATTGCTGCAGAGTGGTACCGGGTACCTTGGCATGACGAGTAACCGCGAGCCGGAGGCCTGGTTGCTGTGGTTGCATGGTATCGGAGCCTATGGGCTAACCTTCTTGCTATACTTCAAGTCCGCTATCATTCTCGATGCCTGGAGCAGAAAAAAGAAATGGACCCGCCATCGTGTCGCCTTCGTTGTCCTCCTGGTCTTCCTCGTTCTGACCCTGATCACCGGATTGCTGTGGACTATCGATGGACCAATTTATCTGGCTGAATTTAGCCTTATCAGCATCCATATATATATGGCGGTTCCGTTGATAGCACTAACGCTCTGGCATGCCTGGCACTTTCGTTTCATCCGGCGAGTTCCGGACATATTCGGACGCCGGTTTTTCTTTGGCGCAGTTTTAGTCTCGACTGCCGGATTCTTTTTGTGGGTCACAACGAATCGATTAAAAGCCTGGATTGGTTTGGCCGGAGCGGGGCGTCGTTTTACCGGTTCTTACAAGACCGGTAGTTTTACGCCTGATTATCCTGTCGTAAGTTGGATTGCGGATCGCCCGCCGCCGGTTGTCATCGAATCGTGGGAACTACGGATCGATGGCCAAGTCGAGCGCCCAATACGATATACATACGAAGAACTTATCAGCTTGCCGCAGGCTGAAATGACGACGACCCTTGATTGTACTGGAGGGTGGTACACCGTTCAGAAGTGGCGAGGCATTCGCGTGGGCGATTTATTGGACCGCGCAGGGATCTATCCGGATGCAGCCAGCATCACTTTTGAGGCAGTTTCCGGATACAAGCGCCGTTTCGACCTCTCAGAAGCGGGCGGCTATCTCCTGGCTTTGGGAACTGAAATTAGCGAAGGGAGTAGTGATTTCCAGACGCTATCACATGGGCACGGGTTCCCCGTTCGGCTGGTAGTGCCTGATAAGCGGGGCATGGAGTGGGTCAAGTGGTTTACCGTTATCAAGGTGAATGGCACGGGACCTGCATGGCAATCGCCGCTTCCGCTCCAGTAAATCGCCGGTTACACCTCACCGGGAACTCCCCTGGGAGTCGGGCGAGCGATTACCGTATCGCCCATCTCAATAGCACGATGGCTTTGTTCGTAAGCCAGGACGTTCTCGAATGCGGCGATAGCCACGGCCAGCATCTCGTGATCTGGTTCCCGAGTGGTTAGGCGTTGCAGTGCAAGGTTGGGCTTGGTGATCAACCGCACAATCGCGTTATTCTGATGGACGGCGGTAAAACGAAGGTATTCGTAGGCGATCCCGGCAACCACGGGGAGCAATGCCAGACGCGACAAAATGCGCGGGATTAAATCCATTTGGGGTAAGAAACTATATAGAATGATCGATATGACTACCACCGATAATAAGAACGCCGTCCCGCATCGTGGATGTTCGAGGGGGAAACGAGCCACCGAGAGCGGATTCAGATCCGCACCAGCTTCATAGGCGTTGATGGTTTTATGTTCGGCTCCGTGATAGCCAAACAGGCGTTTGATGTCCGCCATCTGCCCGATAGCCCAGATGTAACCGATTAGCAAGGCCAGCCGGATGATGCCCTCTATTAAGTTAACGACCACAGATACATCCGAAAGGTCAAACAGCCTTTCGATTTGATGGGCAACAAAAGTTGGGAAAACAAAGAAAAGCAGAATGGAAACCAGAAGCGAAAATCCAACCATCGTCCATTGAACTGGCCCTTCAAACACCTTGGCCGGCTCGCCCTTTTCAATGACATTTCCCTCTTCCTGAAGGGCCACTTCGGCCGAGAACATCAAGCTTTTAATGCCCAAGCCTAAGGCGTCCCACAATAGCGTTAAGCCCCGCAGGAAAGGAATGCGGGCGAGGCGACCGCCGTAGATTCGAGCGTCAAGCGGTTCGGTATGGACAACAATATCCCCGTGTGGATTACGAACAGCGACCGAAAGCGCGCGCGAACCGCGCATCATCACTCCTTCAATCACGGCTTGCCCACCATAATTGACAGGCGTCAACTCTGCCCGCTTGCTACCGCTTTGCCCATTTGAGGGTTGATTATTCGATGACATGTATCTGATTCTACTCCGGTAATTCAGCTTTCATTAGGCCGGCTTCCCAAGGCGAAACACGGCCAACGATTCAGTAGCGCCGGCCGTGGCATGCACCAGACCCATCTCATAGGTTGTGCTGTATATAGGCAACGGGGTCCGGCGCGCAATCTCCTGGGCGCTAGCCATCTGCTCCGGGCTTAAGCCGATAGCCAATGTGCAATGAGGAACCCATGTCCCCACCCGATAGTATGCATAAGGCTGCCGGGCATAATGGTTGAATATCCGGCTGTATTCCGCGTGAACTTCGAGAAGTACGTGGTTAACAGTGACACCATAGAATAGCACACCTTCGGCTGTAGGGAAGGAGCCGATGCTGGCTAGAGTAAGCCGGATAGGTTGGAGTGATGCGGCAAAGTCGGCAGTAGTCTTGATTAAATCGTGCTGATCGATATGGTCGCTAATGGCCAAAGACACATGCGGGCGAACATTGCTGTCGAGCATATAGCTGTCCAGACCGGCGGCGGCAATCGCCTCCCAGGTTTGACGGATAGCGCTCTCAGCGTCCTGGTCTAAATAAAGTTCAACACCATATGGCATCTGGAAGCCTCATTGAGATTATAGTACACCGAAATAAATCGATTCGTTGTTTCGCAGTTGCGGTTTCGATCGTAATTCCCGGAGGTGGTAATGAAGTCCCCACCACGAACAAGTTCCGATTGTTCGTATTACAACGAATTTAGAGTAGCGCAATGACCATCAATAAAACCCAGCCGACACTGATATAGATACTTAACCAACCCAAGGCATTGCCAATGGATGATTTATTCCGCCCACTATGATCCAGCATCGCCGGAAGATTCTGGTACCAAACCGCGCGTTGGCCTTGTCTGAGTGCGAACCATCCGGCGATCATGGCCGGCAGAATTCCCAGAACAACGGATAAGGCGATTGTCAGGGGGGTTAAGGTTTCCCTGATACGAGCCAACAGGCTGGCGTCATCAGGCGTTAGGAGTGCGGGCAATACCAGGATGAGCAAAGGGACCAGCGAAAAAACTAACCCAATCAGTCCATAGGTAAGTCCGGAGTTGGCCGACCGTTCAGCGTTTTTTCTGAGTTCGGGTTGGACAGCCTCCAGGGTTAGCGGTCGGCCGCAATTAGGGCAGAAGGCGCTGCCGCGTAGTGCCGGGGCATAACAAACATTACAGCTGACGACAAAACCGGAACGATCCGTGAAGGTCTGAGGATCAACCTTCAACTCGATGATCATGTTCTCGCGGTTCTTCACGAGTACACCGGGATTGTCAGGAATGGCAATAGGATTCTGTTCGCTAACGGCCACCGATTGAGCCGGATCATTGTCGATCACGGCCACGGCTGAGGGGGAGGATATGTCGTTGTTGGTTGAAACCGAAGCCTCGGTTTGCCCGCCGGCTAGAAGATTACGCGCCTTGTTACCAAGTTCGCGGCGCTTGGCTTTATTGGCTTGTTGTCGTTGGAGGTCAACCCATTGGATCGTCGCGTTGGCCTGGACTCGCGCGCCATCTCGCACATAGGTCGAGATTAATTGGAGCAATTCGCGCGCCTTCTCGACATCCGGTGTATCCAATTCTAGCTGGCATGTACTTTCAAACGCTCGAACACGGGCGACGACCTCTTTCTTCTGCAGTCCTAACCAGCGCGATACTGTGGCTACGATAAAACCGGTCTCCTCGTTGTAGGTTTGAAGCGTTGCCCCCTGGTTGGCGAGGGCAAAGAGTGTACTCCGCATCACGATGGTGGAATTAACCGGGAATGCTCTGACTTCTGTAACAGCCATGATACAAACGATTATAACCCAACGATTCGGGTATACAATCTGGTGGCATCACTATATGGCCGGGCCACTCAGCTTTTAGCCCTGGATCGGTGAACGAGGTTAAACAGACGAAGGTTTGATTGATGAGACCAAGCTCATCGGGTATAACCAAAGACACCAGGGAAATCAGTGACCGATAGAGTTTGAGAATGCGCAGCCCGTTGAAGAAACAAAAAACTGACACTGACACGTTCATTCCGACGGTTGCCATTGACACTGTATTGGAGGGGGAAATGACGACCGTGACGGTTAAGGGGCGACGAATTATTCTCACTCGCTTTGAAGGGCAACTCTTCGCTATCGATGCAGCATGTCCTCACGCTGCGGCTGATCTATCCAAAGGTTCCTTGTCCCGCTGGCGCGTTTGTTGCCATGAGCATGATTATTGTTTCGATATCCGTAATGGCCGGATCGTTTGGCCGGAAGATGAAGTTTATCGTCTCCGTATCTACGAAGTCCAGGCAGAGAACGGTATCGTAAAAATCCGGATTGACTCCCCGCGATGACCAGCCGGGATGCCTTCCTCGCGGCTGCTAATCAATTTTTCCGGCGTCGATTAACCTATTGAGCTGGCTCTAACTTGAAAACGCCCCCGCTATTGAAATCCATGATATATAGCTCCCCGTTCACATCTTCACCAAAAGACGGGATTACCAGATCGCTATCCAGCACGACGGCAACGTCCCAGCCGCTCGGCGATGGGAATAATCGCCAAATCGTCCCCTGACAATAATCCGCCAGGAAATAATTACCGGATAACTCCGGATAAGCCTGGCCGCGATACACGTAACCGCCGGTTACCGAGCAGCCTTCGCGGTGGGAATAATCAAAAATCGGCAGCACAAGACCGGTGGAATCGCAGTCCTCTTGCTGGAAACAGTGATTGCCTTCCATAATGTTCCAGCCATAATTCTCGCCGCCAATGCTGCCCGCCGGCTGGAAACTTATCTCCTCCCATTGGTTTTGGCCGACATCACCGATAAATAAATCCCCGGTTGTGCGATCGAAGCTAAATCGCCACGGATTACGAACGCCATAGGCCCAGATTTCCGGCAATGCCCCCTCGTTACTGATGAATGGATTCGAATCAGGTATCGCGTACTGATCATCTAGAGAATCGACATCCAAACGTAAAATCTTTCCTAACCATGTTGACAGGTCTTGTCCTGCGCCAAGGGGGTCGTTCGCACTACCGCCATCTCCAAGACCGGCGTACAAATAGCCATCGGGTCCAAACTTGAGGATGCCGCCGTTATGATTGGGGTATGGTTGTTGTTGGGTGAGATAAACGACCTCGCTGTCCGGATCTGCTTGATTGGGGTTGTCTGCATAGACCGAGAAGCGAGAGATTTTGGTATTCCCATTATAGTCTGTGTAATTCACCCAGAACTTCCCAAAGCCGGCAGCACCTTCGACGGCGACATCAGGATGAAAGGCCAAGCCAAGTAAACCTTGTTCGTTTGAAACCGAGCCAACGCGATCGCGGATATCAAGGAATGGTTGCTCGATCAATTGGCCACTTTCAATAATTCGAATGCGACCGACTTGCTCCAGAACAAAGAGGCGCTCGTCAAAAGCATGGGTGAGGTATAGCGGCCGCTCCAAGCCGCTGACGACGGGCACCAGACTAATCGCGTCAACCGGAGTGTGTGGGGTTGGTGATGGCTGTGGTGGGGCTGTGGGAGATGCTTCTGTTTCCGGCGTCGCGGTTTCCTCGGCTTCGACAATTGGCAGGTAGGTGTTTGTGGCAACAACGACAGGCATGGCGGTTGGTTCTGCGTTGCTTGTCGGGGACGCTTGTTCCGGGAGGGTCTGTTCCGGTTGAGTGCCCGTTACGGGTTCGGAAGTAGCGGGTTGACAAGCAGTCAGGCTAATAGCAAAGAGGGAGAAAATGA
>Ga0114939_10001365_pt1 | contig 19288 bp, 17 predicted proteins | sample AshMeaCrysSpring_FD_87196 | JGI IMG/M metagenome (GOLD analysis project Ga0114939, IMG submission 87196) | Groundwater microbial communities from Big Spring, Nevada to study Microbial Dark Matter (Phase II) - Ash Meadows Crystal Spring | ecosystem: Environmental > Aquatic > Deep subsurface >...
GGCGCCCGCCATGCGCGCGCGCAGTTCGGCCAGCACCGCTTCGACGCTGTCCTCGGCGACCTCGAGCACCAGTTCGTCGTGGACCTGCATCATCAGCCGCGCGTGCGGCTGGCCCTGCAGCCAGCGATGCACCTCGATCATCGCGCGCTTGATGATGTCCGCCGCGGTGCCCTGCATCGGCGCGTTGATCGCGCTGCGTTCGGCGTACTGTCGCAGTTGCGCGTTACGCGACCGGATGTCCGGCAGATACAGCCTCCGGCCGAACACGGTCTCGACGAAACCCTGTTCGCGTGCGGTCGCGCGCGTCTCGTCCATGTAGCGCTTCACGCCCGGGTAGCGCTGGAAGTAGAGATCAACGTACAGCTGTGCTGCGCCCCGTTCGATGCCGAGCTGGCGTGCGAGCCCGAAAGCCGACATGCCATAGATCAGGCCGAAGTTGATCGCCTTGGCCGCACGCCGCTGATCGGGTGTGACGGCATCGGGTGAGGCGGCGCCGAACACCTCTGCAGCGGTGGCCTGGTGGATGTCGCGGTCGTGCGCGAAGGCATCGAGCAGACCCGCGTCGCCCGAGAGGTGCGCCATGATCCGTAATTCGATCTGCGAGTAGTCGGCGGCGATCAGCACGTGGCCCGGCGGTGCGATGAAGGCCTGGCGGATGCGGCGGCCCTCGGCGGTCCGGATCGGGATGTTCTGCAGGTTCGGGTCGGTCGACGACAGGCGTCCCGTGGCCGCGACGGCCTGGTGATACGACGTGTGCACGCGCCCGGTGCGCGGGTTGATCTGCTCGGGCAGCTTGTCGGTGTACGTCGAGCGCAGCTTCGCGAGGCCGCGGTAATCCATGATGATGCGCGGCAGCTCGAATTCCTCGGCGAGCTCTTCGAGCACGTCCTCGGCCGTGGATGGCTGGCCCGTCGGCGTCTTGCGCTTGACCGGCAGACCGAGCTTGTTGAACAGGATGTCCTGCAACTGCTTCGGCGACTCCAGGTTGAACGGCTGCCCCGCAATCGCGTGCGCGCGCTGCTCCAGCTCGACGAGGCCTTTCGAAAGTTCTTGGCTCTGGCGCCTGAGCATCTGCGCGTCGACCAGCACGCCGTAGTGCTCCATCTCGAGCAGCACGGGCACCAGCGGCTGTTCGATCGCGGTGTACAGCTGCGCCAGCGCCGGCACGGCCTCGAGCCGCGGCCACAGCGTGCGATGCAGGCGCAAGGCGACGTCGGAATCCTCCGCGGAGTACTCGGCGGCGGAGTCGACCGGCACGTCGCGGAAATTGAGCTGCTTCGCGCCCTTGCCGGCGACGTCCTCGTAATGGATCGTCTCGACGCCGAGGTACAGCCGTGCGACGGAGTCGAGGTCATGGCGCGTCGCGGTGCTGTTCAGCACGTAGGACTCGAGCATCGAGTCGAAGCGCATGCCGCGCAGTTCGATCCCATGATTGCGGAGCACGTGCGCGTCGTACTTGAGGTGATGGCCGAGCTTGCCACGCGACTCGTCCTCGAGCAGCGGCTGCAGCCGCCGCAGCACGTGCTCGCGGTCGAGCTGGTCTGGCGCGCCTGGATAAGTGTGCGCGAGCGGCAGGTAGGCCGCGTGACCAGGCTCAACCGCAAACGAGACGCCGACGATTTCGGCCTGCATGTAGTCGAGCGCGCTGGTCTCGGTGTCGAACGCGAAGAGGTCGGCGGAGCGCAGTGCGTCGAGCCAGCGGTCGAGGGCGTCCTGCGTGAGGACCAGTTCGTAATTGCGGCCGGGCGCCCAGCCGCTCACCTCTCCCACTTCAGTGGGAGAGGTCGGCCGCAGGCCGGGTGAGGGCAGCGCGCCAGCGCCGGGCGAGGCTGATTCGCCGGGGGGCTGCCCTGTCAGCGTGAATTCGCCGCTGGAAACGGCAAGACCCCCACCCGCGCTGCGCGCGACCTCTCCCGACGCGTCGGGGGAGGTTAATCCCTTCAGCAGCGAGCGCAGTTCGAGGCGCGTGTACAGCTCGCGCAGCTTCGCCGTATCCGGCTCGCCGCGCCGCAGGCTCTCGGGCCCGACGTCCAGCTCGACGTCGCAGCGGATGGTCGCGAGTTCACGCGAGAGCGCGAGGTCCGCGGTCGAGGCGCGCAGGCTGTCGCCCACCTTGCCTTCGATGCGGTCCTGGTTCGCGATCAGGTTGTCGAGCGTGACGTATTCGTTGAGCCACTTGGCCGCGGTTTTCGGCCCCACCTTCGGCACGCCGGGAATGTTGTCCGACGCATCGCCCACCAGCGCGAGGTAATCGATGATCTGTTCGGGATACACGTCGAACTTGGCCTTGACGCCGGCGCGGTCGAGCGAGCTGTTGGTCATCGTGTTGACCAGCGTCACGCGCTCGTTGACGAGCTTCGCCATGTCCTTCTCGCCGGTCGAGATCAGCACGCTCATGCCGGCGTCGACGGCGCGGCGCGCGAGCGTGCCGATCACGTCGTCGGCCTCGACGCCCTCGATGCGCAGCAGCGGCAGGCCCAGCGCCTGCACCGCAGCGATCAGTGGCTCGATCTGCGCGCGCAGGTCGTCGGGCATCGGCGGCCGGTGCGACTTGTACTCCGCGAACAGATCGTCGCGGAACGTCTTGCCGGGCGCGTCGAACACCACGGCGACCAGTTCGGGGTGCTGCTCGCGCTGCATGCGCAGCAGCATGTTCAGCACGCCGAGCACCGCGCCCGTCGGCTCGCCGCGCGAGTTGGTGAGCGGCGGCAGCGCGTGGAACGCGCGATAGAGGTACGACGAGCCGTCGACCAGGACGAGCGTGCGCGCGTCAACCACTGCGGGCAGTACCCGGGTTGCCGCCCGGCAGGGGCGGGGGCGGCAGGCGTTCGTCCTGCGGCGTGACTTTCTTTTCTTTCTTCCCTGCGTCCTGCGGCGCCGGGGCTGTTGCGGCGCCTTCGGTCGTCGCGCCCGCCGGGCGGATCACGATTTCCTCCGACTGCGACGGCATGGTCAGCGCGCCCTTCAGGCCGCAGCCGGTCGCGGCCAGGGCTAGGCACAGGGCTGAGGCGGCCGCGGCCAGGGCAGCGGGAAGGCGTGGGGCAGGGTGGTTCATGGGGAGGCCTTGCTGGCGACCGCGCGGATCACGGCCATGGTGAGACGGGAGACACAGGTGAGCTTCCCGGCTTGGTCAAGGATCTGGATATCCCAGACCTGGGACCGGCCACCGATGTAGACCGGGCGCGCCGTGCCTGTCACGCGTCCCGAGCGTGCCGATCGGAGGTGATTTGCGCTGATTTCCTGCCCAACGGCGTGGAACTTGCTGCTATCAATCACCAAGTTGCTGGCGACACTGCCCAACGATTCGGCCAGCACCACGTTGGCCCCGCCGTGCAGCAGGCCGAAGGGCTGGCGGGTACGCTCGTCCACCGGCAGGGTGCCCCGCAGGAAGTCGTCACCGATCTCGGTCAGACGCAGGTCGAGATGCTGGTTGATGTCGCGCACCCCGGCGAAAAGCGCGTTGACCTGCTCGATCGTCGTGGGCCGGAACCAGATGCTCATGCGGAACCTCGGGGAAGGCAGCGATTGTAACCGCCCCGGCCCTGACGGCATGACATGACCGGTGCGGGAAAGGCAAAATGGCTTGTTGCACAGCACAAATGACTGCCGGAGCCGACCATGCCTGACTACAGCGCCCCCTTGCAGCAGATGCGTTTCACGATCGAGCATCTCGCCGACTTCAATGACGTGGCGGCGCTGCAGGCGTATTCGAGCGCCGATCTCGACACCGTGGAAGCCGTGCTCGAAGAAGCAGGGAAGTTCGCGGGCGGCGTGCTGGCACCGATCAACTGGATGGGCGATCGCAAGGGCGTGCAGGTCGTCGACCGCGCGGTCGTCGTGCCACCGGAGTTCACCGAGGCCTATGCGAAGTTCAGCCAAGGTGGCTGGCCTGGCATCGCTGCCAATCCTGACTTCGGCGGACAGGGCCTGCCCAAGACGATCTCGATCGCGTGCGACGAAATGTGGGCCGCCGCGAACGTCGCGTTCGCGCTGTGCCCCGAGCTGTCGCAGGGCGCGATCCTCGCGCTCGACAAGCACGGTTCCGACGAACTGAAGTCGCAGTACCTCGGCAAGCTGGTCGCGGGCGAATGGACCGGCACGATGTGCCTGACCGAACCGCAGGCGGGCTCGGACCTGTCGTCGCTGACGACGCGTGCCGAACCGCAGGCTGACGGCAGCTATCTGCTGACCGGCCGCAAGATCTACATCACGTGGGGCGATCACGCGATGACGCCCAACGTCGTGCACCTCGTGCTCGCGCGCACGCCTGGCGCGCCGCAGGGCACGAAGGGTATCTCGCTGTTCCTCGTGCCGAAGTTCAAGCTCGACGCTGACGGCAACCCGGGCGAGCGCAATGACGTGTTGCCGGTTTCCGTCGAGCACAAGATGGGGATCCATGCGAGCCCGACGTGCGTGATGGCGTTCGGCGACGACGGCGGCGCGCAGGGTTGGCTCGTCGGGACGCTGAACGAAGGTCTCGCCGCCATGTTCACGATGATGAACTACATGCGGCTCGGCGTTGGCGCGCAGGGTGTGGGCCTCGCCGACCGTTCGTATCAGGCCGCGGTCAAGTACGCGCGCGACCGCGTGCAGGGCCGTGCGCCGGGCGAGAAGGGCCGCGTCGCGATCATCCGTCACCCAGACGTGCGCCGCACGCTGCTGCTGATGCGCGCGCTGACGCAGGCGTGCCGCGCGATCTGCTTCTACACCGCGTCGTGCCTCGACCGCGGCAACCACGGCGACACGCCCGAATCCTCAGCCGCGTGGCTTGCCCGCGGCGACCTGATGACGCCGATCGCCAAGGCGTTCTCTTCCGAAATCGGGCAGGATGTGACCTCACTTGGCATCCAGCTGCACGGCGGCATGGGGTATGTCGAGGAGACCGGTGTCGCGCAGTTCTACCGCGATGCGCGCATCGCCTCGATCTACGAGGGCACCAATGCGATCCAGGCCATCGACCTGGTCGGGCGCAAGCTGCTGCGCGACGGGGGCGCCACGGTGTCGGCGTTCGTCTCCGACATGCGCGCCGTCGATGCGCCGCTTGCCAACGCCGGCGAAGACCTCGCCAGCGTGCGCGTGTGGCTGGCGAAGGCGCTGGACGAAGTCGTGCAGTGCTCGTCGCACCTGCTCGCCGGCGAACGCAAGGACCCCGAACTCGCCAGTTCCGCCGCATTCAATTACCTGATGCTGATGGGGACTGCGATCGGCGGCTGGCAGCTCGCACGCGGCGCGCTCGTTGCGTTCGAGCAGCTCGAGCGCGAGCCCGCCGACCCGGTGTTCCTGCGCACCCAGATCCTGATGGCGCAGTTCTACGCCGAGCACGTGCTGCCGCGTGCCCTCGCTTACGGCGTCGCGGTACGTGCGGGCAGTCGCTCGATCATGGCGTTGACCGCCGACCAGTTCTGACCGCGCATCAGCGTGGGCACGCCATCACACTGGTCGCCGCTGGCGTCCGTCGCGGACACCGTTCCGCACGACCTGCTCTCTTGGCTGGCCGAGCCGGGCCTGCTCACGGCCCGCGTCCGCGCGCTGTGCGGACCCGCGATGGGATTTCGCCGGCTGGGCCGGTTGCGCGAGGCCGAGCTGTCGGCGTCGCTGCGCGAGCGACTGTCGATCGACGACGCATCCTGCTGGCTGCGCGAGATCGAGTTCAGTTCTGACGGCGATCGCATCGTCTTCGCGCAAACCGTGCTGCCCGCTGCGACGGTCGAGCGCTACCCGTGGCTGCGCGAGCTGGGCGACTCACCGCTGGGTGAGGCGCTGCGCCAGGTGGACGATCCGCTCGAGCGCGAACCGCTGGAATACGCCGAATTGACTTCCGGCCATCCTCTGGCCGATGCCGCGCGCTCCGCCGGCAGCGATGCGCCGTTGTGGGCGCGCCGCGCCGTGTATCGTCTGGGCGGCCTGCCGATCCTGGTGCAGGAGGTCTTCCTGCCTGAATTGTTGCGCGTGCAGGCGAGCGCCCGCGCGCACAACGAGGACACCGTCATGCACAGCGATACGTTGCCTTTTTCCGTGCCGCGCCCGACCGTCATGATCGCGGGCAGTGCGGCCCGCTTCCCAGTGCACCGCGTCTACTGCGTCGGCCGCAACTACGCCGCGCACGCGCGCGAGATGGGCGGTGACCCGACGCGCGAGCCTCCGTGCTTCTTCACCAAGCCCGCCGATGCCGTGGTGGCCAGCGGCGTTCCCGTGCGCTACCCGCCGCGCACGACCAACCTGCACCACGAAGTCGAACTGGTGATCGCGATCGGCCGCGGCGGCAAGCAGATCCCGGTGTCTTCAGCGCTCGACCATGTGTTCGGTTACGCGGTGGGCAACGATCTCACGCGCCGCGACCTGCAGGCGCAGGCCAAGGATGCCGGCCTGCCGTGGGACGTCGCGAAGGCGTTCGATCACTCCGCGCCGATCGGCGCGATCCGGCCCGTCACCGACGGCGGTCACGTGTCGAGCGGCCGCATCTGGCTCGAGGTGAATGGCACGGTCCGGCAGGACGCCCAACTCGAGGAGCTGATCTGGAGCGTGCCCGAGGTCATCGCTGAGTTGTCGACGCTGTTCGAATTGCAGTCGGGCGACCTGATCTTCACCGGCACGCCGGCAGGCGTCGGCGTACTGCAGCGCGGCGACCACGTCGTTGCGGGCATCGACGGGCTCGACACGCTGCACACTACGATCGTCTGACGCGACGTTGCGCACGAGGAGGCGGCATGGCTTTGCGGCTCTACACCTACTGGCGCAGTTCAGCGGCGTTTCGCGTGCGCATCGCGCTGGGTCTCAAGGGGCTCGACTACGAGTCCGTGCCCAAGCACCTGTTGCGTGACGGCGGCGAGCAACGCAAGCCGGATTACCTCGCCGTGAATCCGCAGGGACTCATACCCGCGCTGGCGGAGGATGGTTTCGTCATTCCGCAGTCGCTCGCGATCTGCGAGTACCTCGACGAGGTCCATCCCGAACCGCGCCTGTTGCCCGGCTCGCCGCGCGACCGGGCGACGGTGCGCGGCATGGCGCTGGCCGTTGCCTGCGACACGCACCCGCTGAACAACCTGCCGGTGCTCGGATACCTGCGGCGCAAGTTCGGTGCGGACGACGCAGCCGTCAATCGCTGGGTGGCGCACTGGATCGACCGCGGCTTCAGCGCGCTGGAGCGCTGGGTTGGGGTGCTGCCGGGAGCACCCGCGACCGCCGGCGAGCAGCGGCATTGCTTCGGTGCCCAGGTGACGCTGGCTGACGTGTGCCTGGTGCCGCAGATGTTCAACGCGCGGCGGTTCGGCGTCGATGTGACGCCGTACCCACGGCTTATGGCCATCTGCGCGCATCTCGAGTCGCTGCCCGCCTTCATCGCGGCGCGGCCGGACAATCAGCCGGACGCCGAGCCGACGAACTGAATCGCGCTAGAATCGTCCGTACCGCACCGTTACAAACCGCACAGCCGAGGCGCCCATGGTGACCGCAGTCGTCCTGATCAAGGCCGAGACCGACAAGGTGCCCGAGCTGGCGCAGACCATGGCCGAGCTCGAGGGCGTCAGCGAGGTGTTCTCGGTGGCCGGCCAGTACGACCTCGTCGCGCTGGTGCGAGTGCGCGAGAACGAGGACCTGGCGCGCGTGATCAGCGAGCGGATGCGCAAGCTGCCGGGCATCACGAGCTCCGAGACGCTGATCTCGTTCAAGGTGTACTCGAAGCAGGATCTCGATGCGGGGTTCCAGCTGGGGCTGGATTGATCTGCTTCACCTCTCCCGCTTCGCGGGACAGGTCGGCCAAAGGCCGGATGAGGGTTCTTCACCTCTCCCGCGTCAGCGGGAGGGGTTGCGCGCAGCGCGGGTGAGGGCCGCCAGCGTTACAACGTCCCGCCCAGTCGCCGCAGAGCATCCGGCTGGAAGTCAGTGACTTTCGACTTCACGTTGAACTGGATCGGCTCCTTGATTTCGTTGTCGAGTCCGCCCACCAGGTAACCGCCGCTGTTCAGGTCGTGGTAGATGCCGAAGCGATAGAACGGCACCTGCGCGTCGTACGCCTGCACCAGCCCGTGCAACGAGGCGCGCCACAGTGCACCGCGCGTGTCGTAAGCGTCCTCCGCCAGCACGGACCAGCTGTCCTCGTCCAGGTACAGCGTGCGTTTGCCGTAGATATGGCGCTGGCCAGGCTTGAGCGTGCCTTCGACGACCCACACGCGATGCAGCTCGTATCGCACGTACTCCGGGTTGATCGTCTTCGGCTGCACGATCTCCTTGTACTTGAGTGACTTGTTAGACAGCTTGTATGAGTTGTAAGGCACGTAGACCTCGCGCTTGCCGAGCAGCTTCCACTCGTAGCGGTCGGGCGCGCCGTTGTAGCCGTCGACCTGGTCCGTCGTCAGCATGCCTTCGGAGCCGTCGTTGATGCCGTCGTACGCCAGATCGGGCGCGCGGCGCACGCGACGCTGGCCCGCGTTGTAGATCCACGCCGAACGCTGCTCGGCCACCTGATCGACGGGCTCGTGCACGAGGAAGATCGTGTCGCGTAGCGTCGCGGGCTCGGTGAAATAGCCCAGCGCGTAGAACAGGCGGTTCGGCTCGGCGTTCTCGACGTTCGACGCGTAGATGCGCTGCGAGCGAAAGCCGATCTTGTAGTGGTCGCCGTTCGGGCGCACGGGGAACGAATGCCCTGCGCGCTCGATGCCGCCGCCGAGATAGCGCACCAGGTGATTCCAGATCGCCTGCAGGCCGTTCTCGGGGATCGGGAACGGCGTGGTCGAGCCGTTCAGGTCCTTGAGGCCGAATCCTTGCAGCGACACCTTGCCCGCCTGCGAAATAACGCGATCGGTGACCGTCTTCGGGTAACCCACGGTCCGCCGCGTCGTGTAGACATTCATGCGGAAGTTCTGCGGGTGCTTGCGCAGCAACGCTGCCTGGCCCTTGGTGAGCTTCGCTTCGTACTGTCCGACATTCGTCGCGTTGATCGTGAACAGCAGCTTGTCGTTCGGGAACGGGTCGACGTAACCCCGCTGCGGCGTCCAGCCGGCGGGCGGCTGCATCAGGCCGCCGTCCCACGCGGGAATCGTGCCGTCCGCGTTGCCGGCGCGCTCGGCGCCGACGGGCGTGAGGTCTATGCCCAGTCTAGAGAAATCCGCCGCGGTGGCGGTTCCAGCTGCAGCGAGGCTTGCAATCGCGACCAGGAAGGATCGTGCGACGTCGCGGCCGACAGCGCGACCGGCTCCGCCCCTCGGGGAAATCCCGGCAGGCACGCCGTGAACCCGTCCATGGGGGCTCGCGCTCGCCATCCATGGCTCGCGACGGCCTGCCGAAATTCCCCCGAGGCGCGTATCGGTCGCGGTGTCGGCCGGCAGTTGTCGCATCGATCCCATCCTGTCGCGATTGTGGATGGACTGATCGTAGCGCGTTCGCCGCCGCGGCGTTACTCCGGCCGGCGAACCTTCGCCCCGACGCGCTTGTACGCCTCGCGGAACGGGATGCCTTCCTTCGCGACCAGCTCGTTAGCCTCGGCCGCGGCATGGATGTCGTCATCCATGCGGATGCGATCGGCGCGGAAGCGGACGTTAGGCAGCGCGGCCGCCATGATGTCGAGCGACTCGAGCGCGATGTCGATCGAGCGGAACAGCGGCGCCTTGATCAGTTGCAGGTCGCGCTGGTAGCCCGACGGCAATTTCGCCGTGATGGCGAGCACTTCCGCCAGGCAGGCTTGCGCCGTCGCGGTGCGGCCGCGTACCAGCTCGAAGACGTCCGGGTTGCGCTTCTGCGGCATGATCGACGAGCCGGTCGTGAACGCGTCGGGCAGCTCGACGAAGCCAAATTCGCGCGTGTAGAACAGCAGCAGGTCAGTCGCCAGCCGTCCCAGGTCCTGCATCAGCAGCGTCACCTGGAACAGCACTTCGGCCTCGGCCTTGCCGCGCGACAGCTGCACGGCCGTGACCGGCTCGTGGTTGCACGGGAAGCCGAGCTTCTCGCGTGTGCGTTCACGCTCGACAGGCAGGTTCGGCGTGCCATAACCGGCGGCCGATCCCAGAGGATTCTTTTCGATGCGACGGTGCGCGTGCCGCAGGCCCTCGATGTCGTCGCGAATCTCTGCCGCGAAGCCGTGGGCCCACAATGCGACCGAACTCGGCATCGCCTGCTGCATGTGCGTGTAGCCGGGGAGGGCGGTCGAGCCCTGCTCTGCGGCCAGCGCGTCGAGCGCTTCCGCCACGTGACGCGCGCTCTCGGCCAGCTGCTCGACCGCATCGCGCAGGTACAGGCGCAGCGCCGTCAGCACCTGATCGTTGCGCGAGCGGCCGGCATGCAGTCGCGCGCCTGCCGTGCCGATCTTCTGCGTCAGCAGCGTCTCCAGCGCGGTCTGGCCGTCTTCGAACTCGAGCGTCACGCTCCATTCGCCGCGTGCGTGCGCCGCGGCCAGCTCATTGAGGCCGTTGCGGATCGCGTCGAGTTCGTCCCGCGCCAGCAAGCCGCACTCGTGCAGCATCTCCGCATGCGCGACGGATGCGCGCACGTCGTACGCGACGAGCCGGTTGTCGAGCGCATGGTCCTCGCCCGCGGTGAAGCGCAGGACCCGCTGGTCGAGCGGGGCGCCTTTGTCCCAAAGCCGTGTCATGCAGCTGTTCTCCGTAGACGAAAGGGGCTAGGGGCTAGGGGTTAGGGGCTAGTCGAAGCAGAGGCTGCGGGGTCGGGTGCATCTGCACCTCCGTCTATCCCCTGGCCCCTACTTCCCCTGCTCCGCTGCCGTCAGCGCCTTCGTATCCGCTACCACCAGCGTACCCTTGCCTTCGTTGGTAAAGATCTCGGCCAGCAGCGAGTCGGTCTCGGCGTACGAGATCACGTGCACGCGGCGCACGCCGCCGCGGATGGCGGCTTCGATCGCACTCGATTTCGGCAGCATGCCGTCGCTGATCGCGCCTTCCTCGCGCAGCCGGCGCAGGCCCGCCACGTCGGTGAACGAGATCAGCGACTGCGGGTCCGTCAGGCGCTCGAGGATGCCCGGGGCGCCGGTGCACAGGATCAGCTTCTCGGCGACCAGTGCGCCACCGATCGCCGCGGCGACCGTATCGGCATTGATGTTCAGCAGTTGTCCCGACGCATCGCACGACAGCGGGCTGACGACCGGCAGGAAACCCGAATCGAGCAGGCGCGTAATCACGCTGGCGTCGATCGAATCGATGTCGCCGACCATGCCGTAGTCGACCACTTCGCCGCTGGCCAGTGTGACGGGCGCGCGCCGGCGTGCCTGCACCAGGCCACCATCCACGCCGCCGATGCCGACGGCCGCGATGCCGAAGCTGCTGCACAGCGCAACGAGGCGCGTGTTGATCAGGCCGTTCAATACCATGCTGGTGGCGTCGATCGCGGACGCATCGGTGACGCGGCGTCCCTGCACCATGCGCGTTTCGACGCCGAGCTTCGCCGTGACTTCATCGAGCTGCGGGCCACCGCCGTGCACCAGCACGCACCGGATGCCCAGGTGATGCAGGATTGCGACCTGCTCGACGAACGCTCGCATCGTCGCCGGATCGCGGAACGCGCCGCCTCCGGTCTTGATGACGAAGACCTTGCCCTTGTACATGTGGATGTAGGGCGCGGCGCCGCGCAGCGCGCGCACCGTCACCGCTTGTTCGACCTTGTGTCCGATCATCGTCAGCTCCCCTTCAGCAATCTGTGCAGCACGGCCATCTGGACGACCATGCGGTTGGCGGCCTCGCGCAGCACGCGGCTGCGCGGACCGTCGAGAATCTCGTCAGCCACCGCGACGTTGCGGCGCACCGGCAGGCAATGCATGAAATGGCAGTCGGACTGCGCGTGCCGGAACCAGCTCTCCTGCACGCACCAGTCCATCAGCTGCGCGCGTGCCGAAGCCTCCGCCTCCGCGTTGCCATAGTGGAGCGGGGAGCCCCACTCCTTCGCGTAGAGCACGTGCGCGCCGTGCAGCGCCACGTTGCGATCGGCGGTCTCGCTGACGCGGCCACCGGATGCGGCGGCGGCTTGCCGGGCCTTCTCCATGATGGAATCGGGCAGGGCGTAACCTTCGGGCCGCAGCACGACGACTTCCATGCCGCGGTGGGCGGCCATGTGCAGCGTCGCGGCCGGCACCGCCAGCGGCAAGGCACGCGGATGCGACACCCAGCTCAGCACGAACTTGCCCGTTCGCGGCACGGCGAGCTCGTCCATCGTCCGCCAGTCCGCGAGCGCCTGACACGGATGGTTCATCGCCGATTCCATGTTCACGAGCGGCTTCGGGCACAGGTCCGCCATGTGCATGAACTGGGTCTCGGCGATGTCGGCGGCGAGGTCCTTGCCTTCGGCGAACGAGCGGATGCCCAGCGCGTCGCAATACGACGCCAGCACCGGAATTGCCTCGCGCACGTGCTCGGCGGCGCCGGCGTTCATCACGGCGCCGATGCGCGTCTCGAAGTTCCACGTGCCCTGGCCCGGCGTCACGACGAAAGCCGTGCCGCCGAGTCGCTGCATGCCGGCCTGGAACGACGCGAGCGTGCGCAGTGACGGATTCATGAACAGCAAGCCGAGGATCTTGCCCGCGAGCGCCCTGGGTTCCGGGCGATCCTGCAGGCGCTGCGCGAGCGCGAGCAGGTCCACGACTTCGTCGCGGGAGAACTGGGCCAGGTCGAGGAAGCGGTTCATGGGAAGCGCAGGAAGCTCCGGAAGCGCAAGAAGCGCAGGAAGGTTAGGAAAGGAGAGAGGCGAGGGCGACGCGCAGCTGGTCGACGTGCTGCGACTCGAGTACGTACGGCGCGAGGATGCGGACGACGTGAGGGTCGCCGCTGGTGCCGCTCAGGATGTCGTGCTGCTCGAGCAGTTCGCGCTGCACGTCCTTCGCGGGGCGCCGGGTGCGCAGACCCAGCAGGAAGCCCGCGCCCTGCGTCGCGACCACCGGGCCGACGACGCAGGTTTCCCGCATCCGCTGCGAGAGCGCGCGCACGTTGGCGAGCAGGTCTTCGCTTTCAATGATGTCGATCACGGTCTCAATCATGGCGCAGGCCATGGGGCCGCCGCCGAAGGTCGTCCCGAGGTCGTCGGTCTTCAGATGGGCCGCGATGTGGTCCGCCATCAGCAACGCGGCGCACGGAAAGCCGGCGCCGAGCGCCTTGGCGGTCGTGATCATGTCGGGTGCAATGCCGTACATGTTGGCAGCGAACGGGAAGCCCGTGCGTCCCATGCCGCACTGCACTTCGTCGAACACGAGCATCGCACAGGTCTCGGTGCAGCGCCGGCGCAGCGCGGCGAGGAACGGCTCGCCCAGGTCGAGCGCACCACCGACACCTTGCACGGGCTCGACGATGACAGCGGCGGTGCTCGTGTCGACGAGACGTTCGATCGCGTCGATTTCGCCCCGCGGGACGAAATCGACCTCGAACGGCGCATGCGGGAAACCGTACCATTTGGCCGCCGCGCCCCACGTGACGGCGCCGGCCGCCGCCGTGCGGCCGTGGAAACTGCCCTCGATCGCGACGACCTTGCGTCGTCTCGTGATTCTCAGAGCGAGCTTGAGCGCGTTTTCGTTCGCCTCGGCTCCGGTGCTGATGAAGAACGCAGTGTTCAGTCCCAGGCCCGCGAAGCGGGTCAGCTTCGTTGCGGCCCGTGCGCGCACGTCGAGCGGGACCGCGTTGCTCTGGAAAATCAGCGAACGGGCCTGGGTGTCCAGCGCAGCCAGCAGTCGCGGGTGCGAGTACCCGAGCGCGGCCACGGCATGGCCACCGTACAGATCCAGCACCTTGCGTCCGTCGCGCGTGTGCAGGTGCACGCCCGAGGCATCGACCACGTCGAGCGCCCACTGCGAGTACACGGGTGCAAGATGATCGGCTGGCGCGGCCCATGCCTGTGCTGCAGCGTGCATCAGGTCCAGCCCGGCGCCGGCGTCAGTAGCCCGGCGGTCTCGTCGTGTCCGAACATGCGGTTCATCCACTGTACGGCGCCACCGGCGGCGCCCTTCGTCAGGTTGTCGATCGCGCACATCACGGCGACCGTGCGGCCATTGCTGACGCCGGACAGTTCGGCGTAGTTGCTGGTGACGACGTCCTTGAGGCGCGGCATCTCGCTGCCCACGCGCACGAACACCGACTGCTCGTAGAACTCGCCCAAGCCTTGCAGCAACTCGGCAGTCGTCACAGGTTCCTGCAGCGTGGCCTGCACGGTGACGTGAATGCCTCGCGCGAACGGTCCGCTGTGTGGCACGAAAGCGAAGTCGGCGTACACGCCCGCAGCAGCCTGCGCGAGTGCCGTGATCTCCGGTGCGTGACGATGTGCAAGCGCGTTGTACGAGTACATGTCGCTGTGGCGCGTTGGATGGTGCGTGCCGGGGACCGGCTGGCGACCCGAGCCGGTGCTACCGGTCACGCCGGAGACGAACAGTCGGGGCTCCACCAGGCCCAGCGACAGCAGCGGCACGCTGGCGAGCAGCGCGGCTGTGGCGAAGCAGCCCGGATGCGCGACGTGCGGCGTGGTGAGTTCGGCGAGGTGCTCGGGCACCGCGCAGGTGAATTCGTCGATGCGGGCCGGGGCGCCGTGAGCGTGCTTGTACACGGCCTCGTAGGCGTCCGCGCTCGAGTAGCGGAAGTCCGCCGAGATGTCGACGACGCGCGCTGCCGTGTCCGCCTGCTCGGCGGCGCCCAGCAGGCGATCGATCAGCGCCGCGGAGACCCCGTGCGGCGCAGCCGAGAACACGGCGGTCGTCGGGTTCGACGTCACATACTCGAGGATTTCGTCGTGGCTCGCGAACCGCAGGTGCGGCAGCACGGGTTGCAGGTGACGGAAGAACTGCGCGACCGGTTCGTCCGGCTGGCTGTCGGAGGCGACGGCCGCCAGGTCGAAATGCGGATGTGATGCGAGCAGGCGCAACAACTCGCCGGCGACGTAGCCGGTGCCGCCCAGCACGATGGCGGGCGTGCGCGCGCTCATTGCGCTGCCGCCGTCACCGGCTGCGCGGCCAGGCCGAGCGAGTCGATGATGTGGTCGCCGAGCGCGGCGCCGGCGGTGATCGCGTTGAACGCGCGCACCTGCATCTGCTGCTCGATGATGTTGACGCCCACGGCGTTGTCGGTGGCGGGCCCCGTGACCGCACACGGCTCGATTGCGAACCGCTCGCGCAGCAGCTTGACGCCGCCCCAGGCCGCGACAGGGTCATTGGCCGAAAGGATCACGGCCGACAGCGCCTTGGCGATGTCCGGCGCCGAGAGGATCGCCTCGACGCCATACGCGCCAAGAATGCCGTCGCCGAGCTCGAACACGACGACGTCTGGCTTGCCCTGCGTCATCTCGGTCAGCATCGTGCGGGTGAGAGCCGGACCCGAAGCTGCGGTCGTCGTCACGATGCCGAAGTCCGTGAAGATCTGGCTGCGGCGCGCGCCCGCGTCTTCCATCGCGAGGATGTCGCGGCGCAGGGAGACGCCCGTCGCCTTGAACGCGTGCACCGCCAGCCCGCGGTGCCGCATGCGGCTCACGATCGCGCACGCCGCCGCCGTCTTGCCGGCTTCCATGCAGGTGCCCGCGAGCGCCACCACCGGTACGCCGTGCGTGTCGAGGGCGGCGTTCTGGTCCAGCCGGTGATAGCCGACCCGCGCGGGCACGCCGATGCGCTCGCCGAGGAACGGGAACTGCAACACGCAGCCGAGCACGCGCGCGTCGAACGGCTGGCCGCGATCGGGATTCACCGAGTCGCAGACGCCGAGCACGCCGCCGATGTTGAGCACTTGTATGACATCACCGACCGCTACTTTCCCAGGGATGTGGCCGGAGTAGCCGAACAGCGCCTGGCGATGGCCGAGCGCGCCGACCATCACGTCGCCCTTCGAGACCTTGGCCATGCGGCCGCTGGTGAGCTCCAGCTGGTTGTACGTCGACTTGTTGGTGAGCACTTCGACGACCAGCACCACGCCTTCCTCGCACGGGATGTGGGTGGTGGCGACGCGCAACTCGTGCCCGAGGCCGCAGGCCTGGGCGATGGAGCCGATCTTGTCGACGACGACGGTCTTCATCTGCATGTCGATTCCCCCGGGATGAGGCGGGCGCTCAGTGGCGGCCGGCGCGCGTGTAGAAAATGCCCGGCAACGCCAGCATCTTGGAGAAGCCGTGCGCCTCAGCCGCGGTCCATTCACCGGCCGACTCGCCATAGGCGCCCTTCGAAGCCTTCATCAGCGAGTACTTCGACGACGTGCCCTCGATGAACACGACCCCCGGACGGAACAGGACGTGTACCTCGCCCGTGACGCGCTGTTGCGTCGAGGCGAAGAACGCCTCGATGTCGCGGCAGACAGGGTCGAGGTGCTGGCCTTCGTGCACGAGATCGCCGTACGGCGAGGCCAGCATATCCTTCATGCGCGCCTGGCGCGCCGACAGCACCAGCTTCTCGAGCTCACGGTGTGCGGTGAGGAGGACTTCGGCGGCGGGCGCCTCGAACGCGACGCGGCCCTTGAAGCCGATGATCGTGTCGCCCATGTGAATGCCGCGGCCGACGCCGAACTTCGCGCCGATTGTCTCCACCTGCTCGATCAGGCTGACCGGATCGAGCGGCTTGCCGTCGAGCGAGCAGGGCACGCCGGCCTCGAAGCCGATCGTGTGGCGCTCGGGCGCGTGCGGATGAGTAAAGGCGTCCTTCGTCAGCACCCAGGCGTCGTCGGGGATGCAGGTCTCGGAGACGAGCGTCTCCTTGCCGCCGATGGTCACGCCCCACAGGCCGCGGTTGACGGAGTACGCGGCGCCGAACGGCGGCACCGGCAGCTTGCGCGACTGCAGGTACCCGAGCTGCTCGGGGCGCTTGAACGCCTTGTCGCGGACGGGCGCGAGGATCTCGAGTTCGGGCGCGAGCGTGCGCAGCGCCACTTCGAAACGCACCTGGTCGTTGCCGGCGGCCGTGGAACCATGCGCAACGACGTCGGTGCCCAGTTCGCGCGCGAACTGCGCGACCGTCTGCGCCTGCAGCACGCGCTCGGCACCCACGCACAACGGGTAGAGGTTACCGCGGCGCACGTTGCCCATGACCAGGTACTTGAGTACCTGCTCGAAATAGGCCGGGCGGGCATCGACGAGGTGATGCGCGACGGCGCCCAGCGTCTTCGAGCGCTCGGCCAGCACGCGTGCGGCCTCGGCGTCGATGCCGCCGGTGTTGACGGTGAGCGTGACGATGGGGCGGCCGTACGTCTCGGCGAGCCACGGCACGCAGAACGAGGTGTCGAGGCCGCCGGAAAAAGCGAGCAGGATGGGCTTAGTGCCCTGGGCAGTGGAGGTCATCGGGTGGTTCTCAGCGTCCGAAGTGGGTGCGGAGATGCTGATGCAGGCGGCGCTGCGCCTTGCTGCTCTCCGAGGCGATGAAGATCGTGTCGTCCCCGGCGATGGTGCCGGCGATCTCGGGCCAGCGGGCCTTGTCGAGCGCGATCGCGACGGTCTGTGCCGTGCCGACCGACGTGCGCAGCACCGTGAGCGTGGGGCCCGCGGCGCGGTACCCTTTGACGAACGAGCGGACCGTCTCGAGGTGGCTGGGTGTCAGCGCGTCCTCGACGGCGGGAAGCAGGTAGCGGTCGGCGCCCTTGACCACGCCGAGCTCGCGCAGGTCGCGGCTGACGCTGGACTGGGTGGCCTCGAGCCCCTCGCGGTGCAAAAGGCGGACGAGCTCGGCCTGGCGCGCCACGGCTGTTCCCCGCAGGATGCGGAGAATCGCATCGCGGCGCTGGGTCTGGGCGGAGAGGTCGGTGGCCAAGTCTGGTTTTCCGGTACGAGTGAATAAAACGCACGCGAATGTGCATAAATATGCAAGAAATGTCAAGCACGGAAATCGCGAATGAATGAAGCAGCTCGATCGCGTCGCCTGGAAATGCTGCGCAGGCTGCAGGCGCTGGCCCGGACCGGGCTGCACTTCTGCAAGGAAGAATACGACCGCGAGCGCTACGCAGAGATCGAGCGCATCGCGGCGGAGCTGCTCGGCGCGGCGACGCAGGCCGACCCTGCGCAACTGCTGGCGACCTGGGCGCGCGAGGATGGATACGTCACGCCGAAGGCCGAAGTGCGCGGCGCCGTGTTCCGGCCGGAGGACGGCAAGGTGCTGCTGGTGCGCGAAACCGCCGATGGCCTGTGGACCCTGCCGGGAGGCTGGGCCGACGTCAACGATTCACCCGCGGGCGCGGTGGTCAAGGAGATCGAGCAGGAGGCGGGATTTCGCGTGCGCGTGATCAAACTGGCGGCACTGTACGACCGCAATAACCCGCAGCATGGCCACGCGCCGTCGGCGCATCACGGCTGGAAGGCATTCTTCCTGTGCGAAATCGAAGGCGGGGAGGCGCGGGGCAGCCACGAGACGGATGCGGTGGAGTTCTTCGACGTCAACGACTTGCCGCCGATGTCGCTCGGACGCTGCACGCCGAGCCAGGTCAGGCGCATGCAGCAGCACTGGCAGCGGCCGGAGCTTCCGACGGACTTTGACTGAGCCGCTTCGGTGCAGAGCGGGTCTGTTGCAGGCGTTTGATTTCAGTCTTCTTGCCGGGCTTGGAAAGACAGACACGCGCCCTGCAAGAAGACCGGAATCAATTCACTGCCGCTGTCCCTCGGCAGTTCGTGAGTGCCAGCGGTGTAGATCACGAACGGTACGTCGTAGTCATTGTCCGCGAGATACACCGATGTGTAGCGATCTCTCGGCAGTTCCGGAACGGTAATCGATGCGCCCCTGGATGTATCGACAATGCCCATCGAGTAGAGCGTGTCTTGGTTCATCCGCACGACGTTTTGCTTGTCGAGCGGCGTGGGACTGCGGAAGTGGTAGAAGCGATTGACTCCCCCCGCCATGCCCATGATTTCAGCGAACTGCCGATCGGTTTCCGCCCGAATGTAGGTCTGCGGCGACACCTTCACGGGCGTAGCCTTCGAGGCTTGCGCGTGAGTCGCCACCAAAATGGCGAATGCGCCCAATACAGCGAAGATGGGCGTGAGTCTTGTTGTCATCGGATTGCGCGTGAACGATGACTAGCGATGACCGCATTCCCGCGCGATGGCCGGGACTGAATTGACTGGCTCGACCTCGTTACTCCTTGGCGACCGCCTTTGGGTTGGTCACCGTCTGCATGATTTCATCCATGTTGAAATCGAGACTCTTCTGACGCGGGGGGAAAGCCTTGAAACTTTCGACAAACTTCACCACTTCGGCCACCGCCGGCTGCAGAGTCCACGAGCGGTTTTCCTGCCATTCGTCAAAACCGCGCGCTTCATGGAAGCGCTCGAACGGATCGAGTGCTAGGTTGGTGATCACCGGCGTCGTCAGATTGTTGCGGACGGCGTTGAACCATTTATCCTGGCTCGTATAGAGAAA
>Ga0114939_10001366_pt1 | contig 19286 bp, 12 predicted proteins | sample AshMeaCrysSpring_FD_87196 | JGI IMG/M metagenome (GOLD analysis project Ga0114939, IMG submission 87196) | Groundwater microbial communities from Big Spring, Nevada to study Microbial Dark Matter (Phase II) - Ash Meadows Crystal Spring | ecosystem: Environmental > Aquatic > Deep subsurface >...
GGCGGCTCCCCCATCCGAACGCGAGAAAATCCGGAAAAATTTCTACCGGGTCGCCCGCGAACCGCTGGGTCTCTACGCCCTCATGGACTACGTGAATTTCAAAGGCGAGGGCACGTCTCCCTCCGAACGCTACAATGGCAGGGGCTGGGGGCTCCTGCAGGTCCTGGAATCCATGGACGAATCCGGCCCCGCCCTCCCGGCCTTCGCCGCCGCCGCCTCGCGCGTGCTCACCCTCCGCACTCAAAACGCACCCCCGGCGCGAAACGAAAAAAAATGGCTGCCCGGATGGAAAAACCGGCTCGCCACCTACACACGCTGACACGCTGAAGGGCCAAAATTTTCCCTTGCGGCAAAAATTCGGCTGGGTGAAGGTAACCGGATGCGTCGGGCTCTTGGATTGTTGATACTGGCGGCCTCCCTCGCCACCCCCGTGGTCGCGGCCGGCCCGGTCCTGCCCCGGGCGGCTCTCAAGGAACTCGCGATCGAAAGCCGCACCGACGGGATTCCGTCCGGCTGGTGCGGGCGCGCCATGTTGTCCCTCCTGCGCAAGGCCGGTCTCGCCGACGGACTCAAACCCGGCAACGGCCAGGAATGGGAAAAAATCCTCTCCAGCGCGGGATGGAAACCGGTCCGCGTGAGTTCCCCCCACCGCGCTCCGCTGGGTAGTGTGCTCGTTTATCTGGGCGACCGCCGCGTCGGCAAGATCCCGCGCGGAACCCCCGGCGGCTACTACGGGCATGTCGAAATGGTCGCTCTCGCACCGAACGGCGGCCGCCTTTACGTGGCGGACAGCCCTCGTCCGGTCCCGGGCGGCACGGTGCCGGATAATTTCACCGGCCGCGCATGGGTCCCGCCCGGCACTCTTCTCGCCGCGCCTCCTCCGATCGCCGAGCAGGTCGATACCGTGCTTGCGGAACGCTTCCGCATGGCCGCAGCCCACTTCAGCAAGGCCTCCGACATGGCGTCCCTGACCGTCGAGCCCAGAGAATTGCAACGCTGAGCCCGCGGCGGGCGTTCGTTATCTGTGGTCATTTCGCCAATCGGTTCATGAAACCCAGCCGACTGTCTTCGAAACTTACCTGAACTTTCCCAGCCTCCGCCTGTCTATCCAGCTAATGAAAATTTTATCCGCCTTCATCGCGGTCGCGACCCTCGCCGGTCTCGTGCCCGCCTCAGCCGCCACCGACCCGAGCCAGGTCGCGGTCTCCGTGGCCCGCTGGCTTGAGAAAGGCCACTATTCGCGCGCCAAGCTGGACGACGCCATGTCCCGGAAGTTGCTCCAGACTTACCTCCGCGCGCTCGACTACAACCGCCTCTACTTTACTCAGAAAGACATCGACGAATTTGAAGCGCTCTATGCGGATTCGCTGGACGACGCGATTTTCTCCGGCGACCTCGAACACGCCCGCGCGATCTTTGCGCGCTACCGCGAACGCGTCCGCGACCGCATCGCGAAAAACAAGACCCTCGTGGCGAAAGATTTCAATTTCGACTCGAACCGGGAGGTCCGCATGAACCGCAAGGACGTACCGTGGCCGGCGACCGACGCCGAGGCCGACGCGCTCTGGCGCGACATCGTCGAGGCCGAATTGCTCCGGGAAACGCTTGCGCGCTCGGAAGATTCCTCCAAGACGGCCCAGGGCCCCGTCAAAACAAAAACTCCCCAGGAAACCGTCACCCGCCGCTACGATCAAGTACTGCGCAACGTGAACGAAATGGAGGACGCCGACGTGGTGGACCTTTTCCTCACCTCGCTCGCGCAGAGTTACGACCCGCACAGCCAGTACCTAAGCCCGTCCGAGATGGAGAATTTCCAGATTTCGATGCGGTTGTCCCTTGTCGGCGTGGGCGCCGTCCTCCGCTCCGAGGACGGCTACGCGAAGGTCATGGAAGTCGTGCCCGGCGGCCCCGCCGACCTCGACGGCCGCCTCAAAGTTGGCGACCGGATCTCGGCCGTGGCGCAGGGCGACGGCGAGTTCGAAGATGTGGTCGATATGAAGCTCGACAAGGTGGTCGAAAAAATCCGCGGCAAGAAAGGCACGCAGGTCCGGCTTCTCGTCCTGCCCGCCGACGCCACCGATCCCGCACAGACAAAGGTTGTCGATATCGTGCGCGACGAGGTCAAACTCAAAGACCAGGAAGCCAAAGCCGAGTTGCTCAAACTCAAAAACCCCGACGGCAAAACCAGCAAAATCGGCTGGATCACTCTTCCGTCGTTCTATGCCGAAATGGGCGGGCGGCCCGGAGGAAAGCCCAAGAGCACAACCGCCGACGTCTCGGCCCTCATCTCCCGCCTCAAACGCGAGGGCATGCAGGGACTCGTCATCGACCTCCGCCGCGACGGGGGCGGCTCGCTGGAGGAAGCCATCAACCTCACCGGACTCTTCATCCCGCGCGGGCCCGTTGTGCAGTCGAAAGATTCCAACGGCAAAATCACCGTCTCCCAGGATTCGAACCCCGGAGTCGCCTACGACGGTCCGCTCATCGTGCTCATGAACCGGCTCAGCGCCTCGGCCAGCGAGATCTTTGCCGCCGCCCTCCAGGACTACGGGCGCGCGGTCATCGTCGGCGACGAGCGCAGCTTCGGCAAAGGCACCGTGCAGACAGTCCTCGATCTCGGCCGTCTCACAATGCCGTTCAGTCTTTCCTCCGGCGATTCGGGAGCCCTCAAACTCACAATCCAGAAATTCTACCGCGTGCGCGGCGGATCGACCCAGCTCAACGGAGTCGCCTCCGATATCGTGCTTCCCTCCCTCACCGACAATCCGGAGATCGGGGAAAGCTCGCTCGACAACTCGCTTCCCTACGACGAAGTGGCGCCTGTGAAAATCGCGGATTCCATGGCCGCCACGCCGCTCTTCCTCGAAGAACTCGCGGAACGCTCGGCCACCCGCGTCGCCCGCGACCCAGAATTCGCCTACGTCACCGAGGACGCCGCGCGCCTCAAAGACAAAATCGAAACCAATACCGTGAGCCTCAACCTCAAAGCCCGCAAAGCGGAAATCGCCGCCGACAAAAAACGCAAGGAGGACCGCAAACTCGCACGGGCCAAACAAGGGGACGCCCTCAATGTCGCCGCCTTTGAAATCACCCTCGACGACGTGGATTCCCCCACCCTCAAGCCGGTCGCCTACAACCGCAAACGCGACAAGTCGATGGAGGCCGATGAGGAAACCGCCCTCGAGGACGAGAAATCCGAGGAGGTCCAGCCGGATCCGATCCGCGACGAAGCCCTCCGCATCGCCAACGACCTTGTCGAGCTTTCCGCCTCGCCGCGCACCGCGCGGGCCGGCGGAGACAACAACCCGGGGATCCGTTAAAACTCCCGCACAAACGCCCGCACCGGGCGCGGAACAAACTTCTTCTCAAAAATCCCCTTTGGAGCCCGGGGTCGCGAAGACACTCGGGGTCTGGGGCCATCCACGCACACCCCCGTCGGGGCAGTGTCCGCTTTCCATTCCCCAACCAAGTCCCTGCCTGGAATCGATGGGATTGACTTTCGAGCGGATCATCCGCAAAGTTCCGCAGCTGCCGTGACCCAGAACGAAGACTACCTCGTTGATATGCTCCATGATGTGGGGCTCATCACCCGCTCCCAGATCACCGACGCCCAGACCACGGCGCAGGGAGGGAGCCTCATCAAGGTGCTCATCGAGGCCGGCCACATCACCCAGGAGGACATCGCCCGCACGCTCGCCGCCCAGAACGGCATGGAATTCGTGGACCTCTCGACCGTCGCGCCTCCGCCCGATGTGATCGAGACGATGTCGCTGGAAAACGCGAGGCGCTACCGGGCCGTGCCGGTCCAGTTCCGCGACGGGACCCTCGTGGTCGCCATCAGCGACCCGATGGACATGGAGGCGGCCGATTCCCTTTCGTTCATCCTGAACCGCGACATCGAGTTTGTCTGCGCGACCCCCGATGCCATCGCGAAGGCGATCGGGGATTTTTACGGCACGGGGGACGGTTCGATGGAAGGCGGCGAGGGCGAGATGATGTCCACCGACGGCCTTGCGGATGGCGAGGCCACCGAGGGCGACGCACCGATTATCAAAATGGTTTCGATGCTCCTGCTCGAGGCCTACAACAACCGCGCCAGCGACATCCACCTCGAACCGCTGGAGAAAAGGTTCCGCGTCCGCTTCCGCATCGACGGCGTCCTCCAGGAAATGCCGTCTCCGCCGAAAAAGCTCCACTCGGCCATCATCAGCCGCCTCAAAATCATGTCGGGCTCGATGAGCATCGCCGAGAAACGCCTCCCCCAGGACGGCCGCATCCAGGTCAAGCTCGGCCAGAAGGCGCTCGACCTGCGCGTTTCGAGCATCCCGACCGTGCAGGGGGAAAGCATCGTCATGCGGATCCTCGACAAATCGGCCCTCCTTCTCGGACTGCCCGATCTGGGGTTCCTGAGTGACGACCAGCAAAAGTTCGAGCGCCTGATCAACCTGCCCGACGGCATCCTGCTTGTGACCGGTCCCACCGGCTCCGGAAAGACGACGACCCTTTACGCTTGTCTCCACTACATGAACAAGCCGGATCGGAAAATCATCACGGTCGAGGAGCCCGTCGAATACCAACTCAGCGGCATCAACCAGGTGCCGGTCAATTCCGATATCGGCATGACCTTCCCCGCCGCCCTGCGCTCGATTCTCCGCCAGGCTCCCAATATCATCATGATCGGCGAGATCCGCGATATGGAGACCGCCAGCATCGCCATCAACGCCTCGCTCACCGGCCACCTCGTGCTTTCCACGCTGCACACGAACGACGCGCCGAGCGCTGTGGCGCGGCTTGTCGATATCGGGATCAAGCCGTTCCTCGTCTCCAGCTCGGTGCGGGCGGTCATGGCTCAGCGGCTTGTTCGCAAGCTATGTGCGAAGTGCCGCCAGCCGGGCGAACTCACCGAATACGAGGCGCGCACACTGCGCATCGACCAGGGCGCGCTCGCGGAGGCCTCGATCATGGTCCCGAAGGGATGCGAGGTCTGCCGCGGAAAAGGCTTCAAAGGCCGGATGGGGATTTTCGAGGTCTTTGTTGTGGACGACGAGGTCCGCCACATGGTCAACAACAACGCCACCACTCTCCAGCTCCGCGCCCGTGCGCGCGAACTCGGCATGCGCACGCTCCGCGAAGACGGCGTCCGCAAGGTCCTCGCCGGCCTCACCACCGCCGAGGAAGTCATCACCACCACCATGACCGACCTCGACTGACCCATGGATCCCAAACAAGTCACCGATATTTTTGTCGAACAGGGGTGGCTCACCGAGGAGGGAGCCTACGCCTGCCTGCAGGAACATGGGGCCACCGAGAAGCCGATCGAAAAGGTCCTCGTGGACAACGGGCTTCTCACCCCGGAACAATTCTGCCACGGCATCGCCGAGTCGCTGGGAACCGAGGCGGCAGACTTGAATTCGCTCTCGACCTCGCCGGAGATCCTCCACCTCATCCCGGCCGGCCTTGTGCGCCTGCACGGGGCGCTGCCGGTGGGCGCCTCGGGAAATACGATTTACGTCTGTTTCATCGACCCGTTCGACACGCAATCGGCGGAGGATCTCCGCTTCGCGCTGAACCGCGAAATCCACCCGATGGTCGGGTGGCCGGAAACCGTCCGCAATATCATCCGCGAACACTACGGGTCGGAGGTCACCAGCCTCGACGAGGTGCTCGCCCAGCTTTCCGACGTTCCGGAAGTCACGCTCCGCGAAGGAAACGAGGATGAATTCAACGCCCAGGCGGTCGCCCAGGAGGCCAACGCCGCGCCGATCATCCGTTTCGTGGACCTCATCCTCGACAAGGCGATCTCGGCCCGCGCGAGCGACATCCATTTCGAGCCCTTCGAGACCGATTTCAAAATCCGCTACCGTGTCGATGGCGCGCTTTACGAGATGGATCCGCCGCCGCGCCACCTCGCGCTGCCGGTCATTTCGCGTGTGAAGGTGATGGCGAATCTGAACATCGCCGAGCGCCGCCTCCCGCAAGACGGCCGCATCCAGCGCACGGTCGGAGGCAAGCAGATCGACCTCCGCGTTTCGACACTTCCGACCGCCTTCGGCGAGAGTGTCGTGCTCCGCGTGCTGGACCGTTCGAGCGTGAACCTCGACCTCGAGTCGCTCGGCATGCCGGACTATATTTACAATTACATCCTCGAGGTCATCGAGAAACCGAACGGGATTTTCATCGTCACCGGCCCCACGGGATCCGGAAAGACGACGACGTTGTATTCGTGTCTGCGCAAGATCAACACGATCGACACGAAGTTGCTCACCGCCGAGGACCCGGTCGAATACGAGATCGACGGCATCATCCAGGTCCCCATCAACGAGGCCATCGGTCTCACCTTCGCGCGCATCCTCCGCGCGTTCCTCCGCCAGGACCCCGACCGCATCCTCGTCGGCGAGACCCGCGACACCGAGACCGCCCAGATCGCCATCCAAGCCTCGCTCACCGGCCACCTCGTCTTCACGACGCTCCACACCAACGACTCGACCGGCGCGGTGACCCGGCTTGTGGACATGGGGGTCGAGCCGTTCCTGCTCTCCGCCTCGCTCGAGTGTGTGCTCGCCCAGCGGCTCATCCGGAAAATTTGCACGGCCTGCCGCACGCCCTACGAGCCCACCGAGCAGGTTCTCGCCTCGCTCGGACTCTCGCCGCACGACATCGGTGACAAAAATTTCTTCTACGGAAAGGGCTGCGAAGTCTGCAACAACACCGGCTACAAAGGCCGCAAGGGCATCTACGAGCTCCTCAAAATCAGCGACCCGATCCGCGAGATGATCAACGAGCGCAAACCGGGCGTTGTCATGCGTCAGAAAGCCATCGAGCTCGGAATGACCACCCTCCGCGAGGACGGCATCCGCTCGATTTACGACGGTCTCACCACCATCGAAGAAGTGGTGAAATACACCTGATCCTCCCCGCCGTGGCCGGCCCGACGACGATCGATTCCCTCCATGCGGAAGTCGTCGCCCTCCGCGAGCGCGTCGGCGGCCGCGACCCGATCCGCGCGCCCGAACTCCGCGAGATCTGGGCCTGCCGCCTGCGCCCGTTCTGGCGGCTCCACCAGGGTCTCTACGAGGGAACCGCCGGCCGCTTCGCCGCCCTCGGCGAGAATTTTCTGGTCATCGAGGTGGCGGCCGAGGCGCGCCGGTTTTTTGGCGACACGCCCCAGCTTTCGTTTTTGGAGGCGCTGGCCTGCGCGCGGAGCGGCGCCCCCGCGCGCTGCCGCGAGATCCTGCTGAGCCGCGGCGACCTGCTTGCGAAGGTCTCCGACGCCCCGGCCCTGCTGGCGCGAACGTTCAAGGATGCCTGGAAGGCGGACGGCGATCCGAAGTATCTCGAGTTGAGCCTCGAGCACTATCTGAAAGCCTACGAGGTTTCGCCCGACAAGACGTTCCCCGGAATCAACGCCGCCTCGATGGCCCTGCTGGCCGGCCGGTGCGACCGCGCGACAGCCCTCGCGGCCGAGGTGGGCGGGCTCCTGCCGTCGGTGCCGGTCGATTACTGGGGCGGCGTGACCCTGGCCGAGAGCGCGCTTGTGCTGGGCGAGATCGAGCGAGCGCGGGTGCTCTACCGGGTCGCCTGCACAGTGAGCGATGTGCCGCGCGCGAACCTCGTCACCACCCGCGCGCAGGCAAGGCTCCTGCTTCCCTGCCACGGACTCAACGCCCGGGATTTCGACGACCTTTTCCCGGTTCCCAATATCGCGTGCTTCACCGGCCACCGCACCGACGAACCCGGCCGCGAGGACGCCCGCTTCCCGGAGTCGGCCATCCCGGATGTCAGTCGCCGGATCGCGGCCCTTCTCTCGGAAAACCGGATCGAGATCGGGTTCTCATCCGCCGCCCGGGGCGGGGATATCGTCTTTGCCGAGGCCGTCCGCGCCTGCCCGCGCGGCGAGATCCACCTTGTCGTGCCGGGGGGCCGCGACGCGTTCCGCACCGCCAGCGTCGATGGCGGCGAGTCGGACTGGGGGGCCCGCTACGACGCCCTCCTCGCCTGCGCCGACGGGATCACCGAGATCGACCCCGCCCAACCCGGCGGACTCACCCCCGCCGATTTCGACTTCGCCAACCGGGTTTGCGTGGGGTCCGCCCAGATGCGCGCGGCGGAACTCGACTGCGAACTCCGCATGATCGCCGTCTGGGACGGCGAGACCGGCGCCCGCGGCGGCACATCCGAGGCCGTCGCACTGGCGGTTCGCGCCGGAATCCCGGTCGATATCGTGCCGCCCCGGCCGTCCGGCCATCCGCCCGAGGTGCACTCGGCCGGGTTGGGAAATGACGAGGGACTCTTCGCGGTCGCGGCGTTTGTCTGGGACCGCGCGGACTTCCCGGTCGAGCCATCCGGTGCCATGCGGGTTCTGTGGGACGACCCGCATTGTTCGGTGGTCTTTTTTTCCGCGCGGGCTGCCGCGCATTTCGGCGAGCGTCTTCTGGAAACCGGCGTCCCCGCCGTCGCGCTCCACTACGGCCCGCTGCTCCTGCGTCTCGACCCGCTCGCAAAGACCGAGGAACCCGGCGGCCTCCACCTCCGCCGGGCCCGCGAGTTGCTCGCACACTGCCCGGCCGGGCGTGCCTGCGCGTCGGCGGAATTCGCCGCCGAGGCCCGTCTGGAGGGCTTCCGCGGCACATTCGAATACCTTGGGCGGAGGCCCTCGCCATCGGGGCCCGACCGTCAGATTTTCCAACTCGCCGAATGAAAACGCCCCTTGCCGCCTCGATGCTGTGTTTGTTTTGCCTGTGCTCCGCCTGGAGTGCCGGCGCGCGATCCGGGCGGGTCGTCCTCCTTCACGAAGGCCCGGATGCCTTTGCGGTGCGGCATTCACTGGCCGGATCGGCAAAGACATCCCTCGACCTCCAGTATTACATCTGGGAAGGCGACCTCACGGGATCCACCCTCCTGCAATCCGTGCTGGACGCGGCCGACCGCGGCGTGAAGGTGCGCCTCCTGCTCGACGATGCCACAAGTTCCGGCCTGGTGGGCGGACTGACCGGACTCGTCGGCCGCTACGCGCGCGGCGCGGTGGACCAGGCGGGCGACCGGGCCGCCGATCTCGGCCTCGCCGGCCGCCGGACCGAACTCCGCCGCCTCGCCCGCGACCTGCGCTCGGGCGGCCGCGATACGGTCGCGGCCGCGCTGGACTCGCATCCGAATATCGAGGTGCGCATTTTCAATCCGTTCCGGGCGCGTGGACTGGGCGGCGGACTGCGCGCGCTCGAGCTCGCGGGAAGTTTCTCGCGCCTCAACCGCCGCATGCACAACAAGATCTTCCTCGCCGACCGCGGCGCGGCCGTCACCGGCGGACGGAACATCAGCGACCGCTACTTCGGCTACGACGAAGATTACAACTACGGCGACCTGGACGTGCTCGTGGAAGGCCCCGCGGCGTCCGCCATCGCAGACTCCTTCGACCAATACTGGGAAAGCCCGAGGGCCGTCCCGGTCCGGCGCTTCTGGCTCGACCGCAACCCGCGTGTGAACCTCGCTGCGCTCCGCGCGGAACTCGCCGGTTTCATCGCCTCGCTGCCGGACCGTCCGGACCCCCGCGAATCCGCCCGGACCCACGCCGCCCTGCGTGCGCGGGCGGCGCGGGCGCAAGTCGAGGTCGTGAGCGACGACCCCCGGAAACCCGACCTGCCCTCGCGAAAGGTGGCCGAAGCCATCGAGGCCCGCCTGGCGTCGGCCGGAAATGACGTGCTTGTCGAAAGCGGGTTTTTCGTGCCGACGCGCGCCGAGTATCCCTCGCTGGAAGCCGCTTTGAAGCGGGGCGTGCGGGTGCGCGTGCTCACCAATTCGGTGGCCTCGAACGACGTCTTCCCGGCGGCGGTGGGTTACAAGCGCCACCGCAAGCGGCTGCTGCTCCTCGGGGCCGACCTGCGCGAAGCGCGTCCATCCGGCGGCTCGGCGCGCACGGCGGGGCGCGGCGGAGGAACAAGCGGCCTCCATACCAAGGCGGCCGTCTTCGACCGCCGCTCCGCCTTCATCGGCACCTTCAACCTCGACCCGCGCTCGGCCTCCCTCAATACCGAGATCGCGCTTTTCCTCACCGGCGGGAATCTCCCAGCCCAGCTCGCCGCCCGCATCGAGAAAAACTCGGCCTCCGCCTGGCGGGCCCGCCTCGACAACCGCCGCAGGCTCGTCTGGAGCGGCAAACCCGGCGAGGCCGATATCCGCATCGAACCCGAAACCGGCCCCGGCAAGCGCCTCAAACTTTCCATTTTCTCCGCCCTGCCGCTGGATCCTTTGCTCTGACGCCACCAATGAGGGCCGAACTTTGAACGTCGGCGACTTGGACGTTGGAAGTTCAGGTTTCAATGTTCAACGTTCCCTTCGATTTTTCCTCCGGAGGGGGGATGTCTGCCCTTGCCTTGGGGGTGCGGCGGCGAATAGAAGAGTGCCCTTACAAAATGAGCGAAAAAGCGCCTTGGATAACGTTCCGTCCGGAATTGCGCGTGCTGGATTGCACGATCCGCGACGGAGGACTCATGAACAACTCGCAATTCTCCGACGCGGAGGTTCGCGCGGTTTACGATGCCTGCATCGCGGCCGGGATCGATTACATGGAAATCGGCTACAAGAACTCGGTCGAGGCGTTTCCCCGTTCGGAATACGGTCCGTGGCGGCATTGCCTCGAGGAAGACCTCCGCCGCGTCGTCGGCGACCACACGTTCGAGCGCACCGGCCTCAAGCTCGCCGCGATGGCGGATGCGGGCGGCAAGTGCGATTGGAAACACGGCATCCTGCCCGCCGACCAGAGCGTGCTGGATCTCATCCGGGTGGCCTGCTACGCGCACCAGATTTCCGAGGCGGTCGAGATGATCCACCACTGCCACGAGCTCGGTTACGAGACCACCCTCAACATCATGGCCATCTCGACCGTTCACGAAGTCGAAATCGACCGCGTGCTCGAGATCGCCCGCGAGACGCCCGCCGGGACCGTGGTGGTCGTCGATAGCAACGGCGCGCTCTACCGCGAGCAGATCGACCACCTCGTCAACAAATACCGCGCCGCGCTCGAGGGCACCGGAAAGGACGTCGGCATCCACGCCCACAACAACCTCCAACTCGCCTTCGCCAACACCATCGAGGCGATCATCCTCGGCTGCAACCGGGTGGACGCCACCATGATGGGCCTCGGCCGCGGGGCGGGGAATTGTCCGATGGAAATCCTGCTCAGTTTCCTGCGCAATCCGAAATTCAAGCTCCGTCCGGTCCTCGACGTGATCCAGAAGACGATCATGCCGATGAAGCAACGCTTCGACTGGGGCCCGAATATCCCGTATCTCATCACCGGCTCGCTGAACGCCCACCCGCGCAACGCCATGGCGTTCTGCGAAAGCGGCGGCACCGATATCGTCGGCTTTTACGACAAAATGCTCAGCGAGGGATGAACGCGAAATTTCTCGAAGCGGCCACCGAAGCCGCCCAGGCCGCCGGCGGGTTCCTCCGCGCCCACTTCGGCGGTGTGCTCAATGTGGACGCCAACGAGGCCCACGATATCAAACTCGAACTCGACCGGCGCACCCAGCACCTCATCGAGGGACTCCTGCTCGGGCGCTTCCCCGACCACTGTGTGCTCGGCGAGGAAGGCCGCGCGGGCGACGCGTCCGCCGAATACGAATGGATCGTGGATCCGATCGACGGCACGGTGAATTATTTCTACGGCATCCCGCACTTCTGCGTGTCCATCGCGCTGCGGCGGGCGGGGGACATCCTCGCCGGCGCGATTTACGATCCGATGCGCGACGAACTCTGGGCGGCCGAAACCAACGGTCCGGCGACCCTCAATGGGAAAGAAATCCGCGTGAGCAGCCGCACCGTTTTGTCGGACGCGGTGGTGACGGTCGGGTTTTCGAAATCGGCCGAGTCGATCGCCAACGGCCTGCCGGTTTTTGAGAAACTTCTCCGCGAGGTCAAGAAATGCCGCATGATGGGCAGCGCGGCCCTCGACCTTGCCTACGTGAGTTGCGGCCGCCTCGACGCCTACGTGGAAAGCCAGATCAGCATCTGGGACATCGCCGCCGGGAAGCTCATCGTCGAACGCGCGGGCGGATCGATCCGCCTCAGCGAACATCCGACGATCCCGGACAAGCTCTCCATCGTCGCCAGCTCGGGCCGCATCGACCTCGGGATTTGATTTTCGCATGACGCGCGCAGGCATCGGCTACGACGTGCACCGCTTTGCCGACGGGCGCAAGCTCGTCCTCGGCGGCGTCCAGATCCCGCACGAATGCGGGCTCGAAGGACACTCGGACGCCGACGCGCTCAGCCACGCCATCGCCGACGCCATTCTCGGCGCCGCCGGCCTCCCGGATATCGGCCACCACTTCCGCACCGACGACCCCACCATCAAAGGCATCAGCAGCCTCCGCATCCTCGCCCGCGCGGCCGAACTCGCCCGCGATGCCGGAGGCGTCCTCGTCAATATCGACGCGACCCTCATCGCCGAGGCCCCGCGTGTCTCGCCCCACCTCGCGGCCATGAAGGAGGCCGTCGGCGGCGCGCTCGGACTCGACCCGCGCCTCGTCGGTATCAAGGCCACCACGAACGAAGGCATGGGATTCCTCGGCCGTGGCGAGGGCATCGCCGCCCTCGCGGTCGCCAGCGTGGATTTTCCTGACACCGCAGGCCGGGACAACGCCTGACCCACCCCCCTCCATGCCACCCCGCTTTTTCAACACGCTCACACGGACGGTCGAGCCGCTCAAAACCGTCGAACCCGGCCGGGTGAGCCTCTACACATGCGGGCCGACGGTCTATAATTTCGCGCACATCGGGAATTTCCGGGCCTACGTTTTCGAGGACCTCCTCCAGCGCCACCTCATGGCGAGGGGCTACAAGGTCCACCGTGTGATGAACCTCACCGACGTCGATGACAAAACGATCCGGGGCTGCCGGGCGGCCGGGGTTCCGCTCGCGGACTTCACCCGTCCGTTCAAGGACGCCTTCTTCGCCGACCTCGACACCCTGCGCATCCTGCGGGCCGACGCATTCCCCGAGGCCACCGACCCGGCCCATATCGCGCGCATGATTTCCATGATCGGGATGCTCGTGGACGGCGGGCACGCCTACCGCGCCGACGACGGGTCGGTCTATTTTCGCATCCGGTCGTTCGACCGCTACGGCGCGCTCTCGGGCATCCGTCTCGACGAACTCCAGCCCGGCGCGCGCGTGTCGTCCGACGAATACGAAAAGGAAGAACTCGGCGACTTCGCGCTCTGGAAGGCCTGGTCGGAGGCCGACGGGCCGGTGGCATGGGAAAGCCCGTGGGGGCGCGGACGGCCGGGCTGGCATATCGAATGCAGTGCCATGGCCACCGGGTTGCTCGGCCCGCGGATCGATATCCACTGCGGGGGCGAGGACAATATTTTCCCCCACCACGAGGCCGAGATTGCGCAGAGCGAGTGCTGCACCGGTCTCCCGTTTGTCGGCCTCTGGATGCACTGCCGCCACCTGCTCTCGGAGGGCAGAAAAATGGCAAAGAGCGAAGGAAATTTCTTCACGCTTCGCGACCTGCTCGCGCGCGGGTGGACCGGCCGCGAGGTCCGCTACTGTCTGCTCTCGGTCAAATACCGCGAGCCGCTCAATTTCACATTCGACGGCCTCGAAGCCGCGCGGGCCGCGCTGGCGCGGTTCGACGAATGGTCGCGCGCCATCGCAGAGACCGCGGCCTCCGCTACTGCGGACGAACCACTTCCCGACGGGTTGGAGATGAATGCCTTCCTGGACGCGCTCGATGACGACCTGAATATTTCCGCCGCGCTCGGCGCGTTGTTTGAAACGATCCGCGCCTCGAACCGCCTGCTCGCGGAGGGCCGGCTGACTCCGGGTCAGGCCCGAACGCTCTGCGGCTGGCGGAGTGCTGTCGATTCGGTGCTGGCCATCGGCGCGTCGGAAGAGGACGTTCCCGCGGAAATCCGCGCCCTGCTCGAAGCCCGCGCCGCCGCAAGGGCCGCGAAAGACTGGGCCCGCAGCGACTCCCTCCGCGACGAAATCCTCGCCGCCGGATGGCAGCTCAAAGACACCAAGGACGGACAGAAAGTCTCCCGCAAGCCGGGAGCAGGCTGAGGGGGGCGCTCAGGGATCAGCGCCCGGCCTACGACGCTCCACCACTCAGGTATTTCTCGAAGGCGGACCGCAAATCTTCCAGCCGCACCGGCTTGCCAAGGAACCCCTGCATCCCGGCCTCGCTTGCCCGCGCGGCCTCGTCGCGAAGGACGTCCGCGCTCAAAGCGAGGATCACCGGTTGGTGGCCGCCCGCGGCGCGGATCTCGCGCGTGGCGAGCCAGCCATCCATCTCGGGCATCTGGAGGTCCATCAAAATCAAGTCGTAGGGTGTCTGCACGGCCATGCGCAGTGCCTCGCGCCCGTTGCGCGCGATGTCGGGCTTCACTCCGAGTTTGCCCAGCATCAACCTGGCCACGTTTTGGTTCACCGGATTGTCCTCGGCCACAAGCACACGCAGACCGGAGAAGGCATTTTTTCCGGAAGCGTCCGAAGGCGCCGCTTCGGGTTGTCCGCCAAGCCGGTGGACGAGCGCGCCGAGCTTGGCGGGTTTGATGAGCACCTCCGCGCGCGTCCCGGCGAGGGTCTTCTCAAGTGCTGCGGCCGCGTCGGCTTTTGCCCACACAAACACTCGCGGACCGCCGGCGGGCAGGCCGCGCAGAGCCGCCGCGAGCCCGTCGTCGATCGCGCAGTCGAGTGAAAGAACCACGGCGTCCGCCGGAACCGCGGAAGCGATCGCCTTGATCAACTCCCGGCTTTCCTCGAAGACCCGCACCCAGAATCCCAGCTTTTCCAACTTGGAAACGTAAGCGCCGGCGCAGCGGGGGTCCGCCGAGATGTGCCATGCGGATTTGCCGGCGAATGGCACTGGAAGCGGATCGTTGGCAGCCGCCTCGCGCAGCGGCAGGGTGACCGAGAAGGTCGTGCCATGGCCGGGCTCGCTTTCGACCGTGATCGAGCCCCCCATCATTTCGGTAAGCCGTCGCGAGATCGCAAGGCCGAGGCCGGTGCCGCCGAATTTGCGCGCGACGCCCGAACTTTCCTGCACAAACGGCTCGAACAACCTGTGCGCCATGTCCGGGGAAATGCCGATTCCGGTGTCGGCGACGCCGATGCGAAGGGATCTCCCCGAGACGCGCACATCGATTTCGACGCGGCCGGATCCTGTGAACTTGATCGCATTGCCGGCGAGGTTGAGAAGGACCTGCCGCAGGCGCATCGGGTCCCCCATGAGGGCGAGGGGAACGTCCGGAGCCACATCGTAATTGAGTTCGAGCGGTTTCGAACAGATCGGGGTCACGAAGACATCGACCGTTTGTTCGAGGATCGCGTTGAGGTCGAACGGCACGTTTTCGATTTCCAGCTTGCCGGATTCGATTTTCGAAAGGTCGAGGATGTCGTTGATGATGGTGAGCAGAGCGCTTCCGCTGGTCTGGATCGTGCGGGCCATCTCGAGTTGCTCGGGCTTGAGCGGCGTTTCGAGAAGCAGGGAGGCCATGCCGATGACGCCGTTGAGCGGGGTCCGGATCTCGTGCGACATGTTCGCAAGGAACTCGCTTTTCGAGCGGTTGGCGGCCTCGGCGGCTTCCTTGGCCGCGCTCAGGTCGCGGTGGGAACGCTCGAGTTCCTCGACGAGCGCCGCGCGGGCCTCGGCGGTGCGTTTGAGTTCCTCGGCCAGGGCGGCGCGGGCCTCGGCGGCCTCCTGGGCGACCTTGGCGCGGACGGCTTCGAGTTCCTTGTTTTTGAGTTCGGAGAGGATGCGGTGGTTTTCCTCCTGGAAAAATTTCCGGCGGAGGAGGGCGCGGATGCGGCCGCGGAGGACCGCGATGTCGCTGGATTTCCCGACGAAATCGTCGGCTCCCGCCGCCAGCGCCTTGCCGAGTTCGACCTTGGTCTCATGGCCGGTGAGCATGAGCACCGCGATGGGAGTGAAATCCCGCTGCCGCATTTGCTCGATCCGGCGGCAGATCTCGAGCCCGTCGATGCCGGGCATCACAAGGTCCACCAGCACGCAATCGAACCGCTTTTGTTTGATCAACTCGAGGGCGCGTTCCCCGCTCTCGCACGTTTCAAAGACATACCCTTCCGGTGCGAGTTCCTGGCGGAGATAGGCGAGGTAGGTGGGGCTGTCGTCGATCGCCAGGATGCTTCCCCGGCTGAGCGCCTCGCCGGCGGCGGGCTGCGGGAGGTCTTCCTCGCGGCGCGAGCGGTTGAGCATCGCCGCGATGCGGAGGAGCAGAATGTCGGGGTCGGACCCCTTCGTGAGAAACCCGTCGGCTCCGCTGTCGAGGCCGATCAATTCGTTGCCGTCGCCTTCCTGCGCGGTGAGCATGAGGACCGGCACACCGCGGGTCGCGATGTTCCCCTTGATGCGGCGGCAGAGTTCGTCTCCCCGCATGCCGGGGAGAAAAAAATCGAGCAGGATGAGATCGGGAAGCCCGTGATTGAGCGCGTCCAAGGCGGCCGTGGCATCGCCCGCGACCGCCACCTCGTAGCCGGCCTCCTCGAGTTCGATTTGAACCTTGAGGGCCTGGGTGGGCGAGTCTTCGACGAGCAGGATCCTTGCTACTTCGGGCATACGCGAAGGGAGGCGAGCCTCCGTGAAATTTCGGTTGTTGAAAGAAGTTCGTCAACGGCTCCCGCGTCGCGGGCGGCCTGCGGCATCCCGAAAACCGCGCAACTCTCCTCGTTCTGACCACAGGTCCACGCCCCGGCCCGGCGCATCGCGGCGAGGCCCTCGGCTCCGTCGCGGCCCATGCCGGTGAGGATGACCCCCGCCGCGCGGGGTCCGCATTCCCGCGCGAGGCTCTCGAAAAGAACGTTGGCCGAAGGCTTGTGAACGCCCGAGGGCGGCGTGTCGAGCAGCGCCACCCGCCCGCCGCGCAGCGCAAGATGGCGGCCGTCGGGGGCCAGATAGACGCGTCCCGGACGAACCGTCTCGCCGTCCACCGCGCAGGCCACCGCGGGAGGGACGCTCCCGTCGAGCCATTCGGCGAAGCTCACCGCAAAGCCGGGGGCGATGTGCTGCACAAGCAGGATCGGCAGGGGATAATCGGCCGGCAGCGCCCCGAGCAGGTCCACCAACGCGATCGGCCCGCCGGTCGAGGCCGCGATCCCGACCACCTCGGTCCCGACGGGCCGCCCGGGCGCCGCGGCGGATATGGCCAGGGGGGCCGCCGGTTCCGATGGCGCGAGCCGGGGAGCGGGATTGTCCGCCCGGGTGCGCATGCGCCGGATGACCCTCACCTGGCTCATGGCGACGAGTTGGTCGGCGATCCGGCGGCAATGTTTTTCAAAATCCGGGCTGTCGGGCCCTTCGGGTTTCGGGAGCGCGGCGAGAGCGCCCGCGTGAAGCGCCTCCATGGCATGGCGCGATTCCGAGCACGAGGCGGTCGAGGAAATCACAACGATCGGAAGCGCCTGTTCGGCGAGGATCCGGCGGATCGCCTCGACGCCGTCGATCCCGGGAAGCAGGATGTCCATGGACACCACATCCGGCCGGTTTGCTTTGAGAAATGTCAGAGCCGCCTCGGCATCCGCGCACGAGCCCGCGAGGGAAAGGCGCGGGTCGGCGGCGATGACCTCCTCGAGGAGAAGCCGCATGGTGGCGGAGTCCTCCACCACAAGAACGGAGGTCGTTTTCACAGGTAGTGTTGAATGGTGGATTTCAATGCGTCCTGTTCGAAGAACCTCTTGATAATATAGCTGTCCGCGCCGAGCGAGAGCCCTTTTTGCACGATGCTTTTGTCTTCGATCGAGGAAATCAACACAAACGGGATTCCGCTTGTGCGCTCGTTTTTTTTCACCTCGGCCAGCATGCCGAATCCGTCGAGCCTCGGCATTTCAATATCGCAGATGATCAAATCGACCGTTTCGTTGCGCAGGACCCGCAGGCCGTCCATCCCGTCGGCCGCCTGCAACACCCGGTAGCCCATCGACTCGATCACCGAAGCCTCCAGCGTGCGCGACGTGTAGGAATCATCCACCACCAAGACCACCGGCACGTGGGAAACCGGAGCGCGGGCCGGCACTGTCGCGGCCGGTCGCAGGGGCGCGGCTCCGGATGCCCGCGAAAGAACCGCCGGCACATCGAGCAACAATCCGCTCCGACCGTCCTCGAGCGCGATGCAGCCGGCAAACAATCCCGTGGCGGCCGCGGCCGGCGGAAGCTCGCGCACAACGACCTGACGCAGACCCATCAACCGATCAACGGCCAGAAGGTCGGGCCCGCTCCCGCCGCGCAACATCACCGCCGGAAAACGCCCGGGAGGAAACCCGCCGCCCTCGAGCCCGAGCAACTCGGCAAGCCCGTGGATCGGCACGGGACCGTCCGGCGACGACCAGTGCGGACGGCCGGACGCAGCGAGGATCTCGCCGGGAGAAATCGGCGCAACCCGCTCGACCATACGCGCGGGAATCCCGTAGGTTTGCCCGCCGGCCTCCACAAGGACGGCCGCGCTGCCCGAGCGCGCGGCCGGCAGCCGCAGACGGAAAATCGTGCCGGCTCCACGGGTGGTCTCCACCGAAAGGAAGCCGCCCAGCGAGCGAACGGTCTCCTCGACCGACGAGAGTCCCATGCCGCGTCCGGAGAGGTCGGTGACCTCGCGGGCCGTGCTGAAGCGGGGATGGAAAATGAGCCGGTGCAATTGCTCGTCGGCGAGTTGGGCGGCCCCGGCCTCGTCAACGAACCCCGCCCGCACCGCGCTGCGGCGGATTTCGGCCGCGGAAAGTCCGCGGCCGTCGTCGGAAATCTCCACTGCAAAATAGCCGCCGGAAAGCGCCAGCGAAATGCGGATGCGGCCGTCGGCGGGTTTGCCGGCGGACTCGCGCTCGGCAGCGGATTCGATGCCGTGGTCGATGGCATTGCGGAGCATGTGGACAAGAACGCCCCGCAGGCGCTGCAGGGTCGGGCGGTCCATCTCGATATCGAATCCGGCCGTCTCGAGCACCACCCGTTTGCCGAGTTCCCCGCCGATGCCGGAGGCCATGTCTCCGAGGCCGTCGAGCACCTCGCTGGCGCGTGTCACCTGGAGCGCGTGCAGGTCGTCGTCGAGCTGGCCGACCCGCTTGGCCACGAGTGTCTCGATCCGGCGCGTCCGCTCACCGAGCCTCGCGGCGGCGCGCGCCATGAGGCGGACCTGCCGGCTCATGTAATTGACATAGGTCGCCGCGCGGGCGAGTTCGCGATTTTCCGGGGCCCGGTAGAGGATCGCCCCGAGGCTGCGGCGGATTTCGGCCGCGGAAAGTCCGCGGCCGTCGTCGGAAATCTCCACTGCAAAATA
>Ga0114939_10001368_pt1 | contig 19280 bp, 13 predicted proteins | sample AshMeaCrysSpring_FD_87196 | JGI IMG/M metagenome (GOLD analysis project Ga0114939, IMG submission 87196) | Groundwater microbial communities from Big Spring, Nevada to study Microbial Dark Matter (Phase II) - Ash Meadows Crystal Spring | ecosystem: Environmental > Aquatic > Deep subsurface >...
GAAGCGCGCCAGCCAGCACGTGACCGTCCTGCTAGTCCTCGCGGCTGCCGTGACCGCCGGCTGCAGCAACGGCAAGGCCAAAGAGAAGCCGGAAACCGAAGCCGAGACCGCCGTGCCGGTCGAGGTGCAGGCCCTGCGCCGCGCCGAGATCGTGGCGGTCTACTCCGGCACCGCGTCGATCGAGGCGCACGAGGAGGCCGAGGTGGTTGCCAAGGTCGGGGGCGAGGTGCGCCAGATCCTGGTCGAGGAAGGTGACGCCGTGCAGACCGGCCAGCTGCTCGCGCGCCTCGATGGCGACCGCCTGCGCCTGGAGGTCGCGCAGACCGAGGCCAACCTCCGCAAGCTCGAGCGCGACTACAATCGCCAGCTCGAATTGAGCGAGAAGGGACTCGTCGCCAAGGGTACGGCGGAAAACGCCAAATTCGATCTCGACGCCCTGCGCGCCGCCTACGACCGTGCCCGCCTCGAGTTGAGCTACACGGAGGTCCGCGCCCCGATCGGCGGCGTCGTGTCGACGCGCTACATCAAGCTCGGCAATACGATCGCCCCGAACGCGCCGACATTCCGCGTCACGGACCTCGACCCGCTGGTGGCCTATGTGCACATCCCGGAGAAGGAGTTCCGCAAGCTCGCGCCCCGCCAGACCGCCGACGTAGTCGTGGATGCGCTGGGTGGCGAGCCCTTCACGGGCGTGATCTCGCGCATCAGCCCGACGGTGGATCCGAAGTCCGGGACGTTTCGAGCCCGCGTCGAGGTGCCCGATCCCACGCGTCGCCTCAAGCCCGGCATGTTCGCGCGCGTCAACATCGTCTACGAGCGCCGCGAGAACGCGCTGCAACTGCCGCGTGCCGCGGTCATCGACGCCGACGGCACGCAGTCGGTGTTCGTCGTGGGGAACGGCAAGGCCGAGCAGCGCATCGTGCGCACCGGCCTCGCCAATAGCGGCTGGCTCGAGGTGGTCGAGGGGCTCGACGGCAGCGAGCAGATCGTGGTCGTCGGCCAGGCCGGGCTGAAGTCGGGGTCGGCGGTGAAGGTGGTGGACGCCGCCGCACCGCAAGGCGCGCCGGCCACCGCCGCGAAGGCGAAGTAAGCGGCACCGGCCCAGACCCGCCACCCGGGGGGAACACCATGCAGCTGATCGACTTCGCGATCCGGCGGCGCGTCACCGTCATCATGTGCACCGTGGCGATCGCGCTGTTCGGGCTCGTGTCGCTGTCGCGCCTGAAGCTGAACCTGCTGCCCGACCTCTCCTACCCTACCCTGACGATTCGCACCGAGTTGCCTGGGGCCGCACCGCTCGAGCTCGAGACGCTGGTGACGCGTCCCGTCGAGGAGGCCGTCAGCATCATCCGCAACGTGCGCGAGGTGCGCTCGGTATCACGCGCCGGTCAGTCGGACGTGACGGTCGAGTTCCTGTGGGGCACCGACATGGACCTCGCCGGCATCGACGTGCGCGAGAAGCTCGACGCGCTGCAGCTGCCGCTCGAGGCTGAGCGACCTCTGTTGCTGCGATTCGACCCGGCGAGCGAGCCGGTGATGCGACTCGCCTTCCTCGACAAGGAGGCGCGGGCGGAGGACGGCGGCGTGGAGCGCCTCAAGGCCCTGCGCCGCTTTGCCGACGACCGCCTGAAGCCCGATCTCGAGGCCGTCGAGGGCTCGGCAGCCGTCAAGGTGAGCGGCGGCTACGAGGACGAGGTGCAGGTCTTCGTCGACCAGCAGAAGCTCGCGCAGCTCGGCCTGTCGATCGAGGCGGTCACGCGCCGCATCCGGGCCGAAAACGTCAACCTCTCTGGCGGCCGCCTCGAGCAGGGCACGCAGCGCTTCCTGGTACGCACCCTCAACGAGTTCGAGTCCATCGAGCAGATGGCCGGGGCGATCATCGGCACGCGGGACGGACAGCCCGTCTACCTGCGCGACGTCGCGGCCGTGACCCGCGGCTACAAGGACCGCGAGGCGATCACCCGTGTGGACGGCCGCGAGGCCATCGAGCTTGCGGTCTACAAGGAGGGCGACGCCAACACGGTGCAGCTCGCCGATGGCGTGCGCACGCGCCTCGAGACACTCAACGAGTCGCTGCCCGAGGGCACGGAGATCCGGACCGTCTACGACCAGTCGAAGTTCATCGCCGCGGCGATCGGCGAGGTGAAGTCCGCGGCACTGATCGGCGGCCTGCTGGCGATCCTCGTGCTGTACGCGTTCCTGCGCGACGCGCGCGCCACCCTCATCACGGGCATCGCGATACCGGTGTCGGTGCTCGGCACGTTCGTGCTGATGTACGCGTTCGACGTGACACTCAACATCATGTCCCTCGGCGGCATCGCGCTCGCCGTCGGCATGCTGGTGGACAACGCGGTGGTCGTGCTCGAGAGCATCGTGCGCAAGCAGGAGCACGGGGTCGAGCGGCGCGAAGCGGCCCGCCTCGGTACAGGCGAGGTGGCGATGGCTGTCACCGCCTCCACGCTCACCTCGGTCGCTGTGTTCTTCCCGATGGTGTTCATCACGGGCATTGCCGGGCAGCTCTTCAAGGACCAGTCGCTCACGGTCACATTCGCACTCGCCTTTTCACTGGTGGTGGCGCTGACGCTGGTGCCGATGCTGGCCGCGGGACCGCCCGCCCATTTGGGCGAGCCGGATTCGAACGGCCCGGCCCGTACCCGCCCGCCGGGCCGGGTCGAACGAGCGCTCGGCGTCGCGGCCGCCGCGGCACGCCGTCTCGGCGGCTGGATCGCCACAGGGCTGCGCATCGCGCTGAGCCCGATCGTCGGAGTCACGCAGGCCGTCAGCGGCTGGGCCGAGGCGCGCTACCCCGGTGCGATCCGCTGGGCGCTCGCCAATCCTGGCAAGACCATCGGCAGCGCGATCGCGGTGTTCGTCGCCACGATGGTGTTCATCGTGCCGCAACTCGGCACGGAGCTCATTCCACAGATGTCGCAGGGCGAGTTCAACGTCGACCTGCGCCTTCCGCCGGGGGCGCCGCTCGAGCAGACCGACCGCGCGGTGCGCGCGGCACAGCAGGCGAGCAGCGGGCTCGGTAACGTCGCCATCGCGTACTCGGTCGCGGGCACGGGCAACCGCCTGGACGCCAACCCCGTCGACGCGGGCGAGAACACCGGACGTCTCAGCATCACCCTGCGTGAAGGTGCGGGCCGCGAGGACGAGGAAACCGCGATGCAGGGCATGCGCGGCAGCCTCGAGAACCTGCCTGGGGTGCAGTACCGATTCAGCCGGCCGGCGCTGTTCAGCCTGTCGACGCCGCTCGAAGTGGTGGTGTCGGGCTACGACCTCGAGCGGCTGCAGGTCGCCGCCGAGGGGGTGCGCGCCCGCATGGAGGCGGACGACCGCTTTGCGGACGTCAAGACCACGGTCGAGGCCGGCAACCCCGAGATCCAGATCGTCTTCGACCAGGAGCGCGCTGCGCAGTTGGGCCTCGTGGTGCGCGATATCGCCGACCGCGTCGTGAACAGCGTGCGCGGCGAGGTCGCGACGCGCTACAAGCTGCGAGACAAGCAGATCGACGTAATGGTGCGCAGCGTGGACACGCGCGCCGCCTCGGTCGAGGAAATCCGCAACCTGATCGTGAACCCGGGCGAGGACTCGCCGCTGCCGCTGAGCGCGGTGGCCGACGTGCAGCTTGCGGTGGGCCCGTCGGAGGTCCGCCGCATCGGCCAGGAGCGCGTCGCGGTCGTCTCGGCCAACCTCGCCCACGGCGACCTCGGCACCGCCGTCGAGTCGCTGAAGGAGATCGTCGCCGAGGTCACGCTGCCGGTGGGCACGACCGCGTTCCTCTCCGGCCAGAGCGAGGAGATGAGCAACTCGTTCCGCTCCATGCAGTTCGTGCTGCTGCTCGCCGTGTTCCTCGTCTACCTCGTGATGGCCTCGCAGTTCGAGTCGCTGATCCACCCGTTCGTGATCCTGCTCACCATCCCGCTGGCGATCACGGGCGCGGCGTGGGCGCTGTGGCTCACGGGCACCACCGTGAACGTGGTGGCCTACATCGGCATCATCATGCTGGCCGGCATCGTCGTGAACCAGTCCATCGTGCTGATCGACGCGGTGAACCAGGCGCGCGAGCGGGGCCTGCCCAAGCACGAGGCGATCGTGGAGGCCGGCAGGCTGCGGCTGCGCCCGATCCTGATCACCAAGCTCACCACGATCCTCGGCCTGCTGCCGATGGCGCTCGGCATCGGCGAGGGCGCGGAGGTGCGCGCGCCGATGGCGATCACGGTGATCGGTGGCGTGCTGCTCACGACCTTTCTGACGCTGCTGGTGATCCCGGTCGTCTACGCGGTGCTCGACCGCAAGAGCTATCCCCAGGCCGGCAACGCTCCTGCGCCCGTCCCCGCCGAAGCGCCGGCCGCCGGCTGAGGCCACGCCCGTGCGACACACGCGAATCGCGCTCGAGCGTCCGGTGACCACGCTGATGGTGGCGATGGCCGTGCTCGCGGTGGGGCTGATCTCCTCGCAGCTGCTGCGGCTCGAGGAGATGCCGGACATCACCTTCCCCGGCATGCGGGTGGTGATCCCCTACCCCGGCTCGACGCCCGAGGAGATGGAGCAGCTCGTGGTCCGGCCGGTCGAGGAGGCACTCGCGACGCTCTCGGGCATCGAGGAGATCCGCGCGACCGCTGACGCCGACCAGGCCCAGTTCACGGTGCTGTTCAGCTGGGACCGCGACCCGGACACCGCGGCTTTCGAAGTGCGCACCAAGATTGACTCGATCCGCCCGCAGTTGCCGGCGGGGGCCGACCGCATACTGATGTTCTCCTTCAGTGCCTCCGACGAACCGGTCGCCGTGATCCGCATCGCTTCCGAGCGGAACCTCACCGACGAGTACGACTCGCTCGAGAAGTTTCTCAAGCGCCCGATCGAGCGCCTCGACGGCGTGGCGCGCGTCGAACTGCAGGGCGTCGAGCCTCGCGAACTGCGCGTGCTGGTGGACGCGGACCGCCTCGCCGCCTACGGCGTGAACGTGCAGGACCTGCGCACGCTGCTCGAGCGTGCCAACTTTTCGGTGAGCGCCGGGGAGATCACCGAGAACGAGCGACGCTTCACGGTGCGGCCGGTGGGCGAGTTCCGTACGCCGGGCGACGTCCGCAACCTGCTGGTGCGCGGCGGTGTGCGCCTCGGAGATGTCGCGCAGGTCGAGCTCGTCGCGCCGGAGCTGCAGGTGGGTCGGCGCATGGACGGCCGGCCCGCGGTGGGCATCGACGTGTTCAAGTCCACGCAGGCCAACGTCGTGGACACGGCTGACCGCGTGCTCGCGGCAGTCGAGGAGGCGCGCAAAGCGCCGCAGCTGCAGGGCATCGAGATCCTCGTGGTGGGCAACCAGGCCGACAGCATCCGCCAGTCGCTTCGGGAGCTGCGCAACGCCGGCCTGGTCGGCGCGGGCCTGAGCTTCCTGATGCTGCTGCTGTTCCTGCGCCACCTGCCCACCACGCTGATCGTCTCGCTGGCGGTGCCCGCCTCCCTGCTCGTGACGCTCGGTGCGATGTACTTCATGGGCTTCACGCTCAACATCCTCACGATGATGGGCATGCTGCTCGCCATCGGCATGCTGGTGGACAACTCGGTGGTCATCACCGAGAGCATCTTCCGCCACCGCCAGATGACGCCGGACCAGCCCGTCGAAGCGACGGTCGCGGGCGTGCGCGAAGTCGGCGTCGCGACGCTGGCGGGCACGTTCTCCACGATCATCGTGTTCCTGCCGCTGGTGTTCGGCGAGAAGAATCAGATGTCGTTGTTTCTGGTGCACGTGGCCGTGCCGATCGTGGTCGCGATGCTCGCCTCGCTGGTAGTGGCGCAGACCCTGATCCCGATGCTCGCCGCGCGCATGTCTCCGCCCCCGCCGGTGGCCGAGGCCTCGCTGTTCGGGCGCCTGCAGCGGCGCTACACGCGAACGCTCAGCTGGGCCATGGACCATCCGAAGACCATGGGCCTCATCACGCTGCTGCTGCTGCTGTCGCCCGCGCCGCTGTTCGTCTTCAAGCTCGCCAAGGTCGACCCGTTCCCGCAGGAGGCGAGCCGCACGCTGATGCTCGTCTACCACCTGAACGGCTCCTACCCGATGGACCGTGTCGAGGAGGCCGTGAAACGCATCGAGGCCTACATCGAGCAGAACAAGGAGCGCTTCGACGTCGACACCTACTACACCTACTGGCTTGCCGACGAGGCGATGACGCGCCTCTACCTCAAGCCCAAGGACGAGGCCACCGTGCCGCCCGCCGAGGTCATGAAGCGTGTCACCGACGGCCTGCCCGAGATCATCATCGGCAAGCCGAGTTTCCAGTTCGACGACAACGCCGGAGGCTCGACCTCGTTCAGCATGCAGCTCTCCGGCGAGTCGACCGAGCGGCTCGCCGACATCTCGCGCGAGGTGGCGCTGCGGCTGTCGTCCGTGCCGGGCCTCGAGGCCGTGCGCTCGGAGGCCGGCACCGGCGAGGAGGAAGTACAGGTCATCGTCAACCGCGACCGCGCGTCGATGTTCGGGCTCACCACCCAGCAGGTGGCCCTCACCGTGGCCGGTGCCATGCGCGGCGACAGGCTGCCCGAGCTGCGCGGCACGGAACGCGAGATCACCATGCGCCTCGCCTTCCGCGAGAGCGACCGGCAGTCGGTCGAGGACCTCGCCAAGTTGCCGATCACGCTGTCCGACGGCACCCGCACCGAACTCGGCGCCGTGGCGGAGTTCGTCGTGCGCCCGAGCGACCGTTCGATCGAGCGCGTCAACCGGCTCACCACGGTAGGCATTGCGGCCAATCTCGCCAAGGGCACGACCATGGAGGACGCCCGCAAGCGCGTCGAGCCCATCATGAAGGACTACCCGCTGCCAGCGGGGTATTCGTGGAAGTTCGGCCGCGGGTTCGACGAGAACGACAAGGCCGTGCAGACCATGGCGCAGAACATGATCCTCGCGGTCGTGCTGATCTTCCTGGTGATGGCCTCGCTGTTCGAGTCCGTTCTCTACCCGCTCTCGATCATCACCTCGATCCTGTTCGCGATTGTCGGTTCCATCTGGTTCCTCGCGCTCACCGGCACGACGATCACCATGATGGCGATGATCGGGTTCATGATCCTGATCGGGGTGGTGGTGAACATCGGCATCGTGCTGATCGCGCACGTCATCGACCTGCGCGAGGCGGGACTGCCACGTCGCGAAGCGATCCTGCAGGCCGGTCGAGACCGCCTGCGGCCGATCATGATGACGGTTCTCACCACGCTGCTCGGCATGCTGCCGCTCGCGATCGGCGACGCGCAGGTCGGCGGTGGCGGCGACGGTCCGGCCTACCACCCGATGGCGCGCGCCATCATGGGCGGCCTGGGGTTCTCCGCGCTCGTCTCGCTGCTGATCGTCCCGATGTTCTACGTCTGGTTCGACGACCTGAACGAGTGGCGGCGACGGGTATTCGGCCGCGGGTCCGTGACCAACGTCGCGGGTCGCGACGGCCTGCCGGCATCGCCCGAGGCGGCGACGCTGCGCACAGGTTCGTGAAGTTCGGAACCGCCGCCAGCGCGCCTCGTACGACAGGGCTGTCGCCGGATCCTCAGCGAACCAGTGCCTTGTAGACGTCCCAGTACTCGTCGAGCAGCACGGCGCCGGACGCTTCGAGACTGTCGGGCAGCGGCACGGTCTCGTCCTCGCCCCGGTAGCGTGCCGTACGTCGCAGGCGATCCGACAGGACCTTCAGGTCTGCAAGATTGTCCTGAAGCCGGTCGAGATCGGCGAGTGCGGCGCTGGCGCGCCGGATCAGCGAGTCACACCGCGCCGTCCCGCCATAGTTCGCGTCATAGACTCGCAGCAGCGTGCTCTGGCGGACCTGCTCGGCCAGTCCGTCGGCGGACAGCTGCTCGAACAACCACTCGGCATAGGCGATCACGGCGAGATTGACGGCGCGGCGCCCGTCGCGACTCAGTCCTTCGAACGCCGGTGGCGTCTCCGACTCCACCTCGTGGCGCCGGTCACCAAGGTCGGTCAGCTGCGTGAGCGCTGCGTCGATGCGGGTCCGCCGCGACGCAATCTCGCCCTCGAGTCGCTTGCGCCGGAAGTGATTCCAGAATCCCCCAAGCGAGGCGAGCCGCCGCTCTGCGGCCTGCTGCTCGGCCTGCAGTTGCTCCGCCAGAACGCGTGCCTCGACGAGCTCGCGGTCCACGTCCGCAACCCGGCTGCGCTTGTCCCTTTCGAAGGCAGCAATCTCCTCGCGACGCTCACGATCCTTCTGCTGGCGCACCAGCTCGGCTGCGAACGTATCGACCCGACCCGATGCCGCGCGCCACACCGCGCGCAGCTGGTAATGCGCCAGGCATTTCTGGCCTTCCTCAGGACGACCGAGATATCGCTCGAGCGCGGCAAGCTGCTCCTCGACGCGCATCGTGGCACCTTCCTGGAGCTTCAGCCGATCGAGCAGCCGATGCCGCTCGTCGTCGAGCACATGAAGTTCCTTCTTCAGCTCGACCCGATTGCGGAACAATGCGATGAGACGTTCGTCCTCCGTGGACGCGCGCTTCCCGCGCAGCCGGTCCAGCCACCGGCGCACGCCCTCCGTTGCGCTCATGCAGTCGCGGGCACGCCGGCCGGCGGGAATCGGTGGCCGCGCTCGGCGCAGTAATCGAGCCACTTGTTCAGAAGCATGTTGCGCAGCCAGCGCTCGCCCAGGCCGGCCGGCATCGCGGCGCGCAGCCCCGCGAGGCCCGGATGCCGCGGGCGCGAAACACCGCGAGTCGCCTCCGCAAGCCTCGCGTCGTGGTAGATACGAACCTCGAGATCCGGCTCGGCCTCGGCACCGGAAGCGTCGCCGAAGATGTAGGTCATGCGGAGGATGGTCGTGTAGCGACAGTGCTCCAGCGCCTCGACATGCAGGTCGAGATCGCCGGGCGTACTCGACACGTTCCGGCCCATCAGCCGCCGCGGATCGCCGACGAGCGCATGCAACCGGATGTAGTTGCTTTCGTACAGCGTCATCAGGCTGACGAAGCTCACCGGCCGGGCACGCCACGACGTGATGCAGAGGCTGTCGGCGATCATTTTTTCAATATAGCACAGGGATTTCGCGCGACCGTGACGCAGCGCACGGCGCGCGCCGGAGTCACGGCCGCAACCTTCGCTCGATGCCCTTGCGGTCGATTACGCGGCTCGCGATCTCCTCGATCGAGCATTCCGTCGCGTCGACAACGGGCACGCCGTGGCGCTGCAGCATCGTATCCGCAGCGCGCACTTCGTACTCACACTGCGAAAGCGTCGCGTAGCGACTGCCCGGGCGGCGCTCGTTGCGGATCTGCTGCAGGCGCTGCGGCGAGATCGTGAGCCCGAAGAGTTTCGCCGCGTAGGGTCGCAGCGGCACCGGCAGCTGCTTGCTCTCGAAGTCGTCCTCTGTGAGCGGGTAGTTGGCCGCAAACACCCCATACTGCATCGCCATGTAGACGCAGGTCGGCGTCTTGCCGGACCGGGACACACCCACCAGCACGACGTCCGCCTTGCCATAGTCCGCGGTCGTTCCGCCGTCGTCCGCGGCAAGCGCGAAATTGGTGGCCTCGATGCGAATCCCGTACACCTCGCGGTCGGCGATGCCGTGTGCCCGGCCTTCGCGCTCCGAGGACTTCACCTGCAGTTCATGTTCGAGCGGCCCGAGAAACGCGTCGAAAAAGTCGAGGAACAGGCCGTCGCTGCTCTTGACCAGCGAGCGCACGTCGCCCTTCACCAGCGTGCTGAAGACGACCGGGCGTGCGCCGTCTGCGATCGCCGTGGCGTTGATCCTGCGCACGGCTTCCTCTGCCTTGTCAGTACTGGAGATAAATGGCAGAGTCACCTGCTTGAAATCAAGCCCTTCGAACTGCGTGAGCAGGCTGTGTCCCAACGTCTCAGCGGTCACTCCCGTCTGGTCCGAGACAAAAAAAGCAGTTCGTCGGGGCATTCGCGCAGCGCTCGGCATGGCACTTACTGCGCGCAGTCTTCCATCCGCATGCTGACGTCGCAAGGGGCCCGCCGCGATGCGTTACACGATCCCGTTCCAGGAACTCGGTCGCCACGACGTGGCACTCGTAGGCGGCAAGAATTCCTCGCTGGGCGAGATGATCGCGAACCTCGCCGCGCTTGGCGTGACGGTGCCCGGCGGCTTCGCGACCACGGCGGACGCCTATCGCGAGTTTCTCGCCCACGATGGCCTTGCGGACCGCATCAACGCCCAGCTCGCAGCCCTCGATGTCGATGACGTAGCGACGCTGGCGGAGACCGGCGCGCGTATCCGCGCCTGGGTCCTGGCCACGCCCTTCCCCGAACGGCTCGAGCGCGAGATCGTCGCCGGCTACCAGGCGATGTGCGAGGACGGCGTCGAAGCGTCGGTCGCGGTTCGCTCCTCGGCCACGGCCGAGGACCTCCCCGAAGCCTCTTTCGCCGGTCAGCAGGAGACGCTGCTCAACGTGCGGGGACGCGACGCCGTGCTGCGCGCGGCACACGAGGTGTTCGCGTCGCTCTTCAACGACCGCGCTATCGCCTACCGCGTGCACCAGGGCTTCGACCATGCACAGGTTGCGCTCTCGGCCGGCATCCAGCACATGGTTCGCAGCGACCTCGGCGCCAGCGGCGTGATGTTCACGCTCGACACCGATTCCGGGTTCCGCGACGTCGTGTTCGTCACGGCCTCCTGGGGACTCGGCGAGACTGTAGTGCAGGGTGCCGTGAACCCCGACGAGTTCTACGTGTACAAGCCGGCGCTGCGCGCGGGACACGAGTCGATCCTGCACCGCACGCTCGGCGCCAAGGCCATCAGGATGACCTATGCTGCGGCCGACCAGGAGCACCAGCGAGTCGTCACGACCGACGTCCCCGAGGCCGATCGACTGCGCTTCTGTCTCAACGACGCCGATGTCGTGGAACTCGCGAAGCAGGCGCTCATCATCGAAGAACACTACGGTTGCCCCATGGACATCGAGTGGGGCAAGGACGGCGAGACCGGACGGATCTTCATCCTGCAGGCGCGCCCCGAGACCGTGCAGAGCCGCGCTGGCCGGACGCTGCAGCGCTACACGCTCAAGGACAAGGGCAAGGTGCTCGCGGAGGGCCGCAGCATCGGCCACCGCATCGGCTCGGGACCCGCGCGTGTCATCCGCGGCGCGCAGGAGATGGCGCGCGTGGAGACCGGTGACGTCCTGGTTGCCGATATGACCGACCCGGACTGGGAGCCGGTGATGAAGCGCGCGTCGGCGATCGTCACCAACCGTGGCGGGCGGACCTGCCACGCCGCGATCATCGCGCGCGAGCTCGGCATTCCCGCCGTCGTGGGCTGCGGCGACGCCACGAAGGTGATCCGCGAGGGCCAGCCCGTCACCGTGTCCTGTGCGGAGGGCGACACGGGTTACGTCTACGAGGGGGCGCTCCGGTTCGAGCAGACACAGGTCGAGCTCGATTCCCTTCCCTCGCTGCCCGTCAAGATCATGATGAACGTCGGTAACCCCGACCGCGCCTTCGACTTCGCCGCGATCCCGAACCGCGGCGTCGGACTCGCCCGGCTCGAGTTCATCATCAACCGCATGATCGGCGTGCATCCGCGCGCACTGCTCGAGTTCGACCGCCTCGACCCCGACCTGCAGGACACGATCTGCCGCCAGATGGCCGGCTATGCCGGCCCGGTAGAGTTCTACGTCGACAAGCTCTGCGAAGGCATCGGCACGATCGCGGCGGCGTTCGCGCCCGAGCCCGTGATCGTGCGGCTGTCGGACTTCAAGTCGAACGAGTACGCAAACCTGATCGGCGGCCGGAAGTACGAGCCCTCCGAGGAGAACCCGATGCTCGGGTTCCGCGGGGCCTCCCGCTACGTGGAGGAGACCTTCCGCCCATGCTTCGAGCTCGAGTGCCGCGCCTTGAAGCGCGTGCGTGGTGCGATGGGGCTCAAGAACGTCTGGGTGATGGTGCCCTTCGTTCGCACGCTGAAGGAGGCGCAGCAGGTCGTCGAGCTGCTGGCCGCCAACGGTCTCAGGCGCGGCGAGGATGGACTCAAGGTGATCATGATGTGCGAGATCCCGTCGAACGCACTGCTTGCCGAGCGCTTCCTCGAACACTTCGACGGCATGTCGATCGGGTCGAACGACATGACGCAGCTCGTGCTGGGACTCGATCGCGATTCCGCGATCATGGCCCGCCACTTCGACGAGCGCGACGACGCCGTGAAAGCTGTGCTTGCGATGGCAATCAAGGCATGCCGCAAGGCGGGCAAGTACATCGGAATCTGCGGACAGGGTCCGTCTGACCACCCGGACCTCGCGCGCTGGCTGCTCGAGCAGGGCATCGAGAGCATGTCGCTCAACCCGGATACGGTGGTCGAAACGTGGCTGTTCCTCGCGGAGACGGCCAAGCCGACGACTCCTTGAGCCGCTCCCGCAGCACAAGTCACGAAGGTACGTGCGTTCGAAGGCTTACGGCAGCCGAGGATCTGGCGATCAGGGCTCCCCGCCCCGGAGCAGCACCGCGCCGCGCATGTAGGACTGGAGGGGTCGGCCGTCGCGCGTCGCTGGAGCGAAGCGCCACTGGCCGACGGCACGCTGCACATACCGGTCGGCCACGGAGTCGCCGCTGCTGACCACGACGGCCACGCGACAGACCAAACCCGATGCGGCGACGTGAGCGATGTACTCCGTCCTGTAGGAGCCCCAATAGTTCAGCGCGGCGGGCCATGTCGGGAGATTCCGCCGCGTAGAGCGGCCAAAGACACTCGGACCGATGTCGGGCACCGGCACTTCGCCCGTACACGCGGCGTCCGGATCCGTTAGCGTCGCCCGAGCCGGGCAGTCCGGAAGATCGGCACCGCGCGCGCAGCCTTCCAGGGGCGGCGTGCGGGAATCGGATGGCACGAACAACTTGGCAGCATCCTCGTAGACAGTCCTGAGACGCTGAACACTTCCCTCGTCGTATTCAGCAACGCGACGCTCGGCCTTGATCAGATCGGTACCGGAGAGTGACGAGACGACACGGATCTTTGCGGCCCACGCCCGGTCCGCGACATCGTCTCCCCAGCGTGTGTCGCGTGACGCGATATGAAGCCAGGCGAATGCCTCAACGGGATCCGGCACGCTTCCGCGTCCGTCCAGCAGGATCAGGCCCAAGAGGAGCTGCGCACGTCCGTCGCCCAGACCGGCAAGGTGTCGGAACACCTTGTATGCCTGACCGTACCGACCGTTCTTGTAGTCTGCGCTCGCCTGCTCGAACGACCAATCCTGGTCCGCAGCGGTCGCCTGCACGAAGAACAATAAGCAACAAACGCCGATCCAGGCTCGAACTCGCGTGTTCAAACCGGCTGCCTGCCCGTCAGCGCATGCGCCAGCGTGCCGCCGTCCACGTACTCGAGCTCACCGCCCACCGGCACGCCGTGCGCGATGCGCGAGGCCCTGAGGCCCTGCCGCGCCACGACCTCCGCGAGGAAGTGGGCCGTGGCCTCGCCCTCCACCGTCGGGTTCGTGGCGAGGATGACTTCGTGCACCTCGCCCTCGGCGAGCAGACGCTCGAACGCGTCGATGCCGATCTGCTCGGGCCCGATGCCATCGAGCGGCGAGAGATGGCCCATCAGCACGAAGTAGCAGCCGCGGAAACTCCCTGACTGTTCGATCGCCACGACGTCCGCAGGTGACTCGACCACGCAAAGCAGTGACCGGTCGCGGCCCGGTGCGGCGCAGACCGGGCATAGCTCACCTTCCGCGAACATGCGGCAGCGATGGCAGTGACCGAGCTTCTCGCTCGCGGAGACAACCGCCGCGGCAACCTCGCGCGCGCCGTCCCGATCGCGCTCGAGCAGGTGGAATGCCATGCGCTGCGCCGACTTCGGCCCGACCCCGGGCAGGCAGCGCAGCGCCTCGATGAGTCGACTCAGCGAGGGCGGGTAGAGCATCCGATGGTCAACCGAAGGGCAGCTTGAGCCCCGGCGGCAGGTTCATGCCGCCCATCAGTCCCGACATGCGCTCCTGCGTCGCCGTCTGCAACCGATGCACGGCATCGTTGAATGCTGCGGCGACGAGATCCTCGATCATCTCGCGATCGTCGAGCGGCACCGACGGGTCGATGCTCACGCGCCTGGCCTCGTGCCGACCGTTGATGGTGACCTTCACCATGCCGCCGCCCGACTCGCCCGTGACCTCCATTGCGGCGATCTCCTCCTGTGCCTTCTGCACGCTGGCCTGGAGCTGCTGCGCTTGCTTCATCAGGTTGCCGATACCGCCTTTCATCATGCTCGTCTCGACTCCTTGCGTCGGTCAGTTGAGGGGCTTCACGGATCCGGGCTGAACGGTGGCGCCGAACACCTCGCGCAGCGTGCGCACATTGGCATCCGCCTCGATCGCCTGCTCGGCCGAGCGCTGACGCTCGTCGGCCGCCTGCGCCTGTGCTCGCGCGGGCGTCGGTTCCTCAGTGTCGCTTGCCGCGATCGACAGCCGCACCACCGCACCGTAGTGCCGCGACAGCGCCTCGGCCAGCTTCTGCTCGAGCTGCGGGCGCCGGAACGTGGAGCCGCTCGGGTCGAGCCGCAGTTGCACCACGTCACCCTTGCGGCCCACCAGCACGCAGTGGGCCGCGAGCTGGGTAACGGGGCCCTGCAGACCGAGCCCGGCGACGATCGCGGACCACTCGCCCGCGCCGGCCGCCTTCGAGGCAGTGACCGGGGCCGGTGCGCGGGTCTTCTCGCCGTCCGTCGCGGCTCGCGGCGATGCAGAGCGCGCTTTGGCACTTGCCGCCGGTGCCGTCCCCGTCGGGGCCGGCCTCGAATCAGCCCGCTCATCCGGCGATTCCTCGCCAACGGACTCGGGCCGGAACGCCAGCATTCGCAGCAGCGCCATCTCGAAGCCGCCGCGCGCGTCGGGTGCGAAGTCGAGGTCGCGGCGCGCCATGATCGAGATCTGGTAGAAAAGCTGCAGGTCCTCGGGGGTGAACCTGGCGGCCAGCGCGGCGAGCTGGGCGTCATGTTCCTCGTCCTCCCCGCGCAGGTCCGGTAGCGCCTGCAGCAGCGCCATGCGCTGCAGGGCCGCAGCCAGTTCGCCGAGCGCCTGGTCGTAGTCGGGTGCGCGCTCGTCGAGTTGCGCGACACAGGTCATCAGCGCCGCGCCGTCACGGGCAGCCAGCGCATTCACGATCGCCTCGACGTGACGACGCTCGAGCGTGCCGAGGAGCGCCCGCACCTCGTCCTCGCGCACGCGCCCGCCGCCGAACGCGAGCACCTGGTCGAGCAGCGACAGCGCGTCACGCATGCTGCCTTCAGCGCCGCGCGCTATCGTCCGCAGCGCGGCCGCCTCGAACTCGACCTTCTCCGCCTCGGCAATCGCCGTGAGTCGCTCCTGGATCAGGCCGAGCGGCAGGCGCCGCAGATGAAACTGCAGGCAACGCGACAGCACGGTCACGGGAAGCTTCTGCGGATCAGTGGTCGCGAGCAGGAACTTCACGTGTGGCGGCGGCTCCTCCAGCGTCTTCAGCAGCGCGTTGAAGGAGTGCGTCGAGAGCATGTGCACCTCGTCGATGAGGTACACCTTGTAGCGCCCGCGCGCCGGGGAGTACTGCACGTTGTCGAGCAGCTCGCGCGTGTCGTCCACCTTGGTCCGGGAGGCCGCGTCCACCTCCAGCATGTCCACGAAGCGCCCTGCGTCGATGTCCCTGCAGGCGCCGCACTCGCCACAGGGCTTCGACGACACGCCCTGCTCGCAGTTGAGCGACTTGGCGAAGATCCGGGCGATCGTGGTCTTGCCCACCCCGCGCGTGCCGGTGAACAGGAATGCGTGGTGGATGCGGCCGGAATCGAGGGCATTGACGAGCGCGCGACGCACGTGTTCCTGCCCCACCAGTTCGTCGAAGCTGCGCGGGCGCCACTTGCGGGCGAGGACGAGATAGCTCATTTGGAGGGATATGGACCGATGGAGGCGGCCCGCGCCAGAAGGCCCCCGGCACCCGGTGTAACCGCTGCCGCTGCTCCCTTCCGGGCCTGACGGGGTTCACGGCTGACCGTCGCGAGGGATCCGACGCGAGCCACCATGGAAGGCGGGGAATATAGCATGCGGAACCTCAGTCCTTCGGCACCGGTGGCGGGCCCGGCGGTGCATAGGACTGATAGGCGACCTCGCCACGCTTGGACTTGAATTCGGCCTGCACGGCCGAGAGCGTGCCCGGCTGCTCGTAGAGATCCACCATCGTCGCTGCGAGCACCTTTGACGCCCGCAGCAGGCCCTTGTGACCGATGGACATGCCACCGGAGGCGACCACGGGCCAGCCGTGCCACGGTGCATCCACCGGCGAGGTCGCGACGCTCACGTGCAGCGTCGGTGCAATCCAGCTCACGTCGCCGACGTCGGTGGAGCCGCCTTCCAGCGGCTGGCCCTCGAGCGGCTTCACGCCCTCGAACATGCCGACCTCCGGCACGCCCGTGGCACGCTGGATCTGTTTCGCAAAGGCCTGCTCCTCTGCCGTGTACACCGCAGGCCCGAGCCACAGCAGGTTGGCGTGCAGGAGCTTCGCACCGGTCTCGTTGACGAGCACTTCCCAGTTGCCGCCCTGCACCGTCACCGTCGCGGTCGTCTCGGTCATCTCGGCTGCACCGCTCGCCAGCAGTCGCACGCGCGCAAGCAGCTGCTCGACCTCCGTGCGCTTCCAGTCGCGCAGCCAGATCCAGACTTTGGCGTACTCCGGGATGACGTTCGGCACGTCGCCGGCAGACGTGATCGTATAGTGCATGCGCGAGGTGGGCCTGATGTGCTCGCGCATCAGGTTCACGCCGTGCGTAAAGATCTCCAGCGCGTCCGCCGCGCTGCGGCCGTTCCAGGGATCGGCCGCAGCGTGTGCCGAGCGGCCGCGAAACTCGACCGCAAGATCCACCATCGCCTGGCTAGATACCATGTCGGCCTGCGTGTCGTCGGAGGGATGCCAGGCGAGCACCGCGTCCACGCCGCCGAACAGCCCGTCGCGCGCCATGTAGATCTTGCCGCCGTAGTCCTCCTCGGCCGGTGTGCCGAAGAAGATCACCGTGCCGCGGAGCTTGCCCGCGGCAATCTGCTCCTTGATGGCGATCGCCGCGCCGAGGCTTGCCGCACCGAACAGGTTGTGCCCGCAGCCGTGCCCCGCGGCGCCCGGCACCAGCGGCACCTTCTCCGGCAATGCCTTCTGTGACAGCCCCGGCAGCGCGTCGTACTCGCCCATTACGCCGATCACCGGATGTCCCTGCCCATAAGTCGCAACGAATGCCGTGGGCATGCCGGCGACGCCACGCCGCACGCTGAAGCCCTGCGTCTGCGCGTAGTCGGCCAGCGCCGCAGCGGACTTGTGCTCGCGCAACGCAATCTCGGCGTAGGCCCAGATGCGATCGGAGATCTCTTCGAGGTCGCGCGCATGACGGTCCACCGAGCTCACGGCCGCGAGCTTTGCCGGGCTGGCATCGGCGGGCATCACCGAAATGGCGCCGCTCGACGTTGTCGTGGGTCGCGTTGCGGCGTGCACGTCGGCAACTGCTGGAGCCGCGCCAACGAGAGCAGCGCTCAGAATGGCGGCTTCGAGCGCTGCAGTGACCTTTGGGGAATTGCGCATGCGATCTCCTCGACCTGCCTGTCAACCGCGGCCCCGGTATGGGGCAACGCCGGTTTCCGGAATCCACAACCCGGACGGCGGCCTGCCCGTCTGCCAGAAGACGTCAATCGGCATGCCTCCACGCGGATACCAGTAGCCCGCGATGCGAAGCCAGCGTGGCGAGAGGGATTCGACCAGCCGCCCGGCGATTGCGAGCGTGCAGTCCTCGTGGAACGCGCCGTGGTTACGGAAGCTCACCAGGTAGAGCTTGAGTGACTTGCTCTCGACCAGCCAGCGCCGCGGCGCGTAGTCGATCACAAGATGCGCGAAGTCCGGTTGGCCGGTAATGGGACAAAGACTGGTGAACTCAGGGGCCGTGAAGCGCGCGAGGTAGAGCTTGCCCGGATGCGGGTTCGCGACGCGCTCGAGCGCCGCATCGCCCGGCGAGGCGGGGATCGCCGTCGCCGCGCCGAGCTGCGTGAGGCCCGGGTAGCGGCGCCTGGATCCCCTGGTGGATGCTGCCATTTAACACCTTGCACGGCGCCGGCCGGCGCCGCGCCTCAGACTAAAGTCGAAAGCTTCGCGCAGGCGGTGCCCTCCCCGCAATGGCGCGGGACTGTTAAGCTCGGGCAGGACCGCACTAGAATGGCGACACCACGATGAGTGCCGCGACCAGGACCGGCAACGGCCATGCTTCAAACGGCGCGCGGGCGCCGAAGCTTGTCTATTCGCTGATCGAGGGCCGGGCGGTCCTCGAGATGGCGATGCTTCCCGCGCTGGCGCCACTCCTGGCTGCGACTCCGAAAGGCGACGGCCATCCTGTGCTCCTGATACCCGGCTTCACGGCCGGCGACGCCACGCTGGTCGCGCTGCGGCTGTTCCTGAAGTCGCGCGGGTATCACGTCGAGACCTGGGGATTCGGGCAGAACACGGGCTTCAAGCTCAAGTTTTCTCAGGCCCTCGAGCAGAAGCTGCGCTTCCTGCACCACCGTCACCGGCGCAAGGTCAGCGTCGTGGGATGGAGCCTCGGGGGGGTCTACGGTTACTACGCGGCACACTGCGCGCCGGAATGCGTGCGGACGGTGATCTCGCTGGGCAGCCCGATGCGGTACTCCGTGGGGAACGTGAAGGTGCCGATCGTGGTCCAGGCGCTCTATCGCTACTTCGCCCACCCGATGGGGCCGGTCGCCCATCTGGCCAACGTCCGGGCCAAGGTGCTCAAGGCGCCGCCGCCGGTGCCGTCGACCTGCATCTATTCCGAGACGGACGGTGTGGTGCCCCCGGACTCGGCCCAGCTCGACACCGGCCAAGGGCAGCACGAGAACATCTGGGTGCCGGGCAGCCACATTGGTCTCGGCTTCAACGCCGCCGTGATGTGGATCCTCGCCGATCGCCTGTCGCAGCCGGAGGACGGCTGGGAGCCATTCGAGCCGCACGGCGTCGTGGGATCCGTCTACGAGCGGCTCGCGGGGCTCATGCGGTCGACGGCCCCGGCCTGAATCGCCCGGGGACCCTCAGGCGACGGCCCTTTTCCGCATCGGCTTGACCTTGGCGGCCGCCTTGGCCTTGCCACGCTTCTTGCGCAACGCGACCTTCCGCCGCCTTGGCCGGGTCCGGCTCGCGAGCTCGAGGTACTCCTGGAACGATTCGCGAATGCACAGCGCGAAGAACTCGGGGTCGGGAATCATTTCGCGACAGGACGTGGGCGAAATGATGATCTTGCCGTCGTAGCTGGTGACGGCGAAGACCAGCCCCATGCCGTCCGATA
>Ga0114939_10001369_pt1 | contig 19273 bp, 18 predicted proteins | sample AshMeaCrysSpring_FD_87196 | JGI IMG/M metagenome (GOLD analysis project Ga0114939, IMG submission 87196) | Groundwater microbial communities from Big Spring, Nevada to study Microbial Dark Matter (Phase II) - Ash Meadows Crystal Spring | ecosystem: Environmental > Aquatic > Deep subsurface >...
ATGGGAACTCGCGCAATCAGGCAACTGAGAGCCGCCTTGTTCAACCGCCGGATGCGGAAAACCGCACGTCCGGTGGTGTGGGAGCCTTGACGGGTGAAACTCCCGTCAAGGCCACCCGATCCTGGGAAACGAGATCATCGTCCAACCTACAAGAGATGAAGAGCATGAAGAAAAAGCCGCTGATGGCACCGCCTCTCTCTTCTTTTTCAAGCTTTATGCTCTTCATGGCTGAGATTTTTCTTCGTTTCGTGAATTGGCCGCGGGGCCGCGCGGCCGGCCAGTCCCGGATTGACAGCCCGCGCGGTTGTCGGGTTAGGTTGCGCGCATCATGATTCTGTTTCCCGTTCCCGCACCGGTCGTGTGCACGATCACTTGAGCCGCGTGGCAGCCCCGGGAAAACGCAAGGGCGACCTGAGCCTCTCCTCTTCGCTCAATCTCCTGCTCTACCGGGCGGTTTTCGGCGGGCTGGCCCGGATGAATCCGCCGCGCTGGAGCCCGGTCCGGCTCGGCCCGCAGAGCCGGGTTCTGGTCTTTTCGACAGCCGGGCTTGGCGACGCGCTTTTTGATTCGGCGGGGATCCGCGCGCTGGCCGAGTCGTTTCCCGGGATCCGGATCGAGGCGGTCGTCCACCACCGCAGGCGCGACATCGCCGCGCACAATCCGTTTATTGAAAAATTGCACACCCTGCGCAAAGGCCCCCATGCCTTCGCGGGCCTTTGGTGGAAGCTTCGCGGACATTGGGATGCCGTGCTGTATTTGAGCTGCCACGACCCCGAGGTGCGCTGTCTGGGTTACCTGCTCGCAAAAGACGCCACGATCGGACTCGCGTGGCGCACCGCACTTCCCCACCTCTGCGCGCGGAATATCGACGAACCCGGCTTGCGGCGGGCCCACCTCGCGGCGCAGGCCGTGCGGGTCGCGGGCGAGGCCGGGGCCGCGACGGACCGCTTACGCATGGTTTATGAAGTCTCCGGCGAGGACCGGCGGGCGCTGGACGCGGCGCTCGCCTCATTGGGCGCTCCGGACACGCCGGGGGTGGTCTTCCAACTCGGCGGCGGCGGCGGGGCCTACCGCGACTGGCCGGTCGCGCATTTCGTCGAGCTCGCCCGCGCGGCCCGCGCGGCGGGCATCGGGCCGGTCTTCCTGCTGGGAGGCCCCGACCACCGGAGCCGTGCGGCGGAATTCGCGGCGGCGGCGGGCGACATTCCGTTTTGGGATGTGGTCGGAAAGCTGCCCCTGCCGCAGTCGGCGGCGCTGCTCGAGCGCGCGCGCTGCCTTGTTTCGACCGATACCGGGATCATGCATCTCGGGTTCGCGATCGGAACCCCGACCGTCGCGGTTCTGCACTGCTCGCCCGGACCCGACCGCGTCGGACCGACCGCCGACCGCGACCGTCACGCGGTGATCGCCCTGCCGCGTCCGAAGGGATACCGGTCGCCCGCCGATGCCTCGATGGCGGACATCCGGCCGGACGAGGTCTTCCCGAGGCTCCGGGAACTCTTTTTCCGCGAAGCATGAAACCGCCGTCCCCTCCCCGGTCGGTCCTCCTTGTCTGCGTGCGATACCTCGGCGATTCGCTGCTGTTGCGCCCGTGCCTGCGCGCGGTGCGGCACGCGTTTCCCGACGCCCGGATCGACGCGCTGGTCGCGGAGGGAACCGGCTGCGCGCTCGGGGACTGCCCGGATGTCTCGAACGTCATCGCCTGGCCGATGCGCGGCGTGCTCGCCCAGGCCGCCGCCGCCGCGCGCCTCGCATCCGCCGGCTACGATTGGGCGGTGGATTTCACAGGAAACGACCGCAGCGCCTTTGTCGTGCTGGCTTCGCGCGCCCGGTTCCGCGCCGCCTACGAGCGTCCGAAGCTGCCGTCGTGGTCGCTCCGGCGCGCGGCCTACAATTTCCGCCCCGCCCATCGGAAACAAAAACCGCACACGCTGGTGCAGCGACTCGAGTTGCTGGAAGCCTGCGGGGTGCCCTCGTGCGGAGAGGAAATCGGCCTCGTTCCAAGGCCGGCCGCGGTCGCGGCCGCGCGGGACTCCCTCCGCGGGCTGCCGGAAAATTTCCTTCACGCGCACGTCACGTCGCGCGACATGCGCAAGGCGATCCCGGCGCCGGTCGTGCAAAGCGTCCTTGCCGGGGCGATCCGGTCGGGTCTGGGAGTCGTTGTCACCTGCGGGCGGGACGCGGCCGAGCGCGCGCACGTCGCCGCCTGCACAAGCGGGCTTCCGGCGGAATCCGTGCGCACATTTCACGACCTCGACTGGCACGGACTCGTTGCCACGATCTCGCTTTGCCGGGCCTATTGGGGGGCCGACACCGCGCCCGCACACATTGCGGCCGCCCTGCAAAAAAACATGCTCATCCACTACGGTCCGTCGCGGGCCGACCACTGGCAGGCCCGGCACCCCGGCGCGCGGGCCGATGTCCGCCCCTGCGCGTGCCTGCGGGCCAAGCGGATGAACTGCGCCCGCGGAGTGCCCGGGAACTGCCTTGCGGAAATTGACGCGGACGGTGTTCTCGAGTGGCTCTCCACGGCAGCCGCGCAAAGCCTGCTCTGAAATATTTGCGAGCCTTCCGCTCCCGGGCCGTCTCCGGCAAAGCGTGGGAAAATTCGCTCCTTGAATCGGGAAACTTTCTGTTGAACGCTCGCGGCTCCGACCTGTCAAAAGCCCTGTAAACACATTGTAAATCGCCATTTATGAATTCCCTGAACAACCCGATCGAGCAAGAAGTCAACGAAGCCCGCGTGTGGGTGGAGCCGCTCCTGGACGAGGTCGGCAAGGTGGTGGTGGGCCAGCGGAAGCTGGTGCACCGTTTGCTGACCGGCCTGCTTTGCAACGGCCACGTTTTGCTGGAGGGCGTGCCCGGGTTGGCGAAAACGCTCACCGTGCGCACGCTGGCCGGGTGCATCCAGACGGGATTCCAGCGCCTGCAATTCACGCCCGACCTTCTGCCGGCGGACCTTCTCGGGACGCTCATTTACAACCCGCGGGACGGGGAATTCACAACGAAGCTCGGGCCGATTTTTTCGAATCTGATCCTGGCGGACGAGATCAACCGCGCGCCGGCGAAGGTGCAGAGTGCCCTGCTGGAGGCGATGCAGGAGAGGCAGGTGACGATCAGCGACACGACCTACGCGCTGCCGGATCCGTTCCTCGTGCTCGCAACCCAGAACCCGATCGAACAGGAAGGCACCTACACGCTTCCCGAGGCGCAACTCGACCGGTTCATGCTCAAGGTCAATGTCGGCTACCCGACCCGCGAGGAAGAACGCGGGATCCTTGACGCGATGGCCACCAGCGCCCCGAAACTCGACGTGCGCCCGGTGGTCGCGGCCGACCAGATCGTGCGCTCGCGTTCGGTGGTGAACGCGGTCTATGTGGACGACCGGATCAAGGACTACATCGTGGATATTGTGTGGGCGACGCGCGAGCCCGCGCGGTTCCGTCTCAAGCTGGACGGGTTGATCCGCTACGGCGCCTCGCCCCGCGCGACGATCAATCTCACCCTGGCCGCGAAGGCGCAGGCGTTCATCGCCGGCCGCGCGTATGTGACTCCGCAGGATGTCAAATCGATCGGGATGGACGTGCTCCGCCACCGCATCGGCGTGAGTTACGAGGCCGAAGCCGAGTCGATCACCAGCGAGAGCATCGTGGAAAAAATCTTCGCGGGACTGCCCGTGCCCTGATCCCCGGCGCACGCGCCGCCCGGTCCCCGTTTATTTCGCAGAGGAGCCCCATCATGCCCGACACGAAAGAAATTCTGGCGAAAATCCGCCGCATCGAACTGCGCACGCGGCGGCTGGTCAACTCGTCGTTCTCCGGCCAATACCACAGCGTCTTCAAAGGCCAGGGCATGAACTTCGAGGAGGTGCGGGAATACTCGCCGGGCGACGAGATCCGCTCGATCGACTGGAACGTCACCGCCCGCATGAACGTGCCGCACGTGAAGACCTACACCGAGGAACGCGAACTCACCGTGATGGTCGTCCTCGATGTGAGCGCCTCGGGCGTCTTCGGCAGCATCGACCAGAGCAAGCGGGAAATCGCCGCGGAGGTCGCCGCCATCCTCGCCTTCAGCGCCATCACCAACAACGACAAGGTCGGCCTGCTGCTTTTCTCCGACCGCATCGAACTTTTCATGCCGCCCAAGAAAGGCCGCCAGCACGCGCTCCGCCTCATCCGCGAGATGCTCTTCTTCGAGCCCCAAGGGCAGGGGACCGACCTTGTGCAGGCGCTGGATTATTTGAACCGTGTGCTGGTCCGGAGGTCGGTGGTGTTTTTGATTTCGGATTTTCTGGCACCCGATTTCACGAAGCCGCTCACGCCCGCGAGCCGGCGCCACGACGTGGTGGCGATGCCGGTGCGGGATCCGGGCGAGGAATCGCTGCCGGATGTCGGGCGGATTGTGTTCGAGGACGCCGAGACCGGCGCGCTGGTCGAGGTGGACACCGGCCGGGCGCAGGTGCGCGCCGACTATGCCGCCGCGCAGGCCGCGAAGCGCAAGGAACTCGAGAAGGTGTTCGCGGCGCGGCGGGTGGACATGGTGCCGCTCGTCACCAATACCGACCCGGTCCTCGCGCTGAGGGAATTTTTTGAAACCCGTGAGAGGAGGCGCGCGGCATGATGCCACAGGCGGCTCCCACTCCGGCACCGATCCACGACATCGCAGGCCCGTGGCAGATCGCCGGCTACCCGCTCGGCTGGGTGCTCGCGGCGGCGGCGGCGGTGATTTTCCTCGGTCTTCTTCTCGCGTGGGTTTTCCGTGGCCGTCCGCGGCGCAGGCCACTCACGCCGCTGGAAAAGGCGCTCGCGGGTCTCGCGGCCTTGCGCGCGGACGGAGGCTCCGCCTACGAGTGCGGGGTGCGGGTGTCGGACCTCCTGCGCACCTACATCTACGAGCAACACGGCCTGGACGCCGTGCACAAAACCTCGATCGAATTCCTCGAGTCGCTGCGCGGCAATCCCACCTTCTCCGCCAATGAAACCGCCGCGCTGGCCGCGTTTCTCGAGGCCTCGGATCTCATCAAATACGCCCGCGCGTCGGCCGCTGCGGCCGAACTGGAGAACATCTTCGACACCGCCGAGCGGCTCGTGCGCTCGGGCGCGGCGGCGAAGGCCAAGGAAGGGAGCGGGAAATGACATCCGCCGGTCCCGAATCGTTCGCGTTCGCGCATCCGTGGGTGTTGTGGTTCCTGCTGGCGGTGCCGGTGCTCGCGCTCCTGCGCGGGCGTATCGGGGGGACGGCGGCGGTCACATTTTCCTCGGTCGGGAAATTCGGTTCGCTGGGGAAGCCGCTTCGCTCGCGGGTGGGCGGGCTGCGCGGGTTGCTCGCGCACGCGGCGCTGGCGTGTTTCATCGTGGCGATGGCGCGTCCGCAGCTCGGCAGCACGCTCACGCGGGTGCAGGCGAGCGGGGTCGATATCATCCTCGCCCTGGACGTCTCGCGGTCGATGCTCGCGGAAGATTTCACCATCGGCTCGAAACGTGCCAACCGCCTCGAGACCGTCAAGCTCGTCACCGAGAAATTCATCCGCGCGCGCCCGAACGACCGGATCGGCATCGTCGCCTTCGCCGGACGCCCGTATCTGGTGAGCCCGCTCACGCTCGACCACGATTGGCTGATCGCCAACCTCGACCGGCTCCAGATCGGCTTGGTCGAGGACGGCACCGCCATCGGCTCGGCCATCGCTTCCGCCGCCAACCGCCTCAAAGACAAGGAGGCCAAGACCAAGCTCATCGTCCTGCTCACAGACGGCGACAACAACGCCGGCCGCGTGACCCCGCTCACCGCCGCCGAGGCCGCCGCCGCCCTCGGCATCCGCATTTACACGATCGGAGCCGGAACCAACGGGCAGGTCCCCTTCCCGTTCCAGGACCCGTTCGGACGCACGGTTTACCGTCCGGTCGAAATGGAATTCGACGAGGAAGCGCTCAAGCAGATCGCGGCCGCCAGCAAGGGCGAGGCCTTCCGCGCGACGGACACGAAGTCGCTCGAGCAAATTTTTGCCGCCATCGACAAACTTGAGAAAACCAAAGTGGAGGTCGAAAAATTCGCACAGTTCCGCGACCTCTTCCCGTGGCTTGTGGGGGCGGGGCTCCTGTTCCTGCTGGCCGAAGCGGGCCTTTCACAAACACTATGGAGACGACTTCCCTGACCTTTGCCGACCCGGTTTGGTTTGCGGCGCTGGCGGTCCTTCCGGCTGCGGCCGCGCTTTACGTGTGGTCGTATTACCGCGGACGGAAATTGGTGGGGCGCGTGGTGGCGCCGCGTCTGCGCGAGCGGCTTGCCGGCGCGGCGAGTCCGGTGCTGCGGTCGGCGCGGGCGGTGTTGATGTTGCTGGCGATGGCGGCGGCGGTTTTCGCGCTCGCGCGTCCGCAACTCGGCTTTGTCGAGCGCGAGACCAAGCAGGAGGGGCGGGATATTATCCTCGCCGTGGACACCTCGCGGTCGATGCTCGCGACCGACATCGCGCCCACCCGCCTGGCCCGCGCGAAGTTGTTCTGTCAGGATCTTGTGGCCATGGCGGCCGGGGACCGCATCGGGGTCATCGCGTTCGCGGGATCCGCCTTTCTCCAGGCCCCGCTCACACTCGACCGCACGGCGATCAACGCGGCGATCGACGAACTGGACACCTCGATCATCCCCAAAGGCGGCACAAATATCGCCCAGGCGATCGAGGTCGCCGTGCAGGCCTTCGGCAAAGGGGAGGGACAAAGCCGGGCGCTCGTGGTCGTGACGGACGGCGAGGAACTCGACGCCGACGGCATTGCCGCCGCAAGGGAGGCAGCAAAAATGGGCATCCGCATCTTCACCGTGGGCGTGGGCTCGCAAGAGGGTTCCCTCATCCCGATCGAGGATGAGAGCGGCCGCAAGGATTTCGTGCGCGACCCGCAGGGCAAGCCGGTCCAGAGCCGCCTGGACTCGGCACGGCTGGAGGAAATTGCCTCGGCAACGGGCGGATTTTTCGAGCCGCTCGGGCCGGAGTCGGCCAATATCATTTTCAACAACGGGATTCTGCCGCTCGAGAAAGAGACGCGGGGAACGATGGCATCGCGGCAGCCCATCGAACGCTACCAGTGGCCGCTGGGAGCCGCGATTTTGTTTCTCGTTCTTTGGAACCTGCTCGGCGAGCGCAAGCTTTCCGCATGGTGGGCAAGGCGGGCCGCGGCCCTCGTCCTCGGAGGTGCGCTGGCCGGGTTTGTGCCTGCGGGAGCCGCTGCGGCCACGAACGGAGTGGAGGCCTATGCGGCGGGTGATTACGAGGGCGCGCGCAAGGATTTTTCCTCCCGGCTCGGCAAAGATCCCGAGTCGGCGAAGCTTCACTTCAACGCCGGAACCGCCTCCTACAAGCTCGGCGACTTCGCCGCAGCGGTGGACGAATTTTCCAAGGCGCTCGCCGCCGAGATTCCCGAATCCGAGAAAAAGCTGCGCGAGGAAGCTACCTACAACCTCGCCAACGCGTTGGTCCGGCGCGGCGAGGCGGCCCAAAAGCCCGAGGAGAAAAAGGCGGATTGGAAGGACGCGATCACCCACTACGAACACGTCCTCAAAATTTCGCCCGAAAATACCCCGGCGAAAGAGAACCGCGACATCGTCAAAAAATTGCTCGAGGAACTCGACAAACAGCAGGAGCAAAAGAAAGACGACCAGCAGAAGCAGGACGACCAGCAGAAGCAGGACGACCAGCAAAAGCAGGACGACCAACAGAAGCAGGACGACCAGCAGAAGCAGGACGACCAGCAGAAGCAGGACGACCAGCAGAAGCAGGACGATCAACAGAAACAGGACCAGCAGAGTCCCGGCACGCAGAATGACCGCCCGCAGTCGGTGCCGACGCCCACACCCGGCGAGAAAAAAGAGGGGGAAATCAAAGCCGCGCAGCCCGAACCCACGCCGGAGCAGGGTTCCGCGCAGGCGGCCGAGGCCGAGGAAAAAGAGGGCGAGATGAGCCCCGGCCAGGCGCGCGCGTTGTTGAACCGCCTCAAGAGCGACGAAGACCGCGTGCCATTAATGTTGCGTCAGTCCGCCCAAGAGGAGACGTTGAAAGACTGGTAAAAGTATGATGAGAAGAATCGCACAGACAGGCGCCGTGCTGGCGGCTTTGGTTTTCAGCGCATCGGCGCTGTGCGCACAGGAAGTGCGTGCCGAGTTGAGTGCCGGCAGCGCGTCGGTGGGGGAACCTGTCGAATTCACGATCACGGCGACCGGCAAATCGCAGGCCCGGCTCGCCGATGAAATCGCGGTGGACGGTCTGGAAGTGGTGTCCAACCAGCGTTCGTTCAACATGCAAATGGGGTTTCCGAATATCACTCCGCGGGTGACGACGATTTACCGGATAGTGCTTGTTCCGACTCGCGAAGGGGAATTTTCGATTCCGCCGTTGCGCGTGGAACTGGGCGGCAAGGTTTACAAGACGCTTCCGTCTGTTCTCACAGTGAGCGGGCAATCGGTCCAGATGCCCGGCGGCATCCCGGTTCTGCCCGCGATCCCGGTCCCCGGCGGGCAGCAACCCATCACGCCGCAGACACAGCCGCCCGTGCAAACCCAGCCGCGCCAGAATCCCGGCCAGAATGCGCGGGCGTATTATGGTGAGATGGTGATCCCGAAGGGTTCGGCCTACGTGGGCGAATTCATCCCGGTGGACCTCCGTTTCTACATCGACGCGCGGGTGCCGGCCCAATTCAGCGAACGGCCGAATTTTTCCGGAGACGGGTTCACCGTGCAAAAATTCGAGCGTCCGAGCGAGACGCGCGGCAGCCGGGACGGTGTCGATTACGCGTGTGTGGTTTACCGGACGGCCATTACGGCGGCCAAGGCCGGCCCGCTCGAGATCCCGCCCGCGATGCTGGACGCGCGGGTGCAGGTCCAATCGCGCCTGCCTCAGAACATCGACCCGTTTTTCGGCAACCTCATGCAGAACATGCCCGGCTTCGCCGAGTTGCGCGAAATCCAGATTCCCACCGAGGGCGCGCAGATCGATGTGAAGCCGCTCCCGAAGGACGGTCGGCCGCCGGGTTTCGACGGAGCCATCGGGAATTTCCGCATGGAAGTCGCGGCCACGCCCGAGCGGACCGGTCCGGGCGAGCCGGTGACGCTGCGGGTGGTGGTTTCCGGGCGCGGCAATTTCGAGGCGATGGGGCCACCCGTCCTTGTCGATGCCGATGGATGGAAGGTCTATGACCCGTCGGAAAAGTTTGTTCCCAGCCCGACCGACCCGACCGGATTCAACGGGGAAAAAATTTACGAATTCGCGATAGTCGCCAGGCAGGACCAGAAAGCAACGCCGTCCGTGCAATTTGCGTTCTTCGATCCCGAGGCCGAAAAATATGTCACGCTCGACGGTCCGCCGGTGACGGTGGAGGCGATGGGCAGCGGAGCGACTCCCACCCCGGCGCCGTCGGCTGTTTCGTCCGCCACGGCAACCCCCGCGCCCGGCGCGACCCCGTCACGGGTTCCGGGCGATCTTTCGCGCAGGTTTTCCCCGGCCACGTTCCGGCCCGCCGCATGGTCGCCCGGTTTTCTTGTCGCCGGCGGCATTCTCGGTGGGCTTTGGGTGGCCGGGTTTGTGTTCGCCTGGATCCGCCGCCGGGCGCGCTCGCCCGAGGCCGCCATGGCGGCGCGGTTGCGGGATCTGCGCAACGGCCTGCGGGGCATCGCCGCGCCCGAGACCGCCGATCTGGCCTTCCTCGAAGGGGTCGCGCGGTTCGTCGAGAAACGCTTCGGCGGCATCGAAGCCGCCGCGGCCGGGCTCGGGATCGATGACCACAAAATTCTCGCCGATGCGCTGGCCAAATACGAGTCCTCGAAATTTTCGACCGCCGGGGTCTCGAAGATCGATCCGGATATCCGGAAGCGGGTTCTCACGGCCCTCAGCACTGCCGACAAGGCCTTCAAATGACGAAGTATCCAAATAAATCGGAGTCAAAGAATCTGCCTGCACCGGCCACCCCTCGAAGCAAGCCATCTGTTCATCCATCCGAATTTCATCAAACCCAGCCCGTAGTCAAGGAACCCCTGCTAATCCCCCGCGTCGCTCAACCAATTAAAGATTCCACAATCTACCGGGGAGATTCCCTGCGTGTTCTAACGGGTCTTCCTCGGGAATCCGTTCAGTGCATCGTGACTTCGCCACCTTACTGGGGACTCCGCGACTACAGGGTCGGAGGTCAGATCGGTCTCGAGGGGACTATCACGCAGTATATCAACAGTCTGGTCTCGGTCTTCCGAGAAGCGCGTGCGGTTCTCAAAGAAAACGGTGTTCTCTGGCTAAATATCGGTGACGGCTACACAAGTGGAAATCGGGGCTGGCGTGCTCCGGACAAAAAAAACCCCGCTCGCGCTATGTCCATTCGGCCGGACACCCCGGAGGGTCTCAAACCCAAAGACCTGCTTGGAGTTCCCTGGCGCCTTGCATTTGCGCTTCAGGATGACGGTTGGTTTCTGCGGTCCGACATCATTTGGAACAAGCCCAATGCCATGCCGGAAAGCGTCAAAGATCGTCCCACAAGGTCCCACGAATATTTGTTCATGCTCACAAAATCCGAAAAATATTTCTATGACTCAGAGGCATCGAAAGAATTGAGGGAAGATGGGCGCGGTCTACGCAACCGCCGCAGTGTGTGGAATGTCCACACCGAACCATCAAAGTGGGCTCATTTCGCAACATTTCCGATAGGCTTGGTCGAGCCCTGCCTGCTTTCATCCACCCGCCCAGGAGACTTTGTGATGGATCCCTTTTTCGGATCAGGAACGGTCGGGGTCGCATGTCTAAAACACGGGCGCCGGTATGTGGGTGTCGAATTGAACCCCGACTACGTAACGGCGGCGCTCGACCGCCTTTCCATTGCATCTCTTAATGGACTCCATTAGCCCAGATTTGCAGATTCAGTTTGCAAAAAATCTCCTTGAATTGCAGGGGAGTTCTCTTCAGCAGGCACTGTTTGAAGAGGTGGCCAAAATGAGCATCCCCATTATTGATCGGGAGCTCGCGCAATTTGCAAATCAAAGTGCCCTCTCGATTCTTGCCGGGGAGGGCATGAGGGGTGAACTGGTTTTTGCGGTACCCAGCATTCTGCTTTCAGCACCCCGGTTGTTGGCCTATTACCGACTCATGCTGGGTGCCAGTCAAAAGTCGTTTTACTCAATGAAAGGTTATGCCCGATTCAAGCCCATGGAATCCTCTGGGATTCGTCCGGACGAAAGAGCCGTGCGCGACCTCTGCATGGTTCTCTGCGATTCCGCCGACCGTCTGGTTTGCGGGTTGAATTCCGTTCGGCTCAATGCCGACTTGCTGAAGGACTTGTCTCTCCTGACCCTTGGGAGCCAGCTTCGTGGAGGGGCAAACGTAAGGAAGGGCGAGGAAGGAATCGGTCAGGTTCTTGCCGCAATAAAGGATATTATCTCACCTTACGCAAAATTAGTGGGGAACCGATATATTGCGGTGACGAATTCTGCAGGCCGTGCTGTCACCGTCAGGATGGCCGCCGACCCGGACATTGTTATTTGTGAAAAACTCAAGACCGGTGAACGCCTGATCATTGCCATCGAGGTAAAAGCCGGGACTGATTTCTCAAATGTTCACAATCGCACCGGCGAAGCGGAAAAAAGTCACCAGAAGGCCCGCGCAAATGGCTTTACGGAGTGTTGGACAATTTTGAATGTCGATCGCGTCGATTTCGACAAAGCCAGAAAAGAATCTCCCTCGACCGACAGATTTTATCTCCTCTCACAGATCATCTCCCGGAAGGGAGAGGGTTACAGTGATTTTCGAGAGCGCCTTCTGGCGCTCATCGGCTTGCCACAGGGTGTTTCCAAAAAGCGCGCGAAGAAATGAAATCTTTCATCAGAATATTCCTGGTTCTCTCCCTCCCTTTTGGTTGTCTGCGTGCCTCTGTCGAGGATGCCTTTGCCGCCTACGAAGCGAAGGATTACGCGGCGGCCGCGCGCGGATTTGAAACCGCCATCGCCGCCGGGCCGGCGAGCGCGGGTCTGTATTTCGACCTCGCGATGGCGCTCAAAAAGTCGGACGACCCCGCCGGCGCCGCCATCAACCTCCGGCGGGCGATCGCGCTCGACCCGCGTTTCACCGACGCCCGCATGGCGCTGTCCGAGATCGAGCGTTCCAAGGGGATCCCGCTCGAGCAGGCGAACTGGCGCTCATGGCTGGCCGAATACGCGCCGCTGGGGGTTCTGCTGGCGGCCGGGTTTTCGCTTTTCTGGGCGGGTGCCTTCGTGCTTCTCGCGCAGGCGTTTCGGGCGCGCGCGTCGTGGCCGGGTTCCGCCTCCGGTGTGTTGCTCGCGGCGGCGGGCGCCGGGCTTTTTGTCGCGGCGTATTATTCCGACCCGCGATTTGCCTGGCGCGACATGGCCGTCGTCGTGAACGGGGCCGGATCGAAATTGAGCGCCGACCCGTCCGAGCGCGCCGACGCAGTCGCAAGGCTGCCGGCGGCGACCCCGCTCGAGGCGGTGCGCGCCAACGGGCCGTGGACGTATTGCCGGATGGCGGACGGCCGCGGCGGGTGGGTCCCGACGGCCGACCTCGCGATGGTCATCCCGACGGTCAAGAAATAAGGCGCGACCTTGGATCCCGCCCTCAAACAACAGGACCCCGAGTTTGTGAGGGGAACCTTCTCCTCCATCGCTCGGCGCTACGACCTCGCCAACCACTGCCTCTCCGGCGGGATCGATTTCCTCTGGAGGGCGCGCGCAGCGAAGATCGTCGCCTCATGGCGGCCCGGCCGGGTGCTCGACCTCGCGACCGGCAGCGGTGACCTCGCCCTCGCCATCCGCCGGGCCTGTCCCGGCACGCCCGTCGTGGGGGCCGATTTCTGCGTGCCCATGCTCGAAATCGCGCGCGACAAATCGGTGCCCGCGCTCGTCCAGGCCGATGCGCTCGCCCTGCCCTTCCGGGACGGGGTTTTCGGCGCGGTCTCGGTCGCCTTCGGGCTCCGCAACATGGCATCGTGGCCGCGCGCCATCGCCGAGATCGCCCGTGTGCTCGAGCCTGGCGGCCGCCTGCTCGTGATGGATTTCGCGCTTCCGCAAAACCCGATTCTCCGGGGAGCCTACCGGATCTACCTCCACCGCGTTCTCCCCGTCCTCGCGGGCCTCCTCACCCGCAGGCCCGACGCCTACGAATACCTCGCCGAATCCATCGAAAAATTCCCCCGATGGGAAAATATGACCTGCTTGCTCGAATCCGGCGGACTCCGCCCGGCCGCCCCCGTTCCCCTCGCGACCGGCATCGCCGCCATCTACACCGCCCAAAAACCCGCCGGAATATTCCCACATCCCGTCGATGGGATTTTTCAGAATGTGGGAATATCGTCGTCGGGATCCCGGGCTTAATCGCCTTTTTGTTTGTGATCCCGGCGTGTGAGAACAAGTTCGTTTTGAAACGCGGCCAGCGCCCGGTGGAGGCGCTTTCTGGCCGCGCCGGCGTCCGCCACCATCCGGAAAAACGGGCGGATCCGGCGCGGGTGGAGGACCAAATGGGCCAGTAGAGCGGCGACACGCGGGTGGCCGGCGCGGGGGTCGCAGAGCACATCCGCCGGAACCGGCAAACCGGCCGACGCGGGGTCGCTCACGGAGCGGAGTCCGAAAAACGGGAGCCGGTTTTCCGAGCACACGCGGCGGATGTGTTCGGTTTCCATGTCGCAAATGGCGGGGCCACCCCGGCGGCACGCTGTGCGCGCGGCCCGCTTTTCCTCGGGTGAGACGAGGACCGTCGGCGAGTGGTGAATCTCGGCGGGGGAAAATCCCGCCCGTTCCGCCGCCGCCGCGAGCCGGGGGGCGTCCACCCGGTCGTCGTAAAAGAGGGCTGCCACCCCGGCGGTCGGATCCAGCGCGCCGGCAAGACCGGTCGAGACCACCATTGCGGGCGGGGCGTTCCGGGCGTCGAGGTGCTTTTCGAAAGCCGCCCCGCAGGCGGCTCCGGCCACGCCCGCCACGAAGGTTTCGTGTGGTGGCCGGGGAATGAACCCGGCGGCTTCAAATTCCAGCGCGAAGACGAAGAGGATGCCCGGCTTCAAGGCTTGGCCGATGGCACGAGGGTGAGGCCGACAACCCCGGCTCCCTCCGGCAGATCCACCGGGATGCCGGTGGCGAGGGCCGCGCGGCGCGAAAATTCGGCACCCGTCCCGATCGGGAGACTCGCGAGCACCCGGATTTCCGAAGTGGAACGTTCTTCGACAAGCGCCGAGCCGCCGAGTTCGGTGGCCAGCGCGGCGAGGTTCTTTGCCGAGCGGCCCACATCGGCCACACGGAGGGTCAACTCGGCCGCGGCTTCCGCGAGCGGGGCCGGCTGGAGGGCCGAGTCGGCGCTCCGCTCGAGCGCGGCGCGGAGGGGGTCGGGTCCACCGGCGGCGTCCGCCGGATCTGCGGAGGGCTTGCGCGGGGCGAACCCCCACACCATGAGCCCGACCGGCAGGGCCAGCATGACGAAGAGGAGTCCGAGAATCGGAAGCATTTGCGGGTTGAGGCGGAAGGGACGGTTTTGCACGGTTGACCAGCGGGTGTGGGTGAAGGATACTGCCACGCTTTTCCCGATGGCAATCGAACTCACGCGCAATTTCTGCATCATCGCCCACATCGATCACGGCAAGACGACGTTGTCGGACCGCCTGCTCGAAGCGACGGGCACGATCCAGGCCCGCGAGGCCCAGGAACAATTGCTCGACGCCATGGACCTCGAGCGCGAACGCGGAATCACGATCAAGGCCCACCCGATCACGATGCGCTACAAGGCCAAGAACGGGACGACCTATAAATTAAACCTCTCCGACACGCCCGGGCATGTCGATTTCTCGTATGAGGTCTCGCGTTCGCTGGCGGCCTGCGAGGGGGCGCTGCTCATCGTGGATGCGGCGCAGGGGGTCGAGGCCCAGACCGTGGCCAATGTCCACCTTGCCGAGAAGCAGGGCCTCAAGCTCATCCCGGTGATCAACAAGATCGACCTCCCCAACGCGGACCTGCCGAGCGTTCACCGTCAGTTGGAAGACATCCTCACGATTCCCGCCAACGAGGCGATCCACGCCAGCGCCAAGGCGGGCATCGGGATCGAGGACATCCTCGAGGCGATCGTCGAACGCATCCCGCCGCCCGGCGGCGACCCGAATGCCCGCCTGCGCGCGCTCACCTTCGATTCCACCTTCGACACGTATCGGGGCGTCGTCATTTACACACGGGTGGTCGAAGGGACCGTGAAGGCCGGGGATCCGGTGAGACTCATGGCGACCGACCGGGCGTATGAGGTCAAGGAAGTCGGCACGTTCCGTCCGCAGGCGCCGAAATACGTGCCCTGCGAGAAACTCGTGGCGGGCGACATCGGCTACGTGATCGCCAATATCAAGACGAGTTCGGAGGTCAAGGTGGGGGACACGCTCACCTCGGGCCGCACGCCGGCGAGCGAGCCGCTGCCCGGCTTCCAGGAAGTCCAGCCCATGGTCTTCAGCGGGATTTACCCGATCAACACGGCCGATTTCGAACACCTCAAGGCGGCCATGGCCAAGTTGCAGCTCAACGACGCCGCTTTTCATTTCATGCCCGAGTCGAGCGTGGCGCTCGGGTTCGGGTTCCGCTGCGGGTTTCTGGGGTTGCTGCACATGGAGATCGTGCTCGAGCGGTTGCGGCGCGAGTTCGACATGGACATCATCGCGACGTATCCGTCGGTCATTTACGAGGTCGTGCGCACGAATGGCGAGATCCTCCGCATCGACAACCCGGCCCAGTTGCCCGACTTCAGTGTGATCGAAGAAATCCGCGAGCCGGTCGTGCGGTGTTTCATCATGATCCCGAACGAATACATTTCCCCGCTCATGCAGTTGATCATGGACAAGCGCGGCGAGATCACGCACACCGAGTCGATCGACACCCGGCGGGTCATGCTCACCACCGTCCTCCCGCTCAACGAGATCCTCGTCGATTTTGTGGATAAAATGAAGTCGATCACGCGCGGATACGGTTCGATGGACTACGAACACGACGGGTTCCGCCCCGGCAAACTCGTCAAACTCGACATGCTCGTCAACGGCGAGCCCGTGGACGCCTTCAGCAGCATCGTCCACCGCGAAAAAGCCGAGGCCCGCGGCCGCGCCCTCGCCGCCAAGCTCAAAGAAGTCATCCCCACCCAGCTCTACCAGGTCTCGATCCAGGCCGCCATCGGGGGCAAAATCATCGCCCGCGAAAACGTGAGCGCGCTGCGCAAAAACGTGACCGCAAAGTGCTACGGCGGCGACATCACCCGCAAGCGCAAGCTCCTCGAAAAACAAAAGGAGGGCAAAAAGCGCATGAAGGCGATCGGCTCGGTCAACATCCCCCAGGAGGCCTTCATCGAGGTTCTCAAAACCAACTGACCCATGACCAAGCCACGCTACCCCGAACTCACCCTCCTCGGCCGCAGCGACGCCGCCTTCCCGAAACACCCGTCGCGCGAGACCCTCGAAACCTTCCCCAACCGCCACCCCGGCCGCACGTATTGGGTCCGCTTCGACTGCCCGGAATTCACCTCCCTGTGTCCGGTGACCGGCCAGGCCGACTTCGCGACCGTCCGCATCCGCTACATTCCCGGCCCGCGCTGCATCGAGAGCAAATCGCTCAAATTTTATCTCGCCTCGTTCCGCTCGACACCATCGTTCGGCGAGGACATTGCCAACCGGATCCTCGAGGACCTCGCCGCCGTCCTCGAACCCGTCCGCCTCGAAGTCGAGGCCGAATTCTCCCCCCGCGGAGGAATCGCCCTCAATGTCTCGGCCGCGTTCCCCGAAGCGGCTGCCTGACCCGGCCTCGTGCGCCGGAGGGCGAGGCTCCGTTCGAGAAATCACGGCCCACACGGAGGTTCGCCCTCCCACATGGTGGCTTCCCCCTACCGGCGTCGGTGTGGCGTGCGGAACACGGCTCTTGCGGGTGTCTTGACGGACCCGGTTCCGCCGGTAATTTCCAATTCGGAGTGCTGCATGTGTATAGCGCGGGCAACCCGTGCGGGGAGTTCCCGACCGCCGGGCAGGATTGGCGGCGGGCTCAGGGAATCCGGCGGCCGGTGGCGGGATCGAAAAGGTGGGCGTGTTGGGTTTGGATCACGAAGCTGGCGCGCTCGCCGGCCTGGCGGGGGGTCGGAGTCGGGTGGCTGCGGCTCACCATGTTGTGGCCGCCGGTTTGGATATAATAATACGTTTCGGCCCCCATTTGCTCGACGATATCCACCATCGCGTCGAACGTGCGTCCGTCGGCCGGATGCGACCCATCCCACATGTCACAATTTTCCGGACGGATCCCCAGAATGACCTCGCGACCAGCGAACGATTCTGCGGCGGGACGCGGACCCAGATCGAGGCGCACCGGCCCGTTGGCGGCCTCGTGGAAAAGTATCCGCGCGCCGTCTTTGGCGAGCGATCCCTTGATAAAATTCATGGGCGGACTGCCCAGAAAGCCTGCCACGAAGAGGTTCGCGGGCTCGTTGTAGAGTTTGAGCGGGGTGTCGATTTGCTGGACGACCCCCTCCTTGAGGCCGGTCTCGGGATTCACGACGGCGTCCATCACGACGATCCGGTTTCCCATGGTCATGGCCTCGACCTGGTCGTGCGTCACGTAAATCATGGTCGCCTGGAGGCGCTGGTGGAGCTTGATGATCTCGGCCCGCATCTGGACCCGCATTTTCGCATCGAGGTTCGACAGGGGCTCGTCGAATAAAAACACGGCGGGCTGGCGCACGATCGCGCGCCCGAGCGCCACGCGCTGACGCTGCCCGCCGGAGAGTGCCTTCGGTTTGAGCTCGAGCAACTGTTCGAGGCCGAGGATGGCGGCCGCGTCGTTCACCCGCTTGCGGATTTCCTCCTTCGGCATCTTCCGCAGCTTGAGACCGAACGCCATGTTTTCATAAACCGACATGTGCGGGTAGAGCGCGTAGTTCTGAAAAACCATCGCGATATCCCGGTCCTTCGGCGGGACATCGTTCACCTTCCGGTCCCCGATGAGAACCTCCCCGCGGGAGATTTCCTCAAGCCCCGCGATCATGCGCAGGGTCGTCGATTTTCCGGATCCCGAGGGTCCCACGAAAACCACGAACTCGCGGTCTTCGATGTCCATGTTGAAATCCCGCACGGCCGTGACGTCCACGCCTTTCTCCCCGGGGTAAATTTTGTAAACGCCTTTGAGTGTGACTTTTGCTATTTTGATTGTTTGGTTTGGTGCCCTTGGATTTAAGGCTCGAAACGGGCGGTTTTCGGGCCTGTTGAAACCCCGGAAATATCCGCCCGCCGCGGCCCGGTCAATCTTTCGTCACCGGCCATGATCCGCAAGTCACTGAAACGCCGGCGTCGGAAGGGCGAAGCTCCGCAGGGGGCCGCTTCGCGGGAAAAGTGGGTTCGGACAGCCGACCGAAGGGAGACAAGGGAAAGAGCGAAGCCTCCAAAGCCCCGCACCCCCCCCCCCAGGACATAGCCCCCCCCTCGCGTTATGGACGGATCGGCACTCCCGCTTTCCTCACTTTCCTTGCATGCCCGCCTTCGGACCACGCAAAACCACGAACGGGACCGTCACGCCATATCCAGCGGACTTCTCACCGCGATTCCCGGACGGTTCAGCACGTGCGGGTAGATCATCGTCGTGCTCACATCCGAGTGCCCGAGCAACTCCTGCACCGTCCGGATGTCCGCCCCGGCCTCCAGCATGTGCGTCGCAAACGAATGACGCAGCGTGTGCGGCGAAACCGGCTTCGTAAGCCCCGCCCGCCGCGCCGCCCTCTTCCGCGTAAAACGACTCGCCTCACGCGGCGGCGATCGGCGATGAAACCACCGGAGCCATTCGCAATCTCCGGGGACAACGCGCGAAGTAATTGAGAAGCTGCTTGTCTGAAAATCTTCTTCCACCGCCACTTTTTAAAAACCTCTCGCGTCCAACAGCATCTGCCTCCTCAAGATAGGCCTCGTAATAGATGAGTTTCCAAGGACCGCGAAACGCTGTCGCAAAAGATTTCCCCCCCTGATGTTCTCTCAATCGCCGAAGAAAATCGCCCGTCATTCCGATGTAAAGCCCCGCATCATGAAGCGAGTGTAAAATATAAACATAATACACAGGCACCACCTTCACAAAAAAACCGCGTGAGGCGAAGCCTTTTACGCGGCCAGTCTTTCTTGCCTTCCCCGGCCATCTGCATTAAAAACTTGCGTAAATCATCCGTAAGCGTCCGGCCAAGCACCCGTTGAGATGAAAGCATAGGCGTCATAGAAGTGATCTATGACGCCTATGAGATCAGGCTGCTTCTTTGAGATCCGCCCGG
>Ga0114939_10001370_pt1 | contig 19268 bp, 14 predicted proteins | sample AshMeaCrysSpring_FD_87196 | JGI IMG/M metagenome (GOLD analysis project Ga0114939, IMG submission 87196) | Groundwater microbial communities from Big Spring, Nevada to study Microbial Dark Matter (Phase II) - Ash Meadows Crystal Spring | ecosystem: Environmental > Aquatic > Deep subsurface >...
AGTGCAGATATTACCACCAGGCAAAATATCCAGTTACGGGGAATCCGGATTGAAGACTTACCTGAGATATTTAATAAGTTTCAGGCTGTGGGGTTAACCAGTATCCAGTCGGGGATGGACAATGTTCGTAATATCACCGGCGACCCGGTAGCGGGACTGGATGCAGATGAATTATTTGACACCCGTGAGTTGGTGCAGCAAATTCAGGACATGCTCACCAATCAAGGTGAAGGCAATCCAGAGTTTACCAATCTACCGCGCAAATTTAACATTGCGATTACTGGGGGAAGGGATAATTCTGTACATGCGGAAATCAATGACCTAGCCTTTGTTCCCGCTTTCTGTGATGGTGAATTTGGGTTCAACGTGTTGGTGGGTGGGTTTTTCTCCGCCACTCGCACAGAAGCAGCGATTCCCCTGAATGCTTGGATACTTCCAGAAGATGTAGTGGCAGTCTGTCGGGCTGTATTAGAAGTTTATCGCGATAACGGACCCCGTGCCAATCGCCAGAAATCTCGCTTAATGTGGCTGATTGACGAGTGGGGTCTAGAGAAATTCCGCCTTGAGGTCGAAAAGCAACTAGGTAAAACTCTAGCATCTGCCGCCGAAAAAGACGAAATTGACTGGGATAAACGCGACCACCTCGGCGTTTACAAGCACAAGCAACCAGGGTTAAACTACGTCGGGATGCATGTACCCGTGGGTCGGATGTATGCCGAGGACATGTTTGAAATTGCACGGCTAGCAGAGGTGTATGGGAGCAGCGAAATTCGGTTGACTGTTGAGCAAAACGTCATTATACCCAACGTTTCTGATTCACGTTTGGAATCATTTGTAACAGAACCTGTGTTGCAAAGGTTTACAATTAACCCCGAACCTCTGTCGCGATCGCTCGTTTCTTGCACTGGCGCACAATTTTGTAACTTCGCTCTGATTGAAACCAAACAGCGTGCAGTAGCCTTGATTGCTGCTCTAGAAGCCGAGTTAACACTCTCCCAACCAGTACGGATTCACTGGACAGGGTGTCCCAATTCCTGCGGACAACCGCAAGTAGCAGACATCGGGTTAATGGGAACGAAAGCACGCAAAAACGGCAAGCCTGTGGAAGGGGTAGACATCTACATGGGCGGCACAGTTGGTAAAGACGCACATTTGGGAACCTGCGTGCAGAAAGGAATCCCTTGTGAAGACTTGCTACCCGTGTTGCGCGAATTGCTGATCGAGCGTTTTGGCGCCAAACCTAAGCAAGAAGCACTCGTGACGAAATAAAAATTGCTCCTGCACATTTGCAAACACACAAACGAAGACACAGCCAAGAACTAAAAAATGAGTAGATTTACCCGCAGACAATTCATCTTTACCGCTGGCGCCGCTACAGCCGGAAGCCTGATAATACATGGTTGTACTTCTGGCTCATCCAATACCGCAGAAAATGGCGGCGGAACATCGGCTGGATCAGCTACACCAGCTGCGAATGTTTCCAGTGCTGACGCACCAGAAGTTACCAAAGCCAAGTTAGGATTCATTGCCTTAACCGACGCCGCACCCTTAATTATTGCCAAAGAAAAGGGCATGTTTGCTAAGTATGGCATGAAAGATGTGGAGGTAATCAAACAAGCTTCTTGGGGTACAACCCGCGACAATATAGTCTTGGGGTCCCAGGGTGGTGGGATTGATGGCGCCCATATTCTCACACCAATGCCTTACTTAATTTCTTTAGGCACCGTCACCGATGGGAGAAAGGTTCCCATGTACATCTTGGCACGGTTAAATTACAACGGTCAGGGAATTCTGCTGTCTAACACCTACAAAGATGTCAAAGTCGGTGTGGATACCAAGCAGTTAAAAGACGCCTTTGCGAAACAAAAATCTGCTGGGAAGAATGAACTCAAAGTCGCCATGACTTTCCCAGGAGGCACCCACGATTTGTGGATTCGTTACTGGATGGCAGCGGGTGGTATTAACCCCGATACAGATGTCTCTACCATTGTTGTACCACCACCACAGATGGTTGCTAACTTGAAAGTTAACAATATGGAAGCTTTCTGTGTAGGAGAACCTTGGCCTCTACAGACAGTAAACCAAAAAATTGGTTACATGGCTGCAACCACCGGCGAAATTTGGAAAGACCACCCAGAGAAAGCCTTTGCGATGCGTGCAGACTGGGTAGATAAAAATCCCAAAGCCACCAAAGCATTACTGATGGCGGTACAGGAAGCCCAACAGTGGTGTGACAAGATGGAAAATAAAGAAGAAATGTGCAAAATCCTTGCCAAGCGGGAATGGTTCAAGGTGCCCTTCACAGATATTATTGACCGTTCTCAAGGCAAATTTGACTACGGTACCGGACAGGTTGAAGACTACAGTAAGACCCTGATGATGAAGCATTGGCAAGACAATGCATCCTATCCTTACAAGAGCCATGATTTGTGGTTCCTCACCGAGAATATTCGCTGGGGTTACATTCCCGCAGATACGGATACTAAAGCAATTATTGACAAAGTAAACCGGGAAGACCTGTGGAAAGAAGCAGCTAAAACTATTGGTGTTCCTGCAGCCGAAATTCCTACTACCACTTCCCGTGGTGTGGAAACCTTCTTCGATGGCGTGAAATTTGACCCAGAAAAGCCAGCAGAATACCTCAAGAGCCTAAAAATCAAGAAAGTCTAAGGGTGAATGATTTCTCCTCCTGTAATTGCTTAGGAGGAGGAAACCCCAAAGGACTGGTGGACTTCTCCAAAGCATACAAATTCCTAAATTCGCACCCGGAGACTTTTCAGGATGACCACAGCAAAGCTAAACCGACGTTCCAACGCAGGGGAAAATCCCCTAGCCAAAATCATTAAACAGAATGGCAAGAAAATCTTAGCTCCTATAGTTGCGATCGCTCTATTTTTGTTAATTTGGCAACTTGCTTGCTCCGGACCAAAGCCAAACTTACCATCACCGCTCACCACTGTTCAAGAAACTTGGGAGTTAATTGTTAACCCATTTTTTGACAACGGTGGTACTGATAAAGGCTTGGCTTTACAGATTGGAGCTAGTTTAGGACGTGTAGCAGTTGGTTTTACTTTATCTGCTGTTGTCGGTATTGTCCTCGGTATCCTGATTGGGACTAACGAGCTACTATTTATAGCGGTAGATCCACTGTTTCAAGTGTTACGAACAGTCCCCCCCTTAGCTTGGCTACCCATTTCTCTGGCAGCATTTCGCGATAGCGAACCATCGGCAATTTTCGTAATTTTCATCACATCTATCTGGCCTATCCTGATTAACACGATTGTCGGTGTACAACAGATTCCCCAAGACTATAGAAACGTTGCTAGAGTACTGCGTCTGTCTGGCTGGAAGTATTTCTACAAAATTGTGTTTCCCGCCTCTGTTCCCTACATTTTTACAGGTTTACGTATAGGTATCGGCTTATCCTGGTTAGCAATTGTAGCGGCAGAAATGTTAGTTGGTGGTGTGGGTATCGGCTTCTTTATCTGGGATGCTTGGAATAGTACCCGCCTCAGTGAAATTATCATCGCTCTAGTATACGTGGGTGTAGTTGGTCTGATGTTGGATCGGTTGGTCGCTTTTATCGCTAGCAAAGTAGTACCTGCAGATCAAAAGTAGGTAATGGGTAATGGGTAATGGGTAGTCCATAAACTAATTACCCCATGCCCCATGCCCCATGCCCCATGCCCCATGCCCCATGCCCGATTAGCCATCACCCATTACCCATTACCCATTACTATGTCAGTATTTGTAGAAGTAGACCACGTAGATCGCGTATTTAACCTAGCTAATGGCGGTAAATACATCGCCTTGAAAGATATTGAACTGAGAATCAGACAAGGTGAGTTTATCTCCCTGATTGGACACTCTGGTTGTGGGAAATCCACCTTATTAAACATTATCGCTGGCTTGGATCGGGCTTCTTCTGGTGGTGTGATTCTGGAAGGAAGGGAAGTCAAAGACCCAGGTCCCGACCGGATGGTGGTCTTCCAAAACTATTCTTTACTACCGTGGTTAACTGTGCGGGAAAATATCTCCCTAGCGGTAGATGAAGTTTATCAAAAGAAGAGCGCTGCCGAACGCAAAGCCATTATTGAACACCACATTGACATTGTAGGATTGCGTCATGCTGCGGCAAAACGTCCTGGTCAATTATCTGGGGGGATGAAACAACGGGTGGCGATCGCTCGCGCTCTAGCACTACGTCCAAAATTATTACTCCTAGATGAACCCTTCGGCGCCCTGGATGCTCTGACGCGGGGTAGTTTGCAGGAACAGTTGATGAAAATCTGTAACGAGAACAACGTTACCTGCGTCATGGTGACTCACGATGTGGATGAAGCTCTGTTGCTGTCTGACCGGATTGTTATGCTTACCAACGGTCCAGAAGCACAAATTGGGCAAATTTTAGAAGTACCCATCCCCCGTCCCCGGAAGCGCTTGGAAGTAGTCAACCATCCCGACTACTACAGCTTGCGGAACGAGATGATTTACTTCCTCAACCAGCAAAAACTCGCCAAAAAGCGCAAAACACAAGCACAAGCACCCGCAGTGGTATCGCGCAATGGTTTGGAAAAGGTCAATCTGGATATTGGGTTTATTCCTCTCACCGATGCGGCACCTTTAATTGTTGCGAAAGAGAAGGGCTTTTTTGCTAACCACGGTCTGGAAGAAGTCACCTTATTCCGCGAACCTTCTTGGAAAGAAATCGCCAAAGGTGTCGGCACTGGTAGACTAGATGCAGCCCAGATGCTGGCGGGAATGCCAATTGCTTTAACCCTAGGTGCGGGTGATAAAAGACCACTCCCAATGGTGTCAGCAATCACGCTGTCCCGCAATGGTAACGCCATTACCTTCAGCAAGAAGTTATTTAACGGCGGTGTCAGAACCCTAGAGGACTTTAAAGCTTTCATCAGCGCTGACCCAGATAAAGTCCATACCCTGGGGATGGTACATCCGACATCGATCCATAATCTAATGTTGCGCTACTGGTTAGCTGCGGGTGGTATTGACCCGGATCGCGACGTTCATCTGACGGTAATTCCTCCAGCCCAAATGGTGTCTAACCTCAAAGCTGGTAATATTGATGGTTACTGTGCTGGCGACCCCTGGAACACCCGCGCTATCAAAGAAGACCTAGGGTTTGCGATCGCTACCGATTTAGATATCTGGTCTGGACACCCAGAAAAAGTCTTGGGAGTAACTGAGGAATGGGCAAATAAATACCCCAAAACTCACCAAGCACTAGTGACAGCTCTGTTGGAAGCCTGCGAATATTGCGATGACCGCCGCAATCGGGAAGAAATTGTCGAGTTACTCAGCCTTCCTGATTATCTCAACATGAACCCAGAATACATCCGTCCTGGCTTTATCGACTCCTACAATCGTGGTATTGGTGAAGAACCAGAGGAAATGTATTCCTATAACCAGTTCTATGTCAATAAGACAAACTACCCAGACAAGAACGAACATTTGTGGATTATGACCCAGTTAGCTCGTTGGGGTTTGGCTCCTTTCCCGAAAAACTGGGTGGATATTTTAACCCGCGTCTGTCGCAGTGATGTGTTTGGTGCAGCAGCTAGAGATTTGGGCTTCCTCGACACCGCCAGAGAAGCAACATCCATCCGCTTATTTGATGGTATCGTCTTTAATCCCGACGAGCCAATGCAGTATCTTAACAGTTTGGCAATTAAACGCCAAATCCGCATCGAAGAAATCTTTCTCGATAGTCTAGCAGCCTAATCAATTTGGGATTTGGGATTTACAACTACCCTAAGTACCAGGTTCCAGCCTGGTACTTAGAAGAAATCCCAAATCTAAAATCTAAAATAAAACAATCCACAATTAAAAATATGACTTTCATGCAAACAAGAAACGGTAACGGAACTGCTACCCAAACTAGCAAAAAACAGCGCAATCCTAATGACCCCTTCCTAGTGATTGAAGGCGTGACGAAAGTTTATCCCACTGCTAATGGTCCCTACACAGTATTAGATGGAATTGACCTGACTGTCAAAGAAGGGGAATTTGTTTGCGTGATTGGTCACTCTGGTTGTGGTAAATCTACATTATTAAATATGGTGTCTGGGTTTAATACCCCCACAGATGGTGAAGTGCGGCTGCAAAGTAAGCGGATTACCGAACCAGGACCAGACAGAATGATGGTATTCCAAAACTACTGCTTGCTGCCTTGGTTAAGCGTATTTGATAATGTTTATACGGCTGTTGATGCGGTATTTCCTAAGAAACCAGAAGCAGAAAAACGCGCTATTGTCAAGGAACATTTGGCAATGGTAGGACTAACAGAAGCTGCGGAGAAAAAACCCACGCAAATTTCTGGGGGGATGAAGCAGCGGACTGCTATTGCTCGCGCTCTTTCTATCCGTCCAGAAATCTTGATTTTGGATGAACCTTTTGGAGCGTTGGACGCAATTACTAAAGAAGAATTGCAAGAGGAACTGCTGCAAATTTGGCGGGAACATCGGGTTACAGTCCTGATGATTACCCACGACATTGATGAAGCTTTGTTCTTAGCAGACCGCTTAGTAATGATGACCAATGGACCTGCAGCCAAAATTGGTGAAGTTATAGACATTCCCTTCACCCGTCCCCGTAATCGGGCACGGATTATGGAAGATCCAAAATACTACGAATTGCGTAACTATGTCCTCGATTACTTGTACAATCGTTACGCCCATGATGACGCTGCCGATTAAGGATTTTGAATAATCTGACAGGACAGCACCATTCTCAAGAATCTACGGCATTCAGGAAGGGCGGGAAAACCCCGCCCCTACAATACTAAAATTACTATGGCAATTCCAGAAATTACACAACAAATTTTAGCGGCGAAAGAAACTAAAGGCATGAGTTTTCAAGACCTAGGAAATATTCTAGGTCGCGACCCCATCTGGGTAGCCGCGTTAATTTACCGTCAAGCTAGTGCTTCTTTAGAGGAAGCAACCAAGCTATTGGAAACTCTAGAATTGTCACCAGATTTAGCTAGGGAATTAACTCAATTTCCCGTTAAAGGGTCTTTAGAACCTGTGATTCCCACTGACCCATTAATATATCGATTTTATGAAATTATGCAAGTTTATGGAATGCCCATGAAGGGAGTTATTCATGAACTTTTTGGTGACGGAATTATGAGTGCGATTGATTTTACTCTATCAATTGATAAGGAAGAAGACCCGAAAGGAGACAGAGTGAAAGTTACCATGTCCGGGAAATTTTTACCCTATAAAAAGTGGTAATGGGGATTAGTCATTATTTATTAGTCATTAGTCATTAGGGAATAGGACTAGCTCTGGGCTGAGGGTTGTTATTGTGTATTTAATAACTAATTGTTGTTATAATCAACCGAATTAAAACAACTTTAACAAAAGATAAATTATCAGGGAAACACACAATGACAAACGGTGATAGTACCAAAACTCTCTGCCCTTACTGTGGTGTTGGGTGTGGCTTAGAAGTCCTCAAAACTAAAACTGATGACTACAAAGTTAGGGGCGATCGCAACCATCCTTCCAGTCAAGGGATGGTTTGTGTCAAGGGAGCCACAGTCGCTGAGTCTATTGATAAAGACCGACTGCTCTACCCGATGGTACGAGACTCCCTGAATGAACCGTTTCGTCGGGTCAGTTGGAATGAAGCTTTAGATATCATTGCTAATCGTTTGCAAGCAGTTTGTGCAGCATACGGACCAGATGCTATGTGTATGTATGGCTCCGGTCAGATGCAAACTGAGGATTATTATATAGCACAAAAATTCTTGCGTGCTTGTTTAGGAACGAATAATTTTGATTCTAATTCCCGTCTGTGCATGTCCAGTGCTGTAGCGGGTTATGTTAAAAGTTTTGGTGTCGATGGTCCTCCTTGTTGCTATGAAGATTTAGAGCAGACAGATTGCGCTTTTATTATTGGTAGTAATACCGCTGAGTGTCACCCCATCGCTTTCAATCGCTTTGAAAAATACCATAAGAAAAACCCCAAAGTTAAACTAGTTGTTATTGACCCGCGTCGAACTCCTACAGCCGCATCTGCAGATTTACATCTAGCAATTAACCCCGGTACAGATATCGATTTACTGAATGGCATTGGACATTTATTATTGTCTTGGGGGCACATAGATGCAGAGTTTATCGACGAATCTACTAACAATTTTGTCGAATATACGCGCATTCTCCAGTACTATACCCCAGAATTGGTAGCGCAACGCTGTGGTATTTCTGTAGATGATTTACATACTGCCGCTCGTTACTGGAGGGGAGCGAATAGAGTCCTGTCTTTGTGGTCGATGGGTATTAACCAGTCGAGTGAAGGTACCGCCAAGGTATGTAGTATTATCAATCTTCACTTGATGACTGGACAAATAGGTAAACCAGGAGCGGGTCCTTTTTCCCTCACAGGTCAACCCAACGCTATGGGTGGACGGGAAGTGGGCGGTTTAATTCACTTGTTACCCGGTTATCGGTTTGTAACTGACCCCCAACACCGAGCAGAAGTCGCCCAGTTTTGGGGTGTTCCGGAAGCTAAATTATCACCCCTTCCCGGTCGCACCGCTTGGGAAATTATCACAGGTTTAGAAACAGGGGATGTGCAATTTTTGTGGATTGTGGCTACTAACCCAGCCGTCAGTCTTCCAGATTTGGAACGCTCAAAAGCTGCCTTGAACCGCTCTGCCTTCACAGTTTACCAAGACGCCTATTATCCCACAGAAACCGCTGTCTACGCCCACGTTTTGCTGCCAGCAGCCCAGTGGGGGGAAAAAACCGGCACAATGACCAATTCTGAGCGGGTAGTCACCCTGTGTAAAGCTTTTCGTCCACCCGTCGGGGAGGCTAAACCTGACTGGGAAATTATGGTGGAAGTCGCTCGACGCATGGGTTTTGCTGATAAGTTTCCCTTTAGTAATTCCGCTGACGTGTACGCGGAGTTTGTGGAAATTACACGCGATCGCCCCTGTGACATGAGCGGTCTTTCTCACCAACGTCTCGCGGTTGAAGGTCCGATGCAATGGCCTTGTCCCGATACTGAGGTATCCCAATCCTCAACAGCGAAACGTCTGTATACCAATGGTCGTTTTCATACAGCCAATCGTCGAGCGAACTTTGTCCCCAGTCACTCACGGGGACTAGCGGAACCACCAGATCCAGATTATCCTTTTGTCTTGACAAATGGGCGGCTTTATGGTCATTGGCATACTCAGACCCGCACCGGCAGAATTGAGAAAATACAGCAGATGTATCCCGGTCCGTTTATTGAAATTCATCCCCGTGATGCAGCGAAATTGAAGATTCAGGAAAACGACTGGGTACAAGTGCGATCGCGTCGCGGTACTGCCAAGTTCCCCACCAAAATTACACGCGGTATTTCCCCAGGTACAGTGTTTGTACCCATGCACTGGGGGGCGCTGTGGGCAGATAATGCTGAAGCTAACGCCCTTACCCATCCTGAATACTGCCCTATTTCCAAGCAACCGGAATTAAAAGCCTGTGCGGTGCAGCTAATACCTGTTTCTGTGCATATTAATACTGAGGACTACAGTCTCCAAACTCAAGCGCGTTAGTAGTTTACCCCCTGGATAATTCCTCATTCGCAAGTGTCACCCCGACCATTAATTACAAATTCCGAATTCCGAATTCCGAATTAGTAATTATTTGGTCGTAGTTACTTTGGTAGACTACTAAACAGGGTAAACTAGCGCTCAGAAGGTATTCAGGGTTAGCACATGAAAAGATTATTCCGGCAAATCCTAGGTGTCACCAAAGATGAAGCCTTTATGCACTTCATTGAAGCCATAGAGGTGATTGTCTCCAAAGTTCTCTCCTTAGCGATGGTCGTGGTAATTCTAGTTGCTATTTTTGACCTAGGAGTCTTTATATATAAAGAATTATTTACCACAGATTATGGTGAGTTTAACAAAATACTATTTAAAGTTTTTGGGTTATTCTTGAATATTTTAATTGCTTTGGAAATCTTAGAAAATATCACAGGTTATTTACGAAAACATGTTTTGCAAGTTGAATTAGTTATTGTTACTTCTTTGATTGCTGTAGCCAGAAAAATCATTATTCTTGACTTGGAAAAAACGACAGGAATTGATGTAATTGGTCTGGGAATAGCAGTTTTAGCCCTCTCAATTAGCTATTTAATAATTCGCAGCAGTAACGCCAAAAGAAATAATTGAAAGTCTTATTAATTAGTTTCTAGCATAATTAATAAGAGGTAAAATTAGACATAAAAATTACGAACTAATAGTAATTAATTAACTAAAAATAGAAAAAAAGGACAACGATAGGATGACATTTTTTCAATTTGAGGCAGATTTTGTGAATTCCCTGCGTTGCATTCCCATGCAAGTACGCTACAAACTCGACACCTGCGGTATCAAATTAAAGCTGTCTGACTGGAATCAGATAAATCAAGCAGAACGGGAAGCTTTGGTGGAAACACCTTGCTCTAGTGACAGCGAAATCCAATCCTACCGGGAATATCTCCAGGATTTAATCCTACAACGCAGTGGGGAACCAGCAAAGGAATTACCCATTGACTCTCATCCGGCGTGGATGGATAGCACTACTTTACCAGATAGCGTCCAACAGCAGGCATTGCTATTGGGAGTGACTCTCACACCCCAGCAATGGTCTACACTCACTCCTCTCCAGCGGTTTGCATTGCTGAAACTCAGTCGTCCAGGACACGAAAATCGCAACTTTGCACCCGCGCTGAAGGAATTTAATTTAATTTAATTTAATTTCATACTCCCAAGTCTAGTAGTCTGTCGCATTAATTCTCCGGAGTTTGTAGTGAGCGATTTATCGCTCAAATCCAGCGGTTCAAGCCGGTTACTACAAGCCATTGTAACAACCCACTAAGGTTGGTAGGGTTTCCTTTCTGAAACACCCTAGACTGCTCTTAAAGCTTTAAGTACCGGGATAGAATTAATTACACAATGTCCGCAGTTCAATTTATATTATAGTAAGTCTTTATACTAACTAACTAAATCAATACAGAGTATTAATACTGAAAAATATAGCTATAAAAGAGGAATCCGAAACAAATTTAAGATGACTTACTTTAATGTAATGATAATGAAAATGATAATAATTAAGATATTGATAATCTCAATATCATCAAACATTAATGTGCTATTTCTTACGAAAGATTACTGATATCAGAAGTTTTTAAGTTACAATAGTGTTATTGTTGACAACAAAAATACGGTTTCAAAAATCTTCTGGGTCTGTAATTGTGAGTGTAAAATAACCAGTGCTAATACAGAAAGGAGTGGCAAGCGATAGCTAGTAACTCTTAAGGATGTGCAGTGATTAACTCAAAAAACCAAACTCACCGATAAGTATCTGCAAAAGTTATAAAAAACACGAAGTAAAAGTCCAGTAGATTTCCTGTTGGTATGAAAAAAATCAGGAAGAAAGAACTAGGAAGGAAACAAGATGGAAAAATTACTTCATGCTTCCCGCTTCTGTGGGAAATCTTCCTGTTATCCATTTCACAAGCTGTCACAAGGCAGAAATGCATCAATGGCAACATCTGACACAATTTATGATTGCAGTGGCAGATTTTCATAGCGCCCTTGGCGCCGTCCTTTCACAAGTGTGTGAATATACAAACTGGGATTATGGCGAAGCCTGGATTCCCACAGCAAACAACACTGTTATCGAACTAAGCCAGGTTTGGTACAGTCGCAGCCTGACTGACGAACCTAGGGAATCTGCCTTGAAGCAATTCCGCTGCTGTAGTGAGGGGTTGACATTGCCCCTAAACATTTGCTTAGCGGGGCGTGTCTGGTACACTCAACAGCCAGAATGGATTGTAAATCTAGATAACCATTCAGAAAATAAGTTCATTCGCAGTAAAATTGCTCATGCTTGTGGATTTAAAACGGCTTTAGGCATACCAATAGTGGTGCAGCATCAGGTACTGGCAATTTTGGTGTTTTTCACATCTCGCCCCCAACAGGAGGACGAGCATCTGGTTGATGAAGTGAAAGCACTTTGTGATTTACACCTGCGGACGTTTCTCTCTAGAGGGACAATCCCATATACTAAACAACAGGGAAATATTACACATATTACTAGTAGAGGAGATGCCCAGTTGCGTGAAATCCCACTGTGGGATGAAGTGCAAAATCCTTGCCAAGAGATAGTACAAATAACTAATAAGCAACTTTGGTGCGATCCTCTGACGGGACTAGCAAGCCGTACCTACTTTATGGAACACTTGCAAAGCCATTGTGAATTGGCGAATGCACCAGACTCTAACTACCAGTTTGCAGTTTTATTTTTAGATTTAGACCGGTTCAAAATTATCAACGATAGTTTGGGATACTCCTTGGGAGACCAACTGTTAGTTGTAATTTCCCATAAAATTCAAACTTGCTTGCAACCGCAGGATGTTATTGCCCGTTTAGGGGGAGATGAATTCGCTATCCTGTTGAATAACATTCAATCAGAAGCAGACGCTAGCCAAATAGCTAAACAAATTTGTACCGAACTTAGTTCTCCCTTCCTAGTGGCTGGTCATGAAGTCTTCACTGGTGTCAGTATTGGTATTGCCCTCTCAAAAACCCAAGCTCCTTGCTTACCAGAAGACCTGCTACGCTACGCTGACCTTGCTATGTGCCATGCCAAGCAACTGGTTAAGGGACGCCATATGGTATTTGAAAAAGCTATGCACGACCGTGCTGTTGCCCGTTGGCAGTTGGAAACGGACTTGAGACAGGCAATTCAAGAACTTAAGAACCAGAGGGTTCACAGCCACAATTCCCAGTTCAAAATTCCCAATTTCCAACACACACTGACCCTGTTTCGCCGTTTCCAGAGAAGCAGGAAATCAACACTGCTAACTCTCGGTGCAACCCAATTGCAGGTTTACTACCAGCCAGTAGTATCAGTTTCTACCCATGAACCGATGGGTTTTGAGGCACTATTGCGTTGGCACCATCCCCAATGCGGTTGGTTACCACCAAGTAGTTTCATTCCTGTAGCAGAAGAAACTGGCATGATTTTGCCCCTAGGGGAATGGGTACTATGGCAAGCTTGCCGTCAATTGCGTCACTGGCAAAACCAATTTCCCCAAGCGCCACTGGTGATGAGCGTCAATGTGTCTTGTAAACAGCTATTGTCATCGGATTTAGTCGAGACCATCGGCCGCATTCTCGATACATACAGCTTGGCTGGTTCTAGCTTGAAGTTAGAAATTACAGAAACTGTATTTATGGAAAATGCACAAGTAATCGCCAAGACCCTAGAAAAACTCAAATCCTTGGGGGTGAAATTATCGATTGATGACTTTGGGATTGGCTATTCCTCCTTGAGTAGGTTACACGCCTTCCCCATTGATACATTAAAAATTGACCGTTCTTTTATCAGTGGCAATGAGAATTTAGACGAAAATTCTCAGATTGTGCAAACTATTGTCGCACTGGCGCATCAATTGGGTATGGATGTGGTCGCCGAAGGAGTAGAAACCACCGCTCAGTTAGAACACCTGAAAGTGTTACGCTGCGAATACGCCCAAGGATACCTATTTTCTCAACCCGTGGACAGCAACGTCGCCGAATGGTTGATGACGCAAAAGCCGGTTTGAGGGCATGGGACATGGGGTATGGGGTATGGGGTATGGGGCATAATGACTAATAACTAATAACTAATAACTAATGACTAATGACTGAGGAATAAGATGACTTTTACAGCTAGTGTGATTTCTGCCAGGGAATGGGGCGCTAGACCACCTAAAGATAAATTTCCGGAAACCCAACCAAAATATATTATTGTTCACCACACCGATACCCCTAATCCTCCTAATCATGTGTCTAAAGGCACGTTAGATGGAGCAAAAAGATTTGCTCAGATTATCCAGCGGACGCATATGGATCAGTTCGGCTGGTCTGATTCTGGGCATAATTTTTTGAATACGACTGGCGGATGGTTGCTAGAGGGTAGACAGGGAACGCTGGCAGCTTTGCAAAAGGGGCGTTGTGTTCGTTCTGCCCATGCGGGAAACAGACTGGGTAATGAGTCCCCTGGTATCGAAAATGAGGGCAACTTCATGACCACTCAGATGTCCGCCAAGCAGTGGAACAGTCTGGTGGAACTGTGTGCAGCACTGTGTCAAGCCTGTAACCTCAAGCCGGAGGATATTAAGGGACATCGTGATTTTAGTCCTACGGATTGTCCCGGAAATTGGTTGTATAGCCAACTACCGAGACTCCGGCTAGAGGTGGCACAAAAACTCGGTTTACCAGACATCCTGCGGGAAGGTTCCAGTGGTCCGAAAGTTCGAGAACTGCAGCAACGCTTGCTGGATAAAGGTTTTAATCCCGGTCCAATTGATGGCATTTTTGGTAGCGGGACGAAAAATGCGGTGATCGCGTTTCAGCGTTCAGTGGGTTTGACCGCCGATGGTATTGCAGGACCTGTAACTTTGGCAGCCCTGACGAAGGAAGCTCCTCCACCGCGCATTAGTTTAATTAATGCGGCTAAAGGTTATCGGGGTTTACCAAATCAAGACCAAGCCCTAGATTGGTTGGAGAAACAAATTCCCCAAGCGACGATGGAGGAATTTTCCCGACGGTGGCGAAATGATGGTTAAGAACCCTGAAAGAAGCTAGACAATAGAAAAATCAACCATGCATAACTAGAGTTTCTAGATTTTCTTCTCTGTTGAGTCTTGTCTGTTGTAAGCGAGGAATAAATAACATGGCTGCCAAAAAAATCTTGATGCTCGTCGGCGACTACGTGGAAGATTATGAAGTGATGGTCCCCTTCCAGGCACTGCAAATGGTGGGACACGCTGTCCATGCTGTTTGTCCTGATAAAAAAGCTGGTGACAAGGTGCGGACAGCGGTTCACGACTTTGAAGGAGACCAGACTTACACCGAAAAACCCGGTCACAACTTCACGTTAAATGCCAGCTTTGACAGTATAGATGTGACGAACTATGACGCGCTTGTCATCCCCGGTGGACGGGCACCAGAATATATCCGCCTCAATCCCAAGGTGATTGAAATTACTCGTCACTTTGCTCAGACAAACAAGCCGATTGCGGCTATTTGTCATGGGTTGCAGTTATTGGCGGCTGCTGATGTTCTGCAAGGTAAGAGTTGCACTGCATACCCCGCCTGTGGACCAGATGTGACTCTCGCTGGGGGAATTTACGTGCAAATACCTGCTGACCAGGCAATAGTTGATGGTAATTTAGTTACAGCACCCGCCTGGCCTGCTCATCCCCAGTGGTTAGCCGAATTTTTGCAGGTTCTGGGAACCAAGATTGAGCATCCAGAAATGGCGACGGTTTAGGCTTTGGTGTAAGGAAGCCTAACCCAATTAACGAATGGTAGAAAAGCGCGAAACAAAGCGATCGCACACCATGCCATTAGTATTAATGATAGGTTACGTTTCGCGCTCGACCCCCTACCCAGGAAGAGTTATGCCTCAAGAAACAGGTGATTACCAAATCATCATCCGCAAGGCAGAAATTGCTGATTCAGATGGTATTGCTGAAGTTCATGTCCAATCTTGGAAAGCTACCTATCGCGGTTTAATTCCTGATTTTATTTTGGATACTCTTTCTATCGAACGTCGTCGCACCCTTTGGGAAAACATTATTTCGGTGGGTAAAAGCACTACTTTGGTGCTGGAATTAAATGGTATAGTTGCTGGGTTTGTTAATTTCGGTTCTACTCGTGATAGTGATAAAAATCCAGAGATTAGCGCCGAAATTACGGCTATTTACCTTTCTCCCTATTGTTGGCGTCAAGGGTTAGGTAGACAATTGTGTGAAGTGGCGATCGCTCACATAGCTTGTCTCAGTTTTCAAGAAGTGACTTTGTGGGTGCTGGATGGGAATGAAAGAGCAATTAGGTTTTATCAACGCATGGGATTTTATCCCGATGGCTCTAAAAAGTTAGATCAGCGAAAAGAGTTACCATTGAATGAAGTCAGGTATGTTTTACAACTTGTCGGTTAGTTCGATTGGGAGGTTGGTTTTGGTTCCTCAACTTCACCTAAAAACATAGTAGCTACAAACTTATCTCTTTGAGCGCGAAAGTGAAGCTTAAGTATTTTAACGGAAATAAAATGTTTCAAAATTTTTAAATATAAACAACAGTAATTTTCCGTATATTACCAGAAACAAGCATCTAACCAGATAAATAGGAAATCTAGTCGGGGCTTGTAGTCCCGACTTTTTTCTGCCATCCCTCTATGTTTATTTGTAAAGTTATGTTAACTATCGCATAACTCCTCGAAGTTAATCAGAAAAGTCAATAACAAGTTGGGAGACTTAGTTATTGCTTAGATAAGTCAAAATAGCAAGAGTAAACCATAAGACTTTGGCAAAACTGAGAAATAATTTCTAACTTGTTGGGTACAAAATATCAAAACAAGGAGCCAATTATGTCTGATAAATTTACTGCTGTTAATAATGAACAACTGTTCACTGAATTAACTCCCCAAGAAGCATCTGTCATCGAAGGTGGTGCCCGTCTGATTCTATATAATGCAACTGCTATCAAAGCTGATGCAGATTTTGGTCCGAGTAATGGAGACGACGTATATATCAAAGTTAACGGCAATAAAATCTTTGGAACTGTTAACGATGTAGATACTGGCGAAACCGTCAATATCAACAGAGTAATCTCCTTCAATGGAACTGCAAGAGTTAACTTTTTCGATAACGATCCCTGGCCTAATGATGACGATTCTCTAGGTGGTTTTACTGTCGGAAGCACTCCCACGGGTGGTACAAGAACGGCGCGTATCAGGGGTTCAGGCTCTGTTTATGACGTAACCTACAGAGTCGTCTAATCGTAGGGGCGGGGTTTCCCCGCCCGTCTTATTTTTTAACCCCAACCACCATTTATTCCCCTTATGAAATACCAGGTAGTTTTACAACACAGTGAAGAAGATTGCGGCGCCGCCAGTATTGCTACTATAGCGAAATACTACGGACGCACCTTTGCCCTTAACCGGGTGCGGGAAGCAGTCGGGACGGGTGCGCGGGGAACCTCCTTGCTAGGTTTAAGACGGGGTGCAGAAGCCCTGGGATTTAACGCTCGTCAGGTCAAAGCTAACCCGCAAATGCTTGACCGCTTGCATGAAGTCCAGCTACCCGCCATCATTCACTGGAAAGGCTATCACTGGGTAATTTTATATGGACAAAAGCGGAAAAAATACGTGATTGCCGACCCTGCAGTTGGTATCCGTTATCTCGATCGCAAGGAGTTGATGGCTGGTTGGGGGAATGGGATTATGCTGCTGTTGACACCAGACGACAGCCGCTTTTATCAACAAGAGTCAGATAAAATAGGCGGCTTTGGGCGTTATTTAGCAAGGGTTTTACCTTATCGCTGGATTCTTTTACAAGCAATTTCCATTAACTTCGTGATTGGGTTGCTTTCCCTCGCTTCCCCCTTTATGATGCAACTGCTTACGGATGACGTGCTGGTGCGGGGAGATACCCAACTGCTAACTACCGTGGCAATTGGGGTCATTGCTATGAACCTGATTAGAAGTGCGATCGCATTGGTGCAGTCTCACCTCATCGGTCACTTTGCTCAGCGGTTGCAATTCGGGTTAATCCTGGAATATGGACGAAAACTCCTACACTTACCCCTCTCCTACTTTGAAGGACGTCGAAGTGGGGAAGTCGTCAGTCGGATTGCAGATGTTCATGCTATCAACGCCCTAGTTTCCCAAATTGTCCTTGGTTTACCTAGCCAATTTTTCATCGCTGTGGTTTCCTTGGTTTGTATGCTGTTCTACAGTTGGGAACTTGCTTTTGCTTCCATCGCCGCTTTTGTCATCGTCACAGCAGTTAACTTGCTTTTCCTCCCCGCATTGCGCCAGAAAAGCCGTAATCTCTTGGTATTAGGTACAGAAAACCAAGGCTTTCTTGTGGAAACTTTTCGCGGCGTTCAAGTTCTGAAAACTACCCAAGCTACCCCCCAAGCGTGGGAAGAATATCAAACAAATTACGGTCGCCTCGCTAACCTGGGTTGGAGTACGATGAAACTGGGATTGTACAGCGGTACTTTCACAGGAATTCTTTCCACTTTGATTAATATTGGTGTTCTTTGGTTGGGCAGTACTTTGGTGATTAATCAACAGTTAACCATCGGACAATTGTTGATGTTTAATGGGATGAGTGGTAACTTTCTCGGCTTTTTGAGTTCGGCAATTGGTTTAGCTGATGAGTTTATTACTGCTCAAATTGTGATTCAACGCTTGACAGAAGTAATTGACGCCACCCCAGAAGACGAAAACGATTTCAAAAAGCCTTGGGCAGAAATTAAAGGGGATACAGATATTAATTGCACTCAGCTTAACTTTCACCATGCCGGGAGAGTGGACTTATTAGAAGATTTTTCCTTAACTATTCCTGGCGGTCAAGTAATTGCTTTAATTGGTAAATCTGGTTGTGGCAAAAGTACTTTAGCAAAATTAATTGCTGGGTTATATTCTTCCCAGTCTGGCAATATTCGCTATGGCATTTATAATCAGCAAGACCTTTCTCTAGAATGTCTCCGTCAGCAAGTAGTGTTAGTTCCCCAAGAACCTCACTTTTGGAGTCGTTCGATTATTGACAACTTCCGTTTTAGCTATCCCCATATTAGTTTTGAGGAAATTGTTAGAGCTTGTCAAATAGCTGGGGCTGATGAATTTATTAGCAAATTGCCCGACAAATATCAAACTGTTTTAGGAGAATTTGGTGCAAATCTTTCTGGTGGACAACGGCAGAGATTAGCCATCGCTAGAGCTATAGTTAATGACCCTCCGGTACTAATTTTAGATGAATCTACTGGCGCTCTTGACCCAGTAAGTGAAGCCGAAGTGCTGGATAGATTAATCTACCACCGTCAAGGCAAAACCACAATTATGATTAGTCACCGTCCGAAAGTTATCCAGCGTGCTGATTGGATTGTACTCCTAGAAAATGGACAGTTTAAAATCCAAGGAACTCCTGATAAATTGCGTCAAATTCCCGGCGACCATTTGGATTTTCTTGACGATTTTCTCCCATCAGTAAAGTCATTGGTTACTAGGTAATGGGTAATGGGTAATGGGTAAATACTCAATCTCCATTCCTCTTACTCCCTGCTATAGCGATCGCGATTCCCTGTCAAATTCTCTAGACTGTAGGATGCGTTAGCGAAGTGTAACGCATCGCCTGAAATATAATCATCCCAGTTTCCCGTTCCATCGTCTAGCGATAGAGAATTTATACTTATCGCTCGTGCC
>Ga0114939_10001371_pt1 | contig 19257 bp, 17 predicted proteins | sample AshMeaCrysSpring_FD_87196 | JGI IMG/M metagenome (GOLD analysis project Ga0114939, IMG submission 87196) | Groundwater microbial communities from Big Spring, Nevada to study Microbial Dark Matter (Phase II) - Ash Meadows Crystal Spring | ecosystem: Environmental > Aquatic > Deep subsurface >...
ATGCGCCACTTCACGAAGAAGTTGATGCGCAGGATCTTGCCCTCGCTGGTGAGGAACTGCTCGGCCGGGTAGTCCTCGGTGAGGATGCGGCGGTCGAACTTACGCACGTTGTTCACCAGCGGCGTCATGAAATGCAGACCGGGCTGGTAGTCCGCGCGCACGATCTCGCCGAAGCGGAACTTGATCGCGAGCTCGGTCTCGCGCACGGTGAACGCCGCCATCGAGAGCACCAGCACGGCGAAACCGGCCAGGATCACGGCGAGGTAGCTGCGATTGCCCATCAGCGTGACCCCCGCTCGCGGCGCGACTCGACCGTCGCCGCCGGTTCCTCAGGTGCCGCGACCCGCGGCGCCGCAGTCGCCGGCACCTGGCGCTGCTCGTCCAGCGTCAGCGCCTGCACGCGCTTCTCGAGCATCTTCTCGAGCGGCACGTAGAGGACGTTGCCGTCGCCCTTCGTGTCGAGGAGCACCATGCTCGCGCTGCCGAACACGCCCTCGATGGTCTCGAAGTAGAGGCGCTTGCGGGTCACCGCCGGGTTGCGCTCGTAGGCGTCGAGCAGCGAGGCGAAGCGCGCGGCCTCGCCCTCCGCGTCGGCGACGATGCGCGCCTTGTAGGCCTGGGCGTCCTCGAGCTGGCGCGCCGCGGATCCCTTGGCCTTCGGCAGGATGTCGTTGGCGTATGCCTGCGCCTCGAGGCCGAGGCGCTCCTTGTCCTCGCGCGCCTTGATCGCGTCGCGCTGCGAGGTCTGCACCTGCTCGGGCACGCTCACGCCCTGCAGGTTGACGGTGGTCACCTCGATGCCCGACTTGTAGGCGTCGAGCGTGCGCTGGATCAGCTCGCGGGTCTTCGCGGTGATCTCCTGGCGGCCCTGCTCCAGCACGAAGTCGAGCGTGCTGCGGCCGACGATCTCGCGGATGGCGCTCTCGCTCACCTCGCTCAGCGTCGCCTCGGGATCGCGCACGTTGAAGAGGAAGAACACGGGCTCGGCCCGGCGGTACTGGACCGCGATGTTGATGTCGACGAGGTTCTCGTCGGAGGTGAGCATGCGAGTCTGGTCGCTGAAGCCCTCGACGCTCTCCACGTTGACGATCTGCCGCGACTCGATCGGCCAGGGGATGTGCCAGCGCAGCCCCGGCTCGGTCGACTCGGAGAACTTGCCGAAGCGGGTGACGACCGCGCGCTCCGCCGCGTCCACCTTGTACAGTCCGGTCGCCGCCCAGATCGCGAGCAGCACCAGCGCCACGGTGCCGAACCCGAAGCCGCGCATGGCCGCGTTGCCGCCGCCCGGACGCTCGCCGTCGCCGCCGCCGCCGAAGAGTTCAGTGAGCTTTCTCTGCAGGTTGCGCAGCGCCTCATCGAGATCGGCGGCTCCCCGGTCGGGGCGGTTGCCCCAGGGATTGCGGTTCCTGCCCGGTTCGTTCCAGGCCATGCGAAGAGGTGCTCCGGAAAAGTCTGTCTTGAGGCCGATCATCCGGCGGCTCTGACGGCCGCTGGACCCGAGAATTGTAGGAACCGCTCCCCGGGCGCACAAGGAGCGCATTCCGCAGGCATTTCGATCCCGGCGTCGCGGCAGATTCGCTCGAGCTCCCGGCGCCTCAGGCTCACCTCGATCTCGATGCGGCCATCCTCGAGCTGCCGCTGCGCGAGTACGGCACCGGCCTCGAAGAGCCGTGCGCGCGCCTTGCCGGCGTGCGGCGGCAAGGTGAGGACGCAGTGATGCAGGTCGGACCCGAGCTGCGTGTGCAGCGCCTCCAGGAGCAGCACCACGCCCTCGCCGGTGTGAGCCGAGAGCCAGAGGCGGTCGACGCGCCCGGCGGCGTCGACCTCGGCGTGCGCGGTCTCGCCCGAGCGGTCGATCTTGTTGAAGACCGCGATCTGCGGCAGCGACTCCGCGCCGATCGAGGCGAGCACCTCGTTCACCTGCGCGATGCGCTCGGCCCGCTCGGGGTCGGCGGCGTCGATCACGTGCAGCAGCAGGTCCGCCTCGCGGGCCTCCTGCAGCGTCGAGCGGAACGCTGCGACGAGTTCGTGGGGCAGGTCGCGCACGAAGCCGACCGTGTCGGCAAGGACGACCTCGAGGCCGGGCGAGAGACGCAGCCGGCGCACGGTCGGGTCGAGCGTCGCGAAAAGCTGGTCGGCTGCGTAGGCGTCCGAGGATGTCAGGCGGTTGAAGAGCGTCGACTTGCCCGCGTTGGTGTAGCCCACCAGGGCGACCGTCGGAATCGAGCTGCGCCGGCGCTCGCGGCGCGTCGTCTCGCGCTGCACGAGCACCTTGTCGAGCCGGTCGTTCAGGGTCTTGATGCGCCGGCCAATGAGGCGGCGGTCGGTCTCGAGCTGCGTTTCGCCGGGCCCGCGCAGGCCGATGCCGCCCTTCTGCCGCTCGAGGTGCGTCCACCCGCGCACGAGGCGCGTGGCCACGTGCTGGAGCTGGGCCAGCTCGACCTGCAGCTTGCCCTCGAAGGTCCGGGCGCGCTGCGCGAAGATGTCGAGGATGAGGCCGCTGCGGTCGAGCACGCGGCAGGCGAGTTCCTTCTCGAGGTTGCGTTCCTGGCCCGGGCTCAACGCGTGGTCGACGACGACGAGGTCGGCGCCGATCGCCGCGAGGCGCTCCTTGATCTCGGCGACCTTGCCGGTACCGAGGAAGAAGCGCGGCTCCGCCGCCTTGCGCGTCGCGGTGACGACCTCGAGCACCTCGGCTCCGGCCGAACGTGCCAGGGCGACGAACTCTTCTACGCGGTCCGGCTCCGGCGCATGGCCGAGCCCGACGCAGACGAGAACCGCGCGTTCTCCGCTACCCGGCCTGTCGAACAACGGGTTCCTGCTCCGCCCTGGATTCCCCGGCTCAGGCGGCCGGCGTTTCCTCGGGGGGCAGCTCTTCGTCGCCCATCGGCAGGCGCACGTTGCGCGCCGGGACGACCGTCGAGATCGCGTGCTTGTAGACCATCTGGCTCACGCTGTTGCGCAGGAGGACGACGAACTGGTCGAACGAGTCGATCTGGCCCTGCAGCTTGATGCCGTTGACCAGGTAGATCGACACGGGGATGCGTTCCTTGCGCAGCGCATTGAGGAAGGGGTCCTGCAGGGACTGGCCCTTGGCCATGATCACGTCTCCTTATTTTTGACTCAGCTTCGTTCCTGCCGCGCAATCTTCCCTGCGGCGGCCGTGACGCCCGTCGTCTCGACGAACAAGAACGAGCATGATCCTACCACACACGGTCACGGGCAAGCCGGTCCGATTCGGCCTGCATCACCGCCGGAATTGGCGCAACCGACTGATTTTCAAGGGTCCGCAACCACGTCAGACCCTCGTCCGCGTTGAGCCACGTCAGCTGGCGCTTGGCGAGGTTGCGCGTGGCCCGCTGGCCGGCCGCGATGGCCTCGTCGAGACTACATTCGCCTGAGAGGTGCGACCAGATCTGGCGGTAGCCGACCGAGCGCAGGCTTGGCAGGTCGGCATGCAGGTCGCCGCGCTCCCGCAGCGCGCGCACCTCGTCGAGGAACCCCTGGTCCATCATCGCGACGAACCGCGCGTCGATGCGGCTGTACAGCTCGTCGCGGGCGCAGGGCAGCAGCGCGAACGACGCGAACGACAGCGGCGGCGGCTCGGCCCGCTTCTGCAGCTCGGACAGGCGCTCACCCGTCAACTCGAGCACCTCGAGCGCACGCTGGATCCGCTGGCCGTCGGCCGGCTGGATCCTGGCCGCCGCCTCCGGATCGCGATCCCCGAGTTCCGCGTGCAGCGCCGGCCAGCCGAGTCGCCCGGCCCGTTCGGCGATCGCGGCTCGCACGGCGGCATCGGCCTCGGGCAGCGGCGCGATCCCGCGGGTGAGCGCGCGAAAGTAGAGCATCGTGCCACCCACGAGCAGCGGCACGCGCCCTCGCGCGCGTATCTCCGCGATCAGGACGAGCGCGTCGCGCCGGAACCGGCCCGCGGAGTACGTCTCGAGCGGATCGCAGACGTCGAGCAGGTGATGCGGGACGGCCGCCCGGATCGAGGGCCCGGGTTTTGCCGTGCCGATGTCCATGCCGCGATAGACCTGCGCGGAATCGACGCTCACGACCTCCACCGGCCAGCGTCGCGCCAGTTCGAGCGCAAGTTCCGACTTGCCGCTGCAGGTGGGCCCCATCAGCAGCACCGCGTCGGCGTGTGGCGGCGCCCCGCTCATCGGCCGCGCAGGAACAGCCGGTCGAGGTCCTCCATGCTCACGAACGACCAGGTCGGCCGGCCGTGCACGCACTGGTCCGCGCGCAGCGTGGTCTCCATCTCGCGCAGCAGGGCGTTCATCTCGGGCACGGTGAGGCGCCGGTTGGCGCGCACCGCCTGGTGGCAGGCCATCGTACCGAGTGCGCGCTCGAGCGACTGCATGGCACCACCGCGTCCCTGCTCATGCAGATCCGCCAGCATGTCGCGCACCAGTGCCGATGGGTCGGCCGAGCCGAGCAGCGCCGGCACGGAGCGCACCAGGAGCTGGGCCGGGCCGCTGCGCGAGATCTCGATGCCGAGGTCGGCGAAGAGCGCGGCGTGCTCGTCGGCCGTGTCGGCCTCCTCTGCGGCAACGTTGATCGGCACCGGCACGAGGAGCGGCTGCGACGCGATGCGTCGCGCCGCGAGCGATTGCTTGAGTCGCTCGTAGGTCGTGCGCTCGTGCGCCGCGTGCATGTCGACCAGCACGAGGCCGCCGGCCGCCTGGGCGAGGATGTAGACGCCGTGCAGCTGGGCGATCGCGAAACCGAGCGGATGCTCGACGGCGGCCGGGTCCGCCGCTGGCCGGGCCTCCGCGGGGCCGGCCGGCACGGCGGGGACGAACGTTCCCGCGCGACCGGCGTCGGGTCGCGAGTAAAGGTCGAGCGCGCTCGTGAGGGCGCCGACGTCGCGCACCTGCCCGGGCACGGCGAAACGCGCGGCCGGGATCGAGGCGGATGCCGACTCGATTGGACGCGTCTCCGCGAGCGCCCGCTCGACGGTACGGAAGATGAAGTCGTGCACGAGCTTGGGCTCGCGGAAGCGGACCTCGAGTTTCTGCGGGTGCGCGTTCACGTCCACTCGCGCGGGGTCCATCTCGAGGTAGAGGACGTACGCAGGCTGCCGGCCGTGATAGAGCACGTCGCGGTACGCGAGTCGCACGGCACTCGCGACGAGCTTGTCGCGCAACGGGCGGCCGTTCAGGAAGAAGTGCTGCTGGTCGGCCTGGCTGCGCGCGTAGGTCGGCATGCAGAACCAGCCGTGCAGGCGCAGCCCGGATCCTTCGTGCTCGAGCTTGAGCGCGTGCGCGATGAACTCCTCGCCGAGCACTGCCGCCACCCGGGCGTCGCGGGCCCGCTCGTCACGGGCGGGCGGGTGGTCGGCGAGCGTGCGCCGTGCCGAGGTGAGCCGGAAGCCGACGTCGAAGCGACTGAGCGCCAGTCGCTCCACGAGTCGCTCGACCTGGGCGAGTTCCGTGCGCTCGGTGCGCAGGAACTTGCGGCGCGCGGGAACGTTGAAGAAGAGGTCGCGCACCTCGACGGTCGTCCCCGGCGGGTGGGGCTCCGGCGCGGGCTCGCTGACGACACCGTCGGCCACCGCGACCGCGCTCGCCACCGCGACGTCCGCCGGCCGCGAGACGAGCTTCACGCGGGAGACCGACGCGATGCTCGGCAGCGCCTCGCCTCGAAAACCGAGCGTGTGCACGGCCTCGAGGTCCTCGACGCGCGCGAGCTTGCTCGTCGCGTGGCGCGTGAGCGCGAGCGCGAGTTCCGTGGCGGGAATGCCCGACCCATCGTCGCGCACGCGGCAGAGCGTGGCACCGCCGCCCTCGATCTCGATCTCGACGACCCGCGCCCCCGCGTCGAGGCTGTTCTCGACGAGTTCCTTGACCACGGAGGCCGGGCGCTCGACGACCTCGCCCGCCGCGATCTGGTGGATCAGTTGCTCGGGCAGGACCCGGATCGTCATCGGGGAGCGGCTCGCCAGGGGGGCCGCGAGGATAGCAGACCGCCGCCGACGGCAGCGGCGCAGGCGCCCTCAGCGCTCCGCGAGTTGCTGGGTGGCGTCTGCGTTGCCGCCGCGCTGCGCGGCCACGAGCGCAGCCACCTTGGTGCCCGGCGGCGGCTTGTCGTAAAAATAATTGCGCACGCCCTTGCCGATCGCCGCGGCGATCTGCCGCTGCTGGTCGGGATCGCGCAGCCGGCGCTCGTCGGTCGAGTTCGATATGAACGCGGTCTCGACCAGCATCGAGGGGATGTCGGGCGACTTGAGCACGACGAAACCGGCGTGCTGCACGCGCGGGCGGTGCACGTCGCCGATGCGGCGCAGTGCCGCCAGCACGGCGTCGGCGGCCTCGACGCTGTTGCTGACCGATTCCTTCTGGGTCACGTCGAGCAGGACCGAGGCGAGCAGGTCGCTCTTGTCGTCGAGCGACACGCCGCCCTTCAGGTCCGCGGCATTCTCCCGCTCGGCGAGCCAGCGGGCCGCCTCGTCGGTCGCACCGCGGAGCGACAGCACGTACACCGACGAGCCGCTCACCTCGCGATTGAGCACCGAGTCGGCGTGGATCGAGACGAACATGTCGGCCCCGAGCTGGCGCGCCTTGCGGGTGCGGGCGCCGAGCGTGATGAAGTAGTCACCGTCGCGGATGAGCACGGCACGCATGCCCTCCTCCGCGTCGATCCCGGCCGCGAGCCTGCGCGCGATCGAGAGCGTCACGTCCTTCTCACGGGTGCCGCCGCGGCCGATCGCACCCGGGTCCTGGCCGCCGTGGCCGGCGTCGATCGCGATCACGAGGTCCCGGCCTTTCGCGTCCGCATCGGCCAGCGTCTTGACCGGCCGGGCGGCGTCGGCCTGGCGCGGGGAGATCGCGGCGGACATCGCGGCGAGCGCTTCGGTACCCATGGGGGCCGAGGGGGCCGTGGGCGCGGCGGCCACCGCCTCGGTCGCATTTGCTGCGGGCAGCGGCAGGGGCGGCAATTCGACCACGAGGCGATGCCCCGCCGATCCTTCCGGGCCCACCGGGAAGCTGCGGACCTTCTGCGGCGCGGACAGGTCGAGCACGAGTCGCAGTCCGTGATTCACCTGCGGCCCGGACCGCACACGCTTCACCGGACCCTGCCCGTCCGGCAGGTCGCTGGCGGCGAGGTCGGCGTTCTGCAGGTCGATGACCACCCGATCCGGGTTGTCGACGCTGAAGACCTCGAACTTCGTGGGCGCGGAGAGATCGAGCACCAGCCGCGTGCCCTCGGGGCCGGACCAGAGGCGAACGTCCGTGACGCGGGTGGGTGCGGCAGCCAACGCGACCCCGGCGGCACAGAGGCCGATGAACGCGAGGATGAGGGCTGTCAGCCGGGCCGGGCGCGCGATCATGTGACGTAATCTACCGCGCCCGCCGGCGATATTTCAATGAAATTATGAAGATACGTGAAATTCGTCAGAATTCGTCGAGCTAAGGCGGCTAAGCACTTGCCGTCCGCGGGTCGATCCGGCCCGAAACTCCACGGTCCGCCCGTCGTCCAGGTAGCCGAGTTCCAGCGAGAGGTCCGGCGTCCCCAGGCAGTCGCCGCCCCTCGCGGGCCACTCGACGAGCAGCACGCTGCGCGAGGTCATGAGGTCGCGCAGCCCGAGATCCTCGAGTTCCCCGGGATGGCGCAGGCGATACAGGTCGCAGTGAACCACGTCGCGGCCCGCGAGGAGGTAGGGCTCGATGAGCGTGTAGGTCGGGCTGCGGACCGCGCCCGCGTGGCCCAGGGCCTCGAGCAGGCCGCCGACCAGCGTCGTCTTGCCGGCGCCGAGGTCTCCGGTGAGTCCCACGACGAGTGGATCCTCAAGGTCCGCGGCGACGATTGCCGCCGCCAGACGGGCGCCGACCGCACGGGTCTCCTCCGCATTGCGCGCGACCAGCCTCACGCCGGGTTCACGCAGGAGCGCAGCTGGCGCAGGACGTCGCTGGCAAGCAGGCCGCGCTCGCCGGCGCGCGCCGCGAGGTCGCCGGCCTGCGCGTGCACGAAGACTCCGGCACGGGCCGCCTGCGGCAGGTCGCCGCACTGCGCGGCGATGCCCGCGATCACCCCCGTGAGCACGTCGCCCATGCCGCCGGCCGCCATGCCGGGATTGCCACGGTCGCACAGGTACGGCAGTCCGTCCGCCGACTGAACGATCGATCCGGCGCCCTTGAGCACCACGGTGCCGCCGAACTCCTTCTGCAGCTCGCCTGCCGCATGCAGGCGGCTCGACTGGACGTCCGCGGTCGTGGACTCGAGCAGTCGCGCCGCCTCGCCCGGATGCGGCGTGAGGACCCAGTGGTCACAGGCTCGCGGCGCGGCCGCGAGCAGGTTGAGCGCGTCGGCATCGACGACCAGCGGCTGGCCGCTCGCGAGTGCCGCTTCGAGCAGGTCGCGCGCCCACGGCCCCTGCCCGAGGCCGGGCCCGACGGCGACGACGCTCGCACGCTCCAGCGCGGGCCCGAGGTCGGCGGCCGATCGCGCCGCGACGCACATGAGCTCCGGACGCGCAGCGACGAGGCCCGTGTTTTCCGGGTGCACCGCCACCGTCACGAGGCCCGCGCCCGAACGCAGCGCCGCCTCGCCGGCGAGTCGCGCCGCGCCCGGCATCCCCGGGCCGCCGCCGATGACGAGCACGTGCCCGTTCGAGCCCTTGTGGGACGCGCGCGCTCGCCGCGGGAGTGCCTGCGCGACCGTGTCCTCGCCCAGCAGCCGCGCCACGGGCTCCGTGCCCACGAACGCCTCGGGCGGCACGTCGAGTTCGTCGAGCACCACGCGGCCCGTGCGCTCGAGACCCTCGCCGACGTAGAAACCGACCTTGCGACCGATGAAGGTGACGGTGAGCGCGGCACGCGCGGCGGTGCCGAGCACGGTCCCCGTGTCCGCGTGCAGTCCCGACGGGATGTCGACGGCGACCAGCGGACGGCCCGAGGCGTTCGCCGCGTCGATCATGGCCGCGGCCGGTCCGTCGAGCGCGCGGGTGAGTCCCGTACCGAAGAGCGCGTCGACGATCACGTCCGAATCGAGCGCCGCCCGCGACCACGGCGTGCAGTGCCCTCCCGCGGCCGCGAAATCGTCGTACGCACGACGCGCGTCGCCCGCGAGCGTCGCCGGGTCGGCGAGCGCCACCACAGTGGCACGCAGCGACCGGGCGCGGGCCACGCGGGCCACGACGTAGCCGTCGCCGCCGTTGTTGCCCGGGCCGCAGAGCACGGTGAGGGAGCGCGTTCCCGGCCACAGCGCGAGCAACGCGCCGAGCGTCGCGTGCCCCGCGCGGGTCATGAGTTCGTAGCCCGCGATGCCGAGACCGTCGATCGCCCGTCGGTCGAGCTCGCGGACCTGCTGTGCGGTGTAGACGGCGCCGGATTGCCCTTGCATGGCGGCATTATACTGGCCGCGTCCCGGCCGCCCGGATACGCCGCAACCGTGAGCATCGATCCCGCCGGTCTCGCCGCGCAGCTCAGGCTGTGGGGCCGCGAGCTCGGATTCCAGAAAGTCGGCATCGCCGGCGTCGAGCTGCCCGAGGACGAGCGGCGCCTGCACGACTGGCTGGCCGCGGGACGTCACGGCGAGATGCACTACATGGCGCGGCATGGCGCACGTCGCGCACGCCCGCGCGAGATCGTGCCGGGCACGCTGCGCGTCGTCTGTGCACGCATGGACTACTGGCCAGCAGCGGCCGACGCCGGCTCGGTGCTGCAGGACGGGACTCGCGGCTACGTCTCGCGCTACGCAGTCGGGCGCGACTACCACCGCGTGGTGCGCCATCGACTCGCGCGGCTCGCGGACCGGCTGGCGGAGGCGGCGGGCGCCGAGGGCTATCGCGCATTCACCGACAGCGCGCCCGTCCTCGAGAAGGCGCTCGCCCGCGACGCCGGCCTCGGCTGGATCGGCAAGCACACCAACCTGCTCGACCGGCATGACGGTTCGTGGTTTTTCCTCGGCGAGATCTTCACCGACCTGCCGCTGCCCGTCGACGCACCGGTGAGTGCGCACTGCGGCACGTGCACGGCGTGCATCGACGTCTGCCCGACGCGTGCGATCGTCGCACCCTACGAGCTCGACGCGCGGCGCTGCATCTCCTACCTCACGATCGAGCTCGACGGCCCGATCCCGGAGGAGTTCCGGCGCGCGATCGCCAACCGTATCTACGGCTGCGACGACTGCCAGCTCGTATGCCCGTGGAACCGCTATGCGAAGGTGACGACCGAACCGGGCTTCCACCCGCGGCACGGGCTCGACGCACCCCGCCTCGTCGAGCTGTTCCGCTGGACCGAGCGGCAGTTCCTCGACCGGATGGCGGGCAGCGCGATCCGGCGCATCGGCTACGAGCGCTGGTCGCGCAACGTCGCGATCGCGCTCGGCAACGCGCCGCGGACGCCGGAGGTCGTGGCGGCACTCGAGCGGCGACGCGAGGATTCGAGGGCGGTCGTGAGGTCCAGCGTGCAGTGGGCGCTGGCTGAACGAGGAAGCGGTTAGCGGTTGGTGATCAGCGGCTGGAGGTCAGGTTGTCGCGAACTCGCCGGTCGCGCGGCACTGCAGGTTGTCGATCAGGCGGGCGCGGCTCAGGCGCGCGGCGGCGAGCACGACCACATCGACGTTGTGGCCCTGCGGTCTGGCGAGCGTGCCGGCCATGCGGACCTCGAAATAATCCGGGCGGAAGCCGGCGGCCTGCAGCGCATCGCGCCCTTCGCGCTCGATGTCCGTGACATCGGTGTCGCCGGACTCGAGCCGCCGCCGGGCGCGGTCGAGCGCGCGGTACAGCGCGGGCGCCCGCTCGCGCTCCTCCGCGCTCAGGTAGCGATTGCGGGAGCTGAGCGCAAGGCCGTCCTCCGCGCGCACCGTCGGCGCGCCGACGATCTTCACGGGCAGGCACAGGTCCTCGACCGAGGTGCGGATGATCGTGAGCTGCTGGTAGTCCTTCTCGCCGAAGATCGCGACGTCGGGCTGCACGAGGTTCAGGAGCTTCACGACCACCGTCGCGACGCCCTGGAAGTGCCCGGGCCGGAACGCGCCGCAGAGGATGTTCGAGAGCTCCGGCACGTCGACGATGGTGCTGCCCGTGGTGCCCTTCGGGTACATCTCGCCCACGGTCGGGAGGAACAGCACGTCCGCGCCGAGTTCGGAGAGGAGCGCCGAATCGTCCTCCGGCGTGCGCGGATAGGCCGAGAAATCCTCATTGGGGCCGAACTGCAGCGGATTCACGAACACGCTCGCGACGACGCGCCGTCCGTGGTGATGCGCCGCGCCCACGAGGCTCGCGTGGCCCGCATGCAGGTTTCCCATGGTCGGCACGAAGGCGATGCTCTCGCGGGCGAGCCGCCATTCGCGGACGATCTCGCGCAACTCGGCGATGCGGGTGATCGTCTGCATCGCGGGCTGCTAGAAGCAGTGCTCCGGCGCCGGGTAGGTACGTTCCTTGACCGCCTGGGTGAACGCCTTGAGGCCGGCGAGCGGGCTGTCGTGGCCCGTCATGAAGTTCTTCACGAAACGAGGCTTGCGGCCCGGCGTGATGTCGAGTACGTCGTAGAGCACGAGGATCTGCCCGTCCGTGTCCGGGCCCGCACCGATGCCGATCACCGGCACGTGCAGTTCCTCGGTGATTTCCTTGCCGAGCTGCTGCGGGATGCACTCGAGCAGCACGATGTCGGCGCCCGCGTCCTGCAGCGCCCTGGCGTCGCGGCGCATCTGGTCGGCCGCGGCCTCCTCGCGCCCCTGGACGCGGAACCCGCCGGTCTTGTGCACCGACTGCGGCTTGAGGCCGAGGTGCGCGCACACGGCGATGTCGTGGTTCGCCAGGAACTCGACGATGTCGACCTGCCCCGCGCCGCCCTCGAGCTTCACCATCTTGGCACCGCCTTCCTGCATGAGGCGCACCGCGTTCTGCAGCGCCTGCTCGCGCGAGGTGTAGGTCATGAACGGCATGTCCGCCATCAGGAACGGGCGGGACAGGCCCTTCGCCACCGCGCGGCAGTGATAGACGATGTGGTCGAGGGTGACCGGCACTGTGGTGTCATGCCCCTGGATCACCATGCCGAGCGAGTCGCCGACCAGCACGACGTCCAGGTCAGCCTCGTCCACGAGGGCCGCGAAGCTCGCGTCGTAGCAGGTGATGCAGGCGATCTTCTCGCCCTCGGCCGCCATGCGTCCGAGGGTGGCGACGTTGACCGGAGGGCGGGCCGAACCGCGCAGTTGGAGTTGTGTATACATGGAGCGGCCTCGAGGGAGGGGCAAGGATGACGGACCCGCCGTCAAACATCAACGCCGGGCCTAGACGAGGCTCTTCATCGGGTTGAAGTAGTGGCGGCCCTTGCGCGCGCGGACGATCTCCGCCAGCAGCCCTTCGTAGTCGCGCTCGTTGCCCACGGGGTCGATGTCGGCGGCGTTCACGATCAGCACCGGCGCGGCCTCGAACTCGAGGAAGAACCGCGCGTAGGCCTCGGCGAGGCGCTCGAGGTAGCGTCGTTCGATCCCCTGCTCGTAGCCGATCCCGCGGCGCGAGATGCGCTCGAGCAGCGTGTCGACCGGGGCCTGCAGGTACACCACGAGGTCGGGCACCGGGGCGTCGATCGCGAGCCGCGCGTACACCTGCTCGTAGAGCGCGAACTCTTCGTCGTCGAGCGTGAGCCGGGCAAACAGCCGGTCCTTCTCGAGCAGGTAGTCCGCGACTCGCACGTGCTGGAAGAGGTCCTGCTGCCGCACGTCCTGCATCTGCCGCGCGCGCTGGAACAGGAAATAGAGCTGTGTCTGGAAGGCCGCCGCGCGCGGGTTGCGGTAGAAGCGCTCGAGGAAAGGGTTCTCGTCGCCCTGCTCGAGCACGAGGTCGCTGCCGAAGCTCGTCGCGAGCCGGCGTGCGAGGCTCGTCTTGCCGACGCCGATCGGGCCCTCCACCACGACGAACCGATGCGGCGTCTGGACGAGCGTCGGCTCGGCGGCAGGCGGGTTGGTCGCGGGACTCATGCCGCGATCTTAACGAGTCCGGAGGCCTCGACGCGGTCCGCGAGCGTGCGGACCCGCCCCCGGTCCGGGACCTCGAGGTCGGGCGCGATCTCGGCGAGCGGGACGAGCACGAAGGCGCGCTCCGGGAGGCCGGGGTGCGGCACCTGGATCCCGGGCCCGTCGACGCGGGCATCCCCGTGGACCAGCAGGTCGAGATCGATGCGCCGCGGCCCCCAGCGCACGACTGGCGACTCGCGGCCGAGGTTGCGCTCGAGCGCCTTCAGCTCGGCGAGCATCGCGTGGGCGTCGAGTTTCGTGAGGAGTCCGGCCACGGCGTTGACGAACTCGGGCTGTGCGACGGGGCCGAACGGCGGCGACCGGTACAGCGACGAGCGCAGCACGAGGCGGGACTCCGGCAACCCGCCGAGCGCCACGAAGGCACGGTCCACCTGCAACTGCGGATCGTCGAGGTTGCTGCCGAGCGCCACGAAGGCGGGAATCCAGCGTGTCTCGCTCACGTCGCGGCCGGAGGAACGATCAGGCCGCGGGGCGGCGTCGACGGCGCGGCCGACGGCGCTTCGGCTCGTCACCCGGGGTCCGCGGCTGGCCCTCGACCTCGGCAATGCGCTCCTCGGGCGACATCTGGTGCAGGCGCGTCCACCATTCGGCGAGCCCGGGGTCGACCTCGCCCGACTCGGCCCGCAGCAGCAGGAAGTCGTACGCCGCGCGGAATCGCGGGTGCTCGAGAAAACGGACCGCACGGCGCCCCGAGCGCCGCTCGAAGCGCGGCTGCATCAGGATGATGTCCCGCATGGGCATGGTGAAGCGCTTCGGGATCGCGATGCGGCGCGCCTGGCGGGAGATCACCTCGTCGATCGCGGGACCGAGCGCGGCCGGGTCCTCGGGCAGCGGACCGTTCGGAGCGCCGAGCTTGCGGAGGACGGCGGGCCACAGCAGAACGGCGAAGAGGAACGTGGGCGTGACAGGCTTGTCCCCGCGGACACGTTCGTCCGTCTGGGCGAGGCCGAGCTGCACGAGGCGCGCACCGGCCGATTCCGGCGCCTCGCTCACCGCACGCACGACGTCCGGCATGAGGTGCGAGAGGAGACCGAGTCGCGCGAGCAGGTTGCAGGATGCAGCCGCCGAGCCCGCGAGCATCAGCTTCATGGTCTCGTCGAAGAGCCGGGCCGGCGGCACGCCGTCGAGCAGGTAGGCGAGCTCGTGCAGCGGCGCTTCGGTCGCGGGATGCAGCGTAAAGCCGAGCTTCGCAGCGAAGCGCGCGGCCCGCAGCATGCGCACCGGGTCTTCGCGGTACCGCGTCTCGGGGTCGCCGATCATGCGCAGCACGCGGTCGCGCGCGTCGGGCACGCCACCGACGAAGTCCCAGATCGAGTAGTCCTCGATGTTGTAGTAAAGGGCGTTGGCCGTGAAGTCGCGGCGCCAGACGTCCTCCTCGATGCTGCCATAGAGGTTGTCGCGCAGGATGCGGCCGTGCTCGTCGAGCACGCGGTGGCCGACCTCGTCGACGCTGTGGTCCTCGTCGACCTCGGTGTGCGCGGCACGGAAGGTCGCAACCTCGATGATCTCCTGCCCGTAGCGAACGTGCGCGAGGTGGAAGCGGCGGCCGATCAGCCGGCAGTTGCGGAAGAGCTTGCGGACCTGCTCCGGGTGGGCGTCGGTCGCGACGTCGAAGTCCTTGGGGCTCAGGCCGAGCAGCAGGTCGCGCACCGCCCCGCCCACGAGGAACGCCTGGAATCCGGCCTCCTTGAGGCGATAGAGCACGCGGAGCGCGCTCGGGGAGATGTTGGCACGCGAAATCGGGTGCTCGGCGCGCGGGACGATGACGGGCGTCGGGTGGCCGGTGTTGTTATCGGGTTCTGTCGGGAACAAGGATGCGGTTTCCGCTGGACCGGGCAAAATGGCTGCGTATAATACGCGGCCTCGCGCGGACCCGTCAGTCCGCCCGTCCGCGGCACGCTCCCATCGTCTAGAGGCCCAGGACACAGCCCTCTCAAGGCTGGTACGAGGGTTCGAATCCCTCTGGGAGCGCCATCTTAAGCAACAAAAAATCAATGAGTTGCGCGAAGGCCCGCTGACTGCGTCCTGCCCGTTGGAACTTGGTTGGAACAATCTGGCCCCAGAATGGCCTTGATTTCTACCGGGCTTTCGGACCCCTCGGATGCTGCCGTGAAACTCATCCGGGGACCGATGACCCACGTGCCGCAGTGCCTCATCGAGCGAGCCGAAGGTTTGCTCCCCAACCCGGTAGGGTTCGCGGAAGAACATCATTAGGTCTGCACGCTCGCCGCAGCAAAGCTGATCTGCCTCGCGTCGGGGGCAGCGGTACCGGTGATGACGTTGAGAGTCTAGAGTTCGATGACCTTGTCGGCGAAGCGCAACCGCTCGATCGACGACAACGTGTCCGTGCCCTCGTCGCCGTCGGCCAAGTCGATGTCGATGACCGTGAAACCGGACGCACCGCCTCCGGTCGGGTTCGGAACGATGGAATAACCCGAGGCCTTGCCGAAATAGGTGGCATAGTCGACGCCGGCCCCACCATCGATCACGTCGTTGCCCCGGCCGCCAACGAACCAGTTCGTGCTGGCCGTTCCGATGAGCACATCGTCTCCCACGTCGTCGGGCCTGCCGAAGTACGGTGTCGAGGTGACGCGCCCCGTCAGCAGCAACCCCCCGCTGCCGGGATAGCTCTGCACCGAGTAGTTCTGGAAACCAGTCGATGAGGGCAACAGCACGCCACCGCCGAACTGCCACTCCTGCCCGGCCTCGACGAAGAATGCGGTCTTGATGACGCTGAAGTTTCCTTTCCCATCGTTGATCCAAACAATTGGGGTGTCCTGCCTCGGCGAGGCAGCAGTGACCTCGACCCAGAAGTCGGGTGCCAGGTCGCCATTGAAGTCACCCACCCTCACCCAAATGGGCCATGGCCTGCCGGTGCGAACCCCGTCCACCGCAGCGAGTTGCCCGTCCGCGGGCAGCACCTGCGCGGTGACGTCCAGAAACTGCCGCTGCCCGAGCCCGCGAAAGACCTGCACGTAACCGGCGTCATATGACGGGTTGCCGTTGGTGCCGATCAGCACGATGTCCATCCGGCCATCGCCGTCGAAGTCCGCAAAGCTGGCGTCGAGGTCGGTGTGGGCAGATAGCCCGCTTGGCTCGGTCAGCCGGGTGACGTTGGTGCCGTCGAAGCGCCCGCCCTCATTCCAGAAGATCGTGGTCTGACGGAACTTGTCGAAGCTGCCGGTGGCATCGGCGGTGACCACCAAGTCGGGCCATCCGTCTTTGTCGAGATCACTGAACGCGGCGCCAGCAAAGTGGACCGCGCCACCGCTGGCCGGAAACATGTACAGCGCCTGCCCGGGCGCCACCGGCACGTCGGCGTCGTTTCGGGTGAAGTGGCCCTGCCCGTCGTTGATCAGCAGGTACGGTGCCGTTAGCGGCACTGCGCTGTTGTTGTAGCCGTTGCCCACGAAGATGTCGATATCGCCGTCGCGGTCGATGTCGGCGGCGGCGGCCGTGTGGGAGAAATCGCTCACCTGCGGCAGCGTGGCCGTGGCACTGCGCCAGCCTCCTTCGGGTGTGGACAGAAAAAGCAGGTTCTGCTGCCCTGGAAACGGCGGACCGTCCCAACCGTGGTCGGCTACGAACACGTCGGACCGGCCGTCGCCGTTGAAGTCGGCCCACAGCACCTTGCGCGGGGCCACCGTCAGCAAATCGTCGACCGGGAACAGGGAAGCCGGAGCCGGAGCGAAGCCGCCCCGGCCATCGCCCAGAAAGACCCGGCCGGGGCGGGCGGGGTTTGGCGGCATCGCAGAGCCAGCGAACGGAGCGTCCGTGCCCAGTGCCAGCAGGTCGAGGTGCCCGTCGCCGTTCAGGTCCCCGAACTCGGGAAGGGCGCTCTGGCTGGTCGCAGCAGCGACAAGGTAGGTGGGATCGAGGTTGATCAGCCCTCGGTACCTATAGCTCAGCGAGGGCGGCACGACGGTGACCAAGGTCTGCGCGAGGCGGGAGCCTCCCGGCCCGGTGCAGGTGAGCGTGAACAGCGTGTTCGTCCCCGGCGCGCCAACGCTCTGCTGACCGTTGGTGTCCTTCACCCCCGACCAGCCGTCACTCGCGGTGCAGCCGGTCGCGAACTGCGTCGTCCAACTGAGCGTTACCGTCTGACCGCTTGCGACCTGCTGAGGAACTGCAGTAAGCGTCACAGAAGGTAAACTTGGCGCGCTGGCTTCCACCACGACGGATTGGGCTGCCGTTCCCTTCTTTCCCGTGCAGGTCAGCGTGAATGTCTCGGAACTGCGCAGGTCAGACACGACGACCGAACCAGACACTGCTCTGTCGCCTGACCAGCCACCGGACGCAACGCACCTGGTGGCGTTTGTGGAACTCCACGCCAGGGTGAAATTGCCGCCGTAAGGCACCAGCGCCGGGCTGGCAGTGAGCACGACCGTGGGGCTCTTTGACCGTTTCGTCTTGGCGCTTGCTGCGACACCCTTCGAAATGACCTTCTCCGTCACTTCGGCCATGGGGTCGCTCGCATCATGGATATCGGATGCGAATGCGACCGCCACGCCAGCGCAAGCCATAACCGCAACCGGCGCTCGTACGATGGATGCCATACGGATCGCTCCCTTACCTAATCCATCAGCGAAGCTTGACGGGCAATTCCCCAACCTTGCGTCAGCTGCCCGCAGCGCGTCGTAGGTCCAAGACGACTGTACCAAGTCACCCCGACTTCTGCGAACCATTTACCAAGGCTCATGCTGAGCCAAACGAGTATCCATGGGCTTGCCCGGATTTTCCTGACACCGGGATTCGGTGGGAAGATGATCCCGGAGGTGGCCGATGGGCAGACATAGATTCAAGACCCGATTATGTCAGCCCAGCAACGCCCTCCACTGCCTCGCCCGGCCGATTTCCAGCGCCGAGGCGATCTTCTGCAGCGCCGCCGCCTCGGCAGACTGGCGGGGCGAGCGCAGGCCGAGCAGCCCCCCGGCGGCGTCGGCCACGTCCTGGCACCAGGCGAGCAGCAGACCCTCGCAGTCCGCGTCGAATTCACTGCCGAACCGGCCATCGTTGCTGCACAACTGGTTGACGAGCCGCAGATCGGCCTTGAGTTGTTCCTCCGTGGGCGGCACCGTGAGCCATTGCTCGAGCGTGGCGTGCCCACCGTTCGCGAGCAGGCCATGCTCCTCCGCGATCCGCATGATCACCTTGCTCTCTTTGTCCTGTATCCGGCCATCCGCCCAGGCGACGTAGACCGTAGGTAGCACCAGTCGAGCCCGATCGAGAACCCGAGGGGCTCACCCCCTGACCCTCCGTCGCCCCTACCCTCCCGCCATGATCGACCTCGGCAGCATCGCGGGCCTCTTCCGCCACGATCACGAACTGCGCGCGTACTGCATGAAGTGCGCACGCTGGTCGGTGCTCGATCTCGCCGCGATGGTTCGTGCGGGCCAGGGCGACCGTCGCCTGCCGATCAGCGTCCGCTGCAGTGTCTGCGGCGAACCGGGGCAACTCCAGGTGCGGCCGCCGATGCCGGCCTGGACGAACACGAACGGCTGGACGTCGGCCTGACGCGTCGCGCTCAGGACCACAGCTTCGCGAGCGCGCCGAGCGAGCGCCAGCCGAGGTAGAGCGTGAGCAGCCACGCGGCGACCCCGATCAACGCGAGCCAGCGCGGATAGCGATAACCACCGAGGAGATCGGGCCGGCGCAGGGCGACCCACAGGATCACCGCGATGCCGATCGGCAGGATCAGACCGTTGAACGCGCCTGCGAAGATCAGGAGCGGCACGGGCGCCGCGCCCGCAAGCGCAAACACCGCGGTCGAGACCGCGATGAACGCGACCACGAGCCACGGCCGTCGGCGCTCGGCGTCGCCACCGAAACTCGCGAGGAACGACACCGACGTGTAGGACGCGCCGATCACCGAGGTGATGGACGCCGCCCAGAGCACGACGCCGAAGGCGCGCAGCCCGACCTCGCCGGCCGCGTGCTCGAAGGCGGAGGCGGTCGGGTTCGCAGGATCGAGCGAGACGCCGGCCGCGACCACGCCGAGCACCGCGAGAAACAGGAGCGCCCGCATGGCGCCCGTGACGAGCACGCCCGTGACCGACGCCCGCGAGATCTCCGGTACGCGCTCCACACCCCTCACGCCCGCATCGACGAGCCGGTGCGCGCCCGCGTAGGTGATGTAACCGCCCACCGTGCCACCGACCAGCGTCGTGATCGCGAGGAAGTCCACGTGCTCAGGCAGCACCGCATTGCGAAGCGCCGCGCCGACGGGAGGATCCGAGATCCACGCCACGTAGCCCGTCAATGCGATCATCA
>Ga0114939_10001372_pt1 | contig 19253 bp, 13 predicted proteins | sample AshMeaCrysSpring_FD_87196 | JGI IMG/M metagenome (GOLD analysis project Ga0114939, IMG submission 87196) | Groundwater microbial communities from Big Spring, Nevada to study Microbial Dark Matter (Phase II) - Ash Meadows Crystal Spring | ecosystem: Environmental > Aquatic > Deep subsurface >...
ATTCAGTTCGATGGCCTTGGCGAGGTTGCGCCGCGCGGGCGCCACGTCCTCGCGCTCGCCCTGGGCGCGCCCGAGGGCGTACCAGCCGCGGTCGTCCGCGGGGGCGGCGCGCGTGGCCTTCTCGAACGCCTCGAGCGCCGGCGGGGCGAGGCCCTCGCGGCGCGCGACCTCGCCGGCCGCCACGAGGATGCCGGCGGTTTCCGCCTCGCGTGGCTGGGCGACGGTCTTCTTCGCCCCCTCGACGTCATCGGCCAGCAGCTGCTCGCGGGCCAGCTGGGCCAGGAGTTCGGGATCGCGCGGCGCGAAGGCGAGCGCCTCCCGCGTGATCGCGATGGCCTGCTGGAACTCGCCGGCGACGAGCGCGATGTCGGCGAGGAGGGCGTAGACGCCCTTGTCCCGGGAGCCCTTGCCGCGCTCGGCCTGCAGCTGCGCGCGCGCCTGCGCCATTTCGCCCTTGCCGATCAGGTCGAGGGCGGATTTCACGACCGGGGAGGCCTTCGCCGCCTCGGCGTGGTGGCGCGGATCGACCGCGAGCGCGTTCACCCACTGGATGCGGTCGCGCGGGCGGGTGAGGACGACCTTCACCGGCGCCTTGCCGGCCTCGGCGACGGCGCCCTCGTCCTTGCCGACACTCACGCTGCCCTGCGGGTTGGAGAACTCCACCGTGCCCGAGAACACGGCCAGCAGGGTCTTGCCCGACGGGTCCACCTCCAGCTCCCAGTCGGTGCCGCGGATCGCCGCCGTCGCGTTCGGCGTGTCGACCACGACGTTCGCGGCCTGCTTCGACTGCATCCAGGCACGACCGGCGCGCAGGTCCAGCCGTGCCGGCGCGCCGGCGCTGGACTCCTTGATCTGCAGCATGCTGTTCTGGTTGAGGCGCAGCTGCGTCTGGTCGTCCATCAGCAGCGCCATCTGGCTGGCGTCGCCCGTGCGCACGAAGGCGCCGCCCTTGAGCTTCTGCTTGACGACGGCGGCGCGCCAGTCGTCCCGGGCGGTGGCGCGGGCCTCGCCCTTGCCCTTGACGGTGATGACCTCCGCCTCGCCGGCGAAGGACGCCGTGCTGAAGGCGGCGAGGCAGGCGGCGACGAGGACCCCGGCGCGGGAGGGAAGGCTCGGGCGGGTACGCATGGCAAATCCCCTGGCGTGAAAGGGTGGCTGTGCCCACCCGGCAAGCCTAAAGATTACTCCCTCGAGGCGGGCCTTGGCTCTCCTCCGGGCACTTCCCGGACACGGTCCCCGACAAGGTGTTCGCCATTGCGCTACGATGCGGGAAGACTTCCCGAGGCCGGTGAAAGCCGGACGCCCAGGCCGCATGGCCAAGAGACACGCGCACGTCGGCAGGCCGCACCTGTTCCACCAGCTCATCGAGCCGCGGGTGCTGCTCGAACTGGTCGCGCTGCCAGCCAACCTGCCGATCCTCGCCCGGGCGCCGCGGGGCGACGGCCATCCCGTGCTGCTGTTTCCGGGGTTCATGGCGGACGAGGTGACCCTGGTCGCGCTCAAGCTCTTCCTCGAGAACCGGGGCTACGAGGTGCAGACCTGGGGCTTCGGCCGCAACGTCGGCTTCAGCAGCCGGCACGCCAGCGCCCTCGAGCAGAAGATCCGCTACCTGCACCACCGCAGCGGCCGCCGGGTGAGCCTCGTCGGGTGGAGCCTGGGCGGCATGTTCGCCATGTACGGCGCCCACGAGGCGCCGGAGTGCGTCCGCTCGGTGGTGACGCTGGGCAGCCCGGTCACCTTCGATGCCGCCGGAAGCCAGTCGCCGCCGTTGGTGAAGGCGCTCTACCGCCTGGTCTCGCACCCGATGGGCACGGCGGCGCATGTCTCGCACCTGCGCGCGAAGAACCTGCGCCAGCCGAAGGCGCTTCCCGTGCCGATCACCTGCATCTATTCCCTGTCGGACGGCGTCGTGCCGCCGCAGGAGGCGACGATCGACGGCGATCCGGCGCTGCACGAGAACATCCGCGTGCCCGGCAGCCACCTCGGGCTGGGGTTCAACCCGATCGTGCTCTGGATCCTCGCGGACCGCCTCGCCCAGCCCGAGAGCCGCTGGCGGCCGTTCGCGCCGTCGGGCCTGGCCGGGCGGCTTTACCGGCTGTTGACTTACCGGTTCTCGCCCGCGACGGGCGCCGTTTCGGCGGCGCCTTCGCGGAAGTCCGCCGGCGCGCGAGCGCGAGGTACTCCTGGAAGCAGTCGCGCACGCACTGCGCGAAAACCTCCGGGTCGGGCATCTGCTCGCGGCACGACGTCGGCGACACGATGATCATCCCGTCGTAGCTCGTCACCGCGAAGACGAGGCCGAGCCCGTCGTTGATCGGCATGATCGCGGAGAAGTACGTCATGCGGGCGCCGTGGAGGTAGAGCGGGGCGGACGGGCCCGGGACGTTGGCGATGGCGCAGTTCGCGGGCGGGGCGCGGCGGCCCGCGCCGAGGAAGGCGCTGCCCAGCATCTTGCCGGTGATCGCCAGCGTGGCGGCGGGGGCGTGCGTGCCGATGTCGGTGAGCTCGCGGGCTCCCATCGCGCGCGACACGACCTTCGAGGCGGCCATCTGCCGCCGGATGAAGGCGAGGCGCCGCACCGGGTCGGCGATGTCCACGCCCAGCATGACGCGTTCCCACTCCACCGCCGGCCTGGACGCCGGCCCTGCGGCGGGGTCGCGCGCATAGATCGGCGTGAGAGCCGACAGGTCCCGATCCGGCAGCTCCTCGTTCGCCTCGAGGTAGCGTCGCAGCCCGCCGGCGCAGACGGCGAGCACCGCGTCGTTCACCTTCGCGCGCGGCACCAGCCGGCGGATCTCGCGGAACTCGTCGAGCCGGAAGCGACGCGTCTCGAACACCCGGTACGGCGAAACGATGGTGTTGAAGCGTGTCGAGGTCGGCGCTTCCCGGCGCGCCAGCAGTTCGGCGGCGAGGGAGCGGGCGGCCTCGCCGATGCGGGAGGCGGCGGCGCCGATCGGGCGCGCAAGCCGCCGCGGCGACGTCACCGTGTGCAGGGCGCCGCGGCAGACGAGCTCGAGGGCCCCCGGGGGCGACTCCGGAAACCAGGGCTCGGGCGGCTCGGGCTTCGGCGGATGCCGCGTCGTGTCGTGCAGCAGCGTGATGATCTCGGTGCCCCGCTCGACGTCGATCGCGGCATGGTGCAGCTTCACGAGCAGCGCGAAGCTTTCCTTCGGCAGGTCGAGGAGGCTGTCGAGCCCTTCGATGAGGTAGAGCTCCCAGAGCGGCCGGTTGGGGTCGAGCGGGCGAGCGTGGATGCGCGAGGCCTGGATGCAGAACTGGCGCCAGTCGCCGGGCTTCGGCAGCGCCACGTGGCGCACGTGGTACTCGAGGTCGAAATGCTCGTCCTCGATCCAGTAGGGCTCGTCGATCCCCAGCGGCACGCGGCAAAGCTTCTGGCGGAAGATCGGCGAGAGGTGCAGCCGGCTCTCGACGAGGGCGAGGAAGCCCTTGAACCGGATCCGGCCGTCCGGCGCGGTCGAGGGGTCGTAGATCTGGACGAGGCTGACGTTGGAACTGGCGTGGGCGCTCTCGGAGGCGAGGAAGCGCGCGTCGCTGTCGTTGAGCTGGCGCATGGCCTCCCGATCATGCCATGGACGGGGACGCACCGGTGGGCCCGCGCCGCGGCACGGGCCGGAATGACGGCCCCCGCGGTTCGTGCCCCCCTTTCGCCGCCGTCCGCCAAGTGTGAGACTCACGCATCGTCCGGCGAACCCGCCGCCGCGAAACCCGACGCGAGCCCTCCGAGACCATGACCGCATCCGCACGCCTGAACGCCCTCGACACCGCTTGGCTGTTCACCGAGTCGCGCGCGACCCCCAACCACGTCGGCGGGCTGCTGCAGTTCCGCCTGCCCGAGGGGGCGCGCCGGGACTTCATGCGCCGGCTGATGGCCGGCTTCCGCAGCCACCGCAAGTTCAAGGCACCCTGGAACCGGCGCCTCAAGTACCCGTTCAGCAAGAACCCGCTGCCGGTGTGGGTCGAGGACGACGACATCGATCTCGAGTACCACGTGCGGCACGCGGCGTTGCCCTGGCCCGGCGGCGAACGCGAGCTGGGCGAGCTGGTCGGCCGCCTGCAGGGCCAGCCGCTGGACCTCGGTCGACCGCCCTGGGAGTGCACGATCATCGAGGGGCTCGAGGGCAACCGCTTCGCGCTCTTCGTCAAGGTGCACCACTCGCTCATCGACGGGGTGAGCGGGATGAAGCTCCTGCAGCGGGGCATGTCCGCCGACCGCGAAAGGAGCCTGAGGATGCCGCCGTTCTGGGCCACGGGCCACGACGGCGCCGCCCGCGCGAGACGCGGCGGCCCGGCGCCGACCTTCGCCGGCGCCGCCGCGGCCGCGGTCGAGGCCTTGCGCGGCCAGGCGCGGACGCTGCCGCAGCTCGCCACGGCGTTCGGGAGGATCCTGAAACGCGTGGGCGACGGGGGCGAGGGCATGGCGGTGCCCTTCGATTCGCCGCATTCCCTGCTGAACGGCCGCGTCCAGGCGAAGCGGCGGTTCGCCACCCAGCAGTTCGCGATGGAGCGCCTGAAGACGCTCGCCGCGGCCACCCACTGCACGCTCAACGACGTGGTGCTGGCCGTCTGCGGCGGGGCGCTGCGGCGATTCCTGCTGGAGCGCGACAGCCTGCCCGCGAAGTCGCTCACCGCCGGCATCCCGGTATCGGTTCGGCCCAAGGACGACGAGGGCAGCGGCAACGCCATCAGCTTCATCGTGGCCACGCTCGCCACCGACATTGCCGACCCCGCCGAGCGCCTCAAGGCCATCCGCGACTCGGTGGGTCACGCCAAGGCGCACGTGCAGGGCCTGCCCCGGGCGGCGATGCTGCAATACACGGTGCTGCTGATGGCCCCGACCATCGTCACGCTGCTCACCGGCATCGGCGGCCGCACGCGGCCGATGTTCAACGTCACCATCTCCAACGTGCCCGGGCCCGAGAAGCCGCTCTACTTTCGCGGCGCCGAGCTGTTGGCGATGTACCCCGCCTCCATCGTCACCCACGGGCAGGCGCTCAACATCACCTGCCAGAGCTACGCCGGGGCGATGCACTTCGGCTTCACCGGCTGCCACGCCACCGTGCCGAGCCTGCAGAAGCTGGCCGTCTACGCCGCGGACGCGCTCCGGGAACTCGAGGCGGCCCTGTTGCCCGCCGCCCGCCGGGGTGCGCGAAGGACGGGTACGCGCGGGGCCAAGCGCCGGGGCGTTGCCCACACGGAGAACCGCCATGACGCTGTCCCCGGCCGGCGAGCTGCCTGAACGCGCGCGATCCCTCGCCGCTTCGCTGGGCGTGGACCTCGCCGCCGTTCGCGGCGGCGGAGTGACTGCGCGCACGCCGATCACCGGCGAGGAGATCGCAACGCTGCGAACCCACACGCCGGACGAGGCCCGGGCGGCCGTCGCCCGCTCGCGCGCGGCATTCCTCGCGTGGCGCATGGTCCCCGCGCCGCGCCGCGGGGAGGTGGTGCGGACGCTGGGCGAGATCATCCGCGAGCACAAGGCCGAGCTCGGCGAGCTCGTGTCCATCGAGACGGGCAAGATCCTCTCGGAGGGCCTGGGGGAGGTGCAGGAGATCGTGGACATCTGCGACTTCGCGGTCGGGCTCTCGCGGCAGCTCTACGGCCTCACCATCGCCACCGAGCGCCCGGGCCACCGCATGATGGAGACGTGGCACCCGCTGGGCGTCGCCGGCGTGATCACGGCGTTCAACTTTCCGGCGGCGGTCTGGGGCTGGAACGCGGCCATCGCGCTGGTATGCGGGGACACCGTGATCTGGAAGGCGTCGGAGAAAGCCTCGCTCACGGCGCTGGCCTGCGATGCGCTGCTGCGCAAGGCGCTCGCGCAGTTCCCCGACCTGCCGCAGGGCGTGGGCGAGTTGCTGCTCGGCGATGCTTCCGTCGGCGAGGTGCTCGCCGAGGACGAACGCATTGCGCTGGTAAGCGCCACCGGCAGCACGCGCATGGGTGCGATCGTCGGACCCCGCGTGGCCGCGCGCTTCGGCCGGTCCCTGCTCGAGCTGGGCGGCAACAATGCGGCCATCGTGGCGCCGAGCGCGGATCTCGACCTGGCCCTGCGCGCGATCGCGTTTTCCGCCGTCGGCACGGCCGGCCAGCGCTGCACGACGCTGCGGCGGCTCATCGTCCACGAATCGATTCGCGAGACTCTGCTGGAGCGCCTGCACGCAGCCTACCGGAGCTTGTCCGTCGGCAATCCCCTGGCCGCCGGTACCCTGGTCGGGCCGCTGATCGACCGAGGTGCCTGCGAGGCCATGCAGGCGGCGCTGGCGGCGGCGCGAGGAGAGGGTGCGGCGGTGTTCGGCGGCACGCGGCAGGAATTTCCGCCGCATCCCGATGCGTACTACGTGACGCCGGCGATCTGCGAATCGCGCGCGCAGGGCGCCGTGGCGCGGCAGGAGACCTTCGCGCCCATCCTGCACGTGATGCCGTACCGCGAACTCGACGAGGCGATCGCCATCCAGAACGACGTGCCGCAGGGCCTCGCCTCCAGCATCTTCACGCGCGAGCTGGCCGAGGCCGAGCGCTTTCTCTCGGCGGCCGGCAGCGATTGCGGCATCGCCAACGTGAACATCGGGCCGAGCGGGGCGGAGATCGGCGGCGCGTTCGGGGGCGAGAAGCACACCGGCGGCGGGCGGGAGTCCGGCAGCGACGCGTGGAAGGCCTACATGCGGCGGGCGACCAACACCGTCAACTACTCGGGGGCCTTGCCGCTCGCGCAGGGGGTCCGCTTCGAGGTCGGGTAAGGGGGGATGCGCAAACTACCCTGCAGCGGTCAGTGGCCCCGCACGAACAGTTCGTAGAGCGTGAGGAAGATCTCCACGACGATGAGCGCCACGATGTACCACTCCACCCGCAGCGAGTGGCGCGTGTTCAGCGTGTCCAGCAGGGTCTGTGCCGTGCGCGTCACCAGCCCGAGCTTCTGCTCCAGCGCGGCGTGGCGTTCCTGCAGCTCGAATTCGTCCTCGAGCCGCAGGTAGAGCCCCTCCAGCGCCGGCACGTCCCGGAGGACTTCGGGCTTGTCGCTGACGGCGGCGCGCCCCACCATCAGGTGCTCGGTGTGCAGCGTGGCGCCGACGTCCTGCAGGAGGTGGCGGGTGTTGGCGGCGATGCGCCCGGTCCGCTCCAGTTCCCCCGCCAGGCGCTCCATGCGCTCCAGGTTGGCGGCGATGCTGGATTCGTAGAACGCGAGGAGCACGCTTTTCGAGAGCACGTCGGCGATCACCTGCAGGCGCTCGACCGACAGCGACTCCAGGTGCACGACCGTGCCCTTCATTCCCTCCTTGGCGTTCGCATCCACCCGCACCTCCGCCTCTTCGGTTTCGGGTGCGGAATACGGGTTGCCGACTGGGGCCGGATCTCGGCGAGGAAGGCCGCGGCGGCTGCGGGGCCTGCGCGGGCCCGTCCTCGCAGCGGTTGCCGCCAGCGCTGGGGCGCCCCTCCCGGCCGTTCAGGGCTTGCGGTAGCCGATGCGGTAGATCGCGTTGGCGTGGTCGTCGGAGACCAGCAGCGCTCCGTCGGGCATCACCTGGACGTCCACGGGCCGGCCCCAGGCCTTGTCGGCCGGCAGGTCGAGGAAGCCATCGGCAAAGACGGCGTGGTCCACGACCTTGCCGCCCTCGACCTTCGCGAGCATCACCCGGTAGCCGCTCTTCTTCGAGCGGTTCCACGAGCCGTGCTCGGCGATGAAGACCTGATGGCGATACTCGGGCGGGAACATCGCCCCGGTGTAGAAACGCATGCCCAGCGAGGCCACGTGGGCGCCGAACTTCCGCGCGGGCGGCGCGAAGTCCCCGCACCGCCGGCCGCGCGCGAACTCGGGGTCGGGCACCTCGCCGCCGTGGCAGAACGGGAACCCGAAGTGCATGCCGGGCTTCGGGGCGTGGTTGAGCTCGTCCGGCGGCACGTCGTCACCCATCATGTCGCGGCCGTTGTCGGTGAACCACAGTTCGCCGGTGACGGGGTGCCAGTCGAAGCCGACGGTGTTTCGCACGCCGCGCGCGTAGATCTCCATCGCCGAGCCATCGGGCTTCAACCGCGTGATGGTCGAGTAGGGATCCTCGCGGTCGCAGACATTGCAGGGCGCGCCGACAGGCACGTAGAGCCACCCGTCCGGGCCGAAGCGGATGAATTTCCAGCCGTGGTGGCGGTCGCCCGGGTACTTGTCGTAGACCAGCACGGGCTTCGGTGCCTTCGGCAGGCTCGCCTCGATGGCGTCGTAGCGCCAGACGCGGCTCACCTCGGCGACGTAAAGGGCGCCGTCCTTGAGGGCCACGCCGTTGGGCATGTTGAGGCCGGAGGCGATCGTCACCGTCTCGAGGGCCTTCTTCCCGTCGTGGCGGATCGCGTAGACCTTTCCCGCCGTTCGCGTAGAGACGAACAGCCAGCCCTTCTCGCCGAGCGCCATCGATCGCGCGTCCTTCACGCCGTCGGCAAACACGGAGATCTCGAAGCCGGGCGGCAGCTTCACGCGCTCGATCGGGGGGGCGGCCTGCGCGACCGTGGAGGTCGCCAGGGCGGCGGCGAACAGGCAGGCAACTCGGAAACGGGCGGTCACGATGGCTCTCCAGTCGAACAAGCGTCGAATTCTAGTGCAGTGCGGGCGGGCAGGCGCCGGTGGGCGACGGCCACCCCCAGCCGCCCTTGCTTCGTCCGCGACCACGCGTCAGGCGGCGACGAAGCGCAGCTCGCTCGCCGGGATGGCGAGGGCCACCTGGGTGCCCGTCTCGATCGGCGCGCGGCCGCGGGCGTGCGGCACGTCGGCGATGACGGTGGCCTCGCCGACGCGGATCTCGTAGCGCAGGAACTCGCCGAGGAACTCGGCATTGTCCACGGCGCCCCGCAGCGCGAGGTCCTGCGGGCCGGGGGCGCCTTCGGCGACGCTGACGGCGTGCGGACGGAAGGCGAGGTCGAAGGAACCCGAAGGCGGCTCGACGCCCGCCGGGAGGGGCACGTTGCCGAGCTTGGGCGACTCGAACAGCAGCGCCGCGCCGTCGCGGCGGAAGCGGCCGGCGAAGAGGTTCACCGACCCCACGAACTGGGCGACGAAGCGGTTCACGGGAAAGTCGAACAGCTCCATCGGTGTCCCCACCTGCTGGATCACGCCTTCGTCCATCACCGCCACGCGGTGGCAGGTCGTGAGCGCCTCGATCTGGTCGTGGGTTACGAAGAGGGTGGTGATGCCGAGCCGCCTCTGCAGCTTCACCAATTCCTGACGCGTCTGCACGCGCAGCTTGGCGTCGAGGTTGGAGAGCGGCTCATCGAGCAGCAGGACCTGCGGCTCGATGGCGAGCGTGCGCGCGATGGCCACGCGCTGCTGCTGGCCGCCGGAGAGCTGCCCGGGGCGGCGCTTGCCGTAGTCGGCCAGTCCCACCAGGTCGAGCGCGGCCTTCACCTTGGCGCGGATCTCGTCGCGCGGAAGCCGGCGCTCCTCGAGGCCGAAGGCGACGTTCTGCTCGACAGTCATGTGCGGCCACAGCGCGTAGTTCTGGAACACCATCCCCACGTTGCGCCTCCACGGCGGCGTGCCGGTGACGTCGCGGCCGCCGATCAGCACCTCGCCGCGCTGGTGCTGGTTGAAGCCCGCGATCAACCGCAGCAGGGTGGACTTGCCGGAGCCCGACGGACCGAGCAGGGCGAAGAACTCGCCGGGCGCGACGGAGACGGAGATGTCCTTCAGCACCTGCGTGGTCCCGAAGGAGAGGGCGACATGGCGGATATCGACACCCACAGGGCCGACCGGGTTCATTTGCCACCTCCGGGCTGGTGCGGCGAGTTGGCCGCGACGAGACGATGCGAGACGTATGTGCCGAGGGCGACGAGGCCCACGGCGATGACGCCGAGCGCCGCGCCGGGCCCGCGGCCGAGGACGGACTGGAAGTAGAGGTAGATGCCGTAGGACATGGGCGCGAGGCTCTCGCGGCTGGTGAGCAGGATCGTCTCCGAGATCTCGGCGGCCGCGGTGATGAAGCTGGTGACGAAGCCGGCGAGGATGCCGCCCATCATGAGGGGTACGACGACGCGGCGGATGGTGCTCCAGCGGCCGGCGCCGAGGTTTTCGGCGGCCTCTTCGAGGGCCGGGTGCACCTGGGTGAGCGCGGCCATGCACGATCGCAGCGCGTAGGGCAGGCGCCGCACCGCGTAGGCGAGCACGAAGATCACCCAGCTGGCCGTGAGGGCGCCGCCCCCGAAGGGAAGTTCGATGCCCTTGAACGTGCGCAGGTAGCCGATGCCCAGCACGAGCCCCGGCATGGCAAGCGCCACGGTGACCAGGTGGTCGAGGAGCTGCCGGCCGGGCAGGCGCGTGCGCAGCACGATGTAGGCGATCGCCGTGCCGATCGCGACGTCGACGAGCGCGGCAAGGCCGCAGTAGAGGAACGTGTTCCAGATCATCTGCTTCGACTCGGTGAACACCGTCGCGAAGTGCCCGAGCGTGAACTGCTCCGGCAGCACGGTGAAGCTCCACACCTTCGAGAACGACAGCAGCAGGATGCCGAGGTGGGGCGAGAGCACCAGCAGCAGCATCGCGGCGATCCAGCCGTAGGCGAGGGCCGCCTGCCACGCGGTGAGGCGGCGCTTCGGCGCCTGCACGCCGCCGCGCGAGACGAGCGCGTAGTCGCGGCGCTTCACGAACCACCACGAGCCGCCCATGGCTCCGATGGAGAAGGCCACGAGGATCACGCAGATGACGTAGCCGATGGGGTCCTCGAGGCCGATGGAGGTGACGCGCAGGTAGGCCTGCGGCGCGAGCATGTTGGTGACGTTGAGCACGAGCGGCGTGCCGAGGTCGTCGAAGACCTTGATGAAGACGAGCGAGGCGCCGGCCACGTAGCCCGGCATGGCGAGCGGGAAGACCACCTTGCGGAAGAGCCGCCAGCCCGATGCGCCGAGGTTCTGCGCGGCCTCCTCCATGGACGAGTCGATGTTGGCGAGCGCCGCCGAGAGGTTGAGCAGGATGAAGGGGAAGTAGTGCAGCGTCTCGACGAAGATGACGCCGTTGAGCCCCTCCATGAGCGGCAGGGTCAGCCCGAACGCGTCCTTCAGGATGAGGTTCACCGAGCCCGAGCGCCCGAACAGCAACTGCATGGCGGCCGCGCCCACGAACGCCGGCATCACCAGCGGCAGGACGCCCAGCGTCTGGACGAGGATGGCGCCGCGGAACTGGAAGCGGACGGTGAGATAGGCCAGCGGAACGGCGATCAGCGTGCCGAGCCCCACGGTCATCCCGGCCACGTAGAGGCTGTTGCCGAAGGATTCCCGCATGAGCGAGATTCCCGAGAACGCCGAGAAGTGCGCCAGCGTGAAGCCACCCTGCCCGTCGGAGAAGGCGGTGTACACCACCGCCACCACCGGGACCACGAGGAAGACGACGAGGAAGGCGGCGATCGCCAGCGCGATCGCCGCGATGCCCGGGTGCGTCCGGCCCACCCGGAATTACTTCGCGCTGCTGGCGAGCTGCACGGCCTTGGCGTAGTTGGCCTTCGCCGCCGCGGCCCACTCCTCCTCGACCTTCGCCTTGGCCTTCGAGGCCTCCGCGTCGGTCTTCGGGGCCTTGAAGAGCGCGAGCAGCTGCTTGTCCGCGGCGCGCTTCTCGTCCACCACCGGGGTGAGCACGAGCTTGCGGGCCTCCTCCAGCTGCGGGCTCTTCTTCCCGCCCAGGCGCTTCTCGGCCTCGTAGATGGCCTTCATCGCGGCGACGAGCTCCTTGTGCCGGAAGGTGATCAGCTGGTCGAAGAGGGAGACCACGACGTAGTAGCGCGCCTCGGATAGGTTCGCGTCGAAGTTCACCTTCGCCTGGATCTTGCCGCCGAAGGGGTTCGGGTAGCCGGCGGGCGCCTTCGCGTACACCGAGGGCAGCACGGGCAGGCGGCTGATGTCCTTCTGCAGCAGGAGCAGCTGGCCCTCCTCGGAGAGCGTGAACTCGATGAACCGCTTGCCCACCTCGCTCGACTTCGCGCCGTCGATGAGGGCGATGTTGGCGGGGACGATGGCGGTGACCGAGGGATAGACGAACTCCACGGGCATGCCCGAGTTCTTGGCCGCCAGGCCGAAGAAGTCGATGACCAGGCCGATGCCGAACTGGCCGTTGTTGACGCCGTCGGGCACGCCGAAGCTGCGCTCGGTGATGGCCGCGCTGTTGGCGCAGATGGCGAGCAGCTGCTCCCAGCCCTTGTCCCAGCCCTCGCCCTGCAGGATCGTCTCGACGGTGAGGTGGGTCGTGCCGGAGCGCGACGGGCTGGAGATTGCGAGATGGCCGAAGTAGACGGGTTTCACAAGGTCCGCCCACTCCTTCGGCTCGGGCAGGTTGTTCGCCTTCACGTAGCGCGTGTTCCACATGAGGCCGTAGCCGGCCAGCGCCTGGCCGCGGTAGTAGCCCTCGGGATCGTTCACCGGGTAGTTGCCGACCTTCGACGGAATGGCGGGGTTGCCGGGGCCGATCTTCTGCAGCAGCTTCGCGCTGGAGAGCACCTCGAAGGCGTCCGGGGCGGAGGCCCAGAAAACCTCGGGGCGGGAGCCGGCGGGCTGCTCGCGCACGTAGGCGATGCCGGCGGCGGTGTTCTTGTTGAGGATTTCGACCTTGTCGGCGGGGTACCGGGCCTCGAAGGCCTTCTTGTAGGCGGTGGTAATCTCCTTCGGGAAGGAGGTCACCACGGTCACCGTGTCGGCGGCGGCGGCGAAAGGCAGGCAGGCAACGGCGAGCGCGAGGGCGCGGATCAGGGGCATCTTCACGGGCTTCCTCCGAGGGGGGTGGACTTGTGCGGGCGTCATCCCGATTCTAGCAGTCGATCCCTCGGGCTCGGCGCGCGCGGCACGGTGTTCGCGGTCAAGTTCCCGCTCGCGAACGCGGTTGTGCCGCCGTGCCGATGGCGTCGCTGTGGCGGGCCAGCGCCCAGGCCACGTGCTCGCGAACCAGCGGCTCGGGGTCGTCGGCCCGGGACCGCAGGGCCGCGAGGGTCGCCTCGGATCGCGGCGCGTTGCCGAGCGCCACGGCGATGTTGCGCAGCCAGCGGGCGTAGCCGATGCGGCGGATGGCCGAGCCTTCGAGCCGCGACGCGAAGTCCGCGCGCGTCCAGGCGAAGAGGTCGACAAGGGTTGTGGCATCGAGGCCGTTGCGCACCGCGAAGTCGGGCAGCGCGGCCTTGCGCGCGTACTTGTTCCACGGGCAGGCCAGCTGGCAGTCGTCGCAGCCGTAGATGCGGTTGCCGATCGCGGCGCGGAACTCCTCCGGAATGGGGCCGACGTGCTCGATCGTCAGGTACGAGATGCAGCGCCGGGCGTCGAGCTGCCACGGCCCCACGATGGCCTGCGTCGGGCAGGCCGCGATGCAGCGCTCGCAGGTGCCGCAGTGCCCGGCCACCGGGGCATCCCGGGCGAGGTCCAGCGCCACGAACAGTTCGCCGAGGAAATACAGCGAGCCCGCCTCGCGCGCGAGGAGCAGGGTGTGCTTGCCCTGCCAGCCCAGCCCCGCGCGCGCCGCCAACGCCACCTCCATGACCGGCGCGCTGTCGGTGAACACGCGGTAGGGGAATTCGCCCACTTCGGCCACCAGGCGGTCGGCGAGGCGCTGCAGCTTCGCGCGCATCACCTTGTGGTAGTCGCGGCCGAGCGCGTAGCGCGACACGTAGGCGAGTCCCGGATCGGCGAGCACCGCGTGCGCGTCGCGTGCGCCCTCCGGCCAGTAGTCGAGACGGGCGGTGATGACGCTGAGCGTGCCGGGCACGAGTTCGGCGGGGCGGGAGCGGCGCGTGCCGTGCCGTGCCATATAATCCATCGACCCGTGCCAGCCGCGGCCGAGCCACGCGAGCAGGCGCGCTTCCTCCGCCGCGAGTTCCGTGCCGGCGATGGCGACGGCGCCGAAGCCCAGCTCGCGGCCCCAGCGCTTCACGCTTTCCGCCAGCGCGGCGGATGAACGGCGATCACCCATCGCGGGCATGGTAGCCCGAAGCCCTCCGCTCTCCCATGACGACCCTCACGCTCCCCGACGAAAACGCGACGCTTGCGCTCGGGGCCGCGCTGGCACCGCTCATGGCGCCGGGGCTCGTCGTCACCCTGCGCGGCGAACTCGGCGCCGGCAAGACCACGCTGGTCCGGGGGCTCCTGCGGGCGCTGGGTCATGCCGGACGCGTCAAAAGCCCCACCTATTCCCTGGTTGAAGTTTATAAAGTTTCGAGGTTACACTTGTATCACTTTGATTTTTATCGGTTACGGGACCCCGGGGAATGGAGCGAGGCGGGATTTCGCGATGCCTTCGATGGGCGCAACGTCTGCCTCATCGAATGGCCCGAGCGTGCGCGCGGGCAATTGCCGCCGGCGGACCTCGACATTTCGCTGCAGGTGAGCGAAGCGGGCCGGCTCGCCCAGCTCTCGGCGTCGTTCCCCGCGGGCGAGCGCTTGCTGGCGGGCTTGCGGCCCTCCTGACGCTCGCGCTCGCCACCCCCGCGCTCGCCGCGACGCAACTCGTCCTCTCCAGCCGCGTCTGGCCGGCCGAGGAGTACACGCGCGTCACCTTCGAGACCGCGAAGCCGGTCAAGCACCAGCTCTTCTTCGTTCCGGAACCGGCGCGTCTCGTGCTGGACATCGAGGGCGTCGACATCAACGACGAGCTGAAGGGCCTGGCGGCGAAGGTCCGCGAGACCGACCCCTACATCCAGCTGGTGCGCGTGGCGAGGAACCGGCCCGGCGTCGTGCGCGTGGTCTTCGACCTGAAGACGGCGGTGAAGCCCTACCTCTTCCCGCTGGCGCCCGCGGGCGCGTACAAGCACCGGCTCGTGCTCGACATCTACCCGGAGAAGCCGCGCGACCCGCTTCTCGCCTTCCTGCAATCGGGCGTGGAATCCGGCGGCGAGGCGGCGGCCCGCGCGACGGACGTGCCCGCGGCCCCCGAGCCCGCGCGGCCCGAGGCGAAGACCGAGCCCGCGCCGGCCGCGGCGCCCGAGCCGAAGGCGGAGCCGGAACCGGCCACCGAGGCGCCGAGGGCCGCCGAGAAGGGCAAGCCCGCCGAAAGGGCGCGCGGGCCCGCCAGGCCGGCGACACGCATGGTGACGATCGTCGTGGACGCCGGCCACGGCGGCGAGGACCCCGGCGCGCGCGGCCGCGGCGGCACGCTGGAAAAGGACGTGACCCTCGCGATCGCGAAGATCCTCAAGGAACGCATCGACCGCGAGCCGGGCATGCGCGCCGTGCTCACGCGCGACGGCGACTACTTCATCCCGCTGGCGCAGCGCGTGCACAAGGCGCGTCGCGTGCAGGCGGACCTCTTCGTCTCCGTGCACGCGGACGCCTTCGTCCTCCCGCATGCGCGCGGCTCCTCGGTGTTCGCGCTGTCGGAAAGGGGCGCGACCTCGGTGGCCGCCAACTGGCTGGCGAAGCGCGAGAACGAGTCGGACCTCATCGGCGGCGTCACCATCGGCGTGAAGGACCCGGTGCTCGCCCGCACGCTCCTCGACCTCTCGCAGACGGCGACGATCAACGACTCGCTCAAGCTCGGCAAGGCGGTGCTCGGGCAACTGGGCGACGTCAACCAGCTGCACAAGAGCTCGGTGGAGCAGGCCGGGTTCGCGGTGCTGAAGGCGCCGGACATCCCCTCCATCCTGGTGGAGACCGCGTTCATCTCCAACCCGCAGGAGGAAAAGCGCCTGCGCGACACGGCCTACCAGGAGAAGATGGCCAACGCGATCCTGCAGGGAATCCGGCGCTACCTCGCGCAGAACCCGCCGCTCGCGCGCGCACGCCTGGCGCAGAACCCCTGAGCCTCAGCCGGCGCCGCCGGCCTGCCAGGGGTGCCCGGTGCCCGCGGCCTGGGCGCGCAGCATCGCCGTGGCCTCCAGCGCCGTCAGCGGCCGGGCGAACAGGTAGCCCTGGCAGAGTTCGCACTGCTGCGCGCGCAGGAACGCGAGCTGCGCCGGCGTCTCCACCCCCTCGGCGATGATGCGCAGGTTGAGGCGCTTGCCCATGGCGATGATCGCCTCCGTGATCGAGTTGCTGGATTCGTCCTCGGGCACGTTGGCGATGAAGGAGCGGTCGATCTTCATGGTGGAGACCGGCAGGCGGCGCAGCTGCGCGAGCGACGAATAGCCGACGCCGAAGTCGTCGATCGAGATGCCGATCCCGGCTGCGCGAAGCTCCTGCAGCACGGCGATGGACTGGTCGAGGTTCCTCATCACCATCGACTCCGTGATCTCCAGCTCGATGCGCCGCGGGTCCACGCCCGCCTCGCCCACGGCCGAGACGAGCAGGGGGGCCAGGTCGCGGGACATGAACTGGCGCGCCGAGAGGTTCACCGCCATGGTGGCCTCCCCGAGGATGGCCTCGTCGGCCCACGCCCTGACCTGGCGGCAGGCGGCGCGGAACACCCACTCGCCCAGGGGCACGATGAGGCCCAGCTCCTCGGCGACGGAGATGAACTCGATCGGCGAGACCTCGCCCCTCGCCGGGTCGTTCCAGCGGATGAGCGCCTCCACGCCGGCGATGCGCCCGGAGCGCAGGTCGACCTGCGGCTGGTAGCGCAGGAAGAATTCCTGGTTCTCGATGCCGCGGTGCAGGCGGCTCTCCAGCTCGAGGCGCCGCGTGAGGAGCTGGTTCGGGTCGCTGGTGAAGAAGCGCACGGCGTTGCGGCCGGCGTCCTTGGCCTCGTACATCGCGCTGTCCGCGTGCTTGAGCAGGTGCGCGAGCTCCATCGAGTCGTTCGGGAAGTGGCTGATGCCGATCGAGGTGGTGACGCGGATTTCCTGCCCGTCCCAGGTCACGGGCCGGGCGAGCTCGCGCAGGATCTTGTCGGCCACGATGCGCGCGTTGTCGGGGCGCTCGAGGTCGGGAAGGACCACCACGAACTCGTCGCCGCCCTCCCGGGAGACCGTGTCCGCCGCGCGCACGCAGCCCACGAGCCGGCGCGACACCTCCGTGAGGATGGCGTTGCCGGCGTCGTGGCCGAGGGTATCGTTCACCAGCTTGAAGCGGTCGAGGTCGAGGAAGAGCACGGCCACGTGGCGGTGGCTGCGCTTGGCCTGCACGATCGCCTGCTGCAGGCGGTCCTGCATGAGGCGGCGGTTGGGCAGCCCCGTCAGCGCGTCGTGGTGCGCCATGTAGTGGATGGTGCGCTCGGTGGTGACGCGCTCGGTGACGTCCTGGACCAGCGAGGCGTACCCGACGGTCTTGCCGGTGGGGTCCACCAGCGGGGTGTTGTACCACTCGCATTGGATGGACCGGCGGCCGCGCGTGACGTTGCCGAGCGCGACCTTGTTGCCGCCCTGGGTGTCGGCCAGCTGCCGCCACATGGCCCGCAGCGCCTCGGCGCCCGACTCCGGCACCATGAGCTCCTCGGCGGTGCGGCCCACCGCTTCGCGCGCGGGGAAGCCGAAGATCGCCTCGGCCGCCGGGTTCCAGGTGGTGACGCGGTGGCCGGCGTCCCACTCGATCACCGCGAGCGGCGTGCGCTCGACGTGCATGCGCAGCTTCTGCGCGGCGAGCAGCTCCTGCTGCTGCGCCTTCAGGCAGTCGACCATCGCATCGGCGAGCGCGTTGTTCGCCTGTCGCAGCCGGTTGCGCTCCACGACCAGCTCCGAGGAGAGGATCGCCTTGGCGCGGCGCACGGTGAGGGAGTCGAGCAGCGCCTGGTGGAGCTTCTCGTGCACGTAGGGGAGCACGCCGGCGAGGATGAGGAGGGCGCCGGAAAGGAAGAGCTGGTGCTGCTCCCCGGACAGGCCGAGGGCCATCGCGAAGGGGACGAGGCCGAGTAGGACCGTCACCTTGAACGCGTAGGGGTGCGGGGCGTAGTACCCGATGGCGCCGGTGATGAGGAGCGACACCAGCATCACCACCGACAGTCGCTGCTCGAGGTGGGAGCCGTCGGGAAGCAGGGCCAGCGCCAGGATTGCCCAGCACAGGCCGGACAGGACGGTGCCGGCAAGAAAGCGCGCCTCCCAGGTGGCGAAGTCCGCATCGCTGCATTGCGCGGCCACGAAGAGCCGGTAGAGCGCGTAGCGCCCGACGGTGATGGCGGAGATCGCCGCGAACCACGCGAAGAGGAGCGGCTGGGTGAGCTCGTCCCAGAGGATGGCGCCGAGGATGAAGATCACCAGCAGCGTGGCCAGGTACCCGGCCAGGGAAAAGCGGAAGAGCAGATTCACCTGCTCCGCCCGGACGGAACTGCCGGCGGAAGCGCCGGCAACCGCGGCCCCGTGGGATGGGACAGGCACAGTCTGTGAACTCATTCGGCTCCCGCGCCGCGGCGCGCAATCACCTTCGGAAAGTGTACCATTCGCCTTGATTTGCCAGACAGTTTCCCTTACCCGCGCCGCGCGGCGTTCCGCCGCTCCCATGGGCCACATCCACGCGCTCCCCGACCTGCTGGTGAACCAGATCGCTGCCGGCGAGGTCGTCGAGCGTCCGGCATCCGCGCTCAAGGAACTCGTCGAGAACAGCCTCGACGCGGGCGCGCAGTCCGTCTCGGTCGAACTGGCGGAGGGGGGCATCCGCCGCATCCGCGTGGCCGACGATGGCGGCGGCATCGAGGCGGGCGACCTCCCGCTCGCACTGGCGCGCTTCGCCACCAGCAAGATCGCCACCCTCGAGGATCTCGAGCGTGCCGCGACCTTGGGATTCCGTGGCGAGGCGCTCGCCTCGATCGGGGCCGTCGCGCGGTTGGTGCTCACGAGCCGGCGGGCGGGCGAGCGCCACGCCTGGCGCATTGCCTGCGACGGCGGGATCCTGTCGCCGGTGGAGCCGGCCGCGCTCGCCGCCGGCACGACCGTGGAAGTGGAGGAGATCTACTTCAACACCCCGGCGCGTCGCAAGTTCCTGAAGAGCGAGGCGACCGAGTTCGCCCGCTGCGAGGAGGCGTTCTCGCGGCTGGCCCTGTCGCGGCCGCAGGTGGCCTTCTCGCTCATGCACAACGGCCGGCGCGTGGCCCACCTGCCCCCCGCCGGCGCGCGCGAGCGCGCGGGCGGCGTCGTCGGCGAGGCGTTCGCGCGCGAGGCCGTGGCGGTGGAGGCCGACGGCGCCGCGATCCGCCTTGCGGGCTTCGCGGCGGCGCCGGGCTTCTCGCGGGCCTCGCGCGACGCGCAGTATCTCTTCGTGAACGGCCGCTTCGTCCGCGACAAGGTGGTGGCGCATGCGATCCGCGAGGCGTATGCCGACGTGCTGCACCACGACCGCCACGCGGCCTACGTGCTGTTTCTGGCGCTCGACCCGCGCCTCGTCGACGTGAACGTCCACCCGGCGAAGACGGAGGTGCGCTTCCGGGA
>Ga0114939_10001373_pt1 | contig 19251 bp, 21 predicted proteins | sample AshMeaCrysSpring_FD_87196 | JGI IMG/M metagenome (GOLD analysis project Ga0114939, IMG submission 87196) | Groundwater microbial communities from Big Spring, Nevada to study Microbial Dark Matter (Phase II) - Ash Meadows Crystal Spring | ecosystem: Environmental > Aquatic > Deep subsurface >...
AGCTTGATATTTGAGAATATGCCTTAATACCGCACTACAGACCAGGGACAAATTTGTTGATCAAATCTTTGGTTGCCCCTGTAGCTGATTTAGCTTCCTGTTTCAGAACGGTTAATGGATCTTGACCGCCGAGTCTTTGCCTACCTTTTACATCGCAGCTTGAACCTCCAAATCCGGCAACACTAGGATTGTTGCATACGTATTGTGATAATGCGGCGATGGTGGTGCTATTAGAACACAATGAACCATCAAACGAACGAACCGAGAAACTTCCGCCAAATGCATCGGCCTTGCGACAAAAAGCGTCTTTTCCGCCTGATTTCGCTGACTGATAAACTTGGGCAATCTGGTCGGTTATCCCCGCTTGAGCTGAATTTGCTGCAAACCCGAAACTGGTGCTGAGAATCAGGAGCAAAAGAATAACAACACGTCCCAATACAGATTTCACTGATTTCATTGTTCTACTTTCCTTATTTGTTATTTAGGCGTGAACCGACAAAACATCAGATAAACCATCAGTTTTGTCAAATCCCCGTATATCCACGTAAGTAAAGAGCAAATACAGGGATGCGAGGTTGAGTATGAGCAATAGTTGATACATGCATTCCTGAAGAAAGCAACATAGGTGCTTTTTTTACAGGATACTAGCCTTGAAATCGCTCAGCGTACAAAAGCGTTGCCCTCGAACTTGGGTATCAATTTCCCATGTAATTTCAGGTTTGGCAATTCAAGTTATCAAGTTAACCATATAAATTAAGAATCATTTATTACCGAGTAGTGGTTGCGGGCAGAACTCCATAAGCAACTCTGCAAATCCCCTATGCTTGTTTACAGAAAGATATACCCTTACCGCCCGCGCGGAGAGCGCACTAGCGTTGCCTCGAACGGAAGTATAAATTGTGCATGAATTTTTCTGGTTTGCAATTCAAGATAGCAAGTGAAAGATGTAACTTAAGAATTATGAACTACTGATGGCAGTTACCCTAGTAGGAAAGTTATGGTGGCTACGGAAAATTGTTACCTTAAAATTCAACCTCACACCCTTGGTGTGGAGGTTAACTATGAGACAACCGTAAAGTTAAACATAAGAGGAGCTAACCAGGAGTGATAACAAGAAATCAGTCACCCAAACGTAAGCGCGGCGTTATCCTCACACTTCAAGGTTGGGAACGGCTACAAGCAGCAAAGTACCAGTCAGAAATTCTCGACAACTCTGGAAACCCCTACACCCAGCAAGAACTAAGTGAGCGGACTAACTTGAGTCACAATACCCTAATCAAGATCCACAAGCGCAAACTTCCTGTGGATAAGCAAAGCCTGGAATGCTACTTCAGGGCATTTAATTTAACCTTGAGCAACTATGACTACACCAAATCCAACCCCCTGGAAAAGCAGGAGACTGGTGTACAATTCACCCTTACAGGACAAATTCCGCTCAATTCACCTTTTTATATCCAGCGTCATCCCATCGAACAGATGGCTTATGAAACCATTGTGGAACCAGGGGCGCTGATTCGCATTAAGGCGCCCAAGCAGATGGGTAAAACCTCTTTGATGGCTAGGATTCTCCAGCAAGCCAGAGCAGAGGGTTGCAAAACTGTGACTTTAAGTTTACAACTGGCGGATGCTAAAGTATTGACCGATTTAACTCGCTTTCTTCAGTGGATATGTGCAATTGTGACGCGCAGTTTGGAGCTACCCAATCAGTTAGGCGAGCATTGGAATGATATTTTTGGCGCTAATTACAACTGCACAGATTATTTTGAGAATTATTTGTTAGCAAACATTGATTGTCCTTTAGTTTTGGCATTAGACGAAGTGGACACAGTGTTTAATTATCCAGAAATTGCCAACGATTTTTTCGGCTTGATACGATGTTGGCATGAAAAAGCTAAATATGGTGATATACATAGCCCTGTGTGGCAAAAATTGCGGTTAGTAGTGGTGCATTCTACAGAAGTTTATATCCCGCTTAATGTCATTCAATCTCTCTTTAATATGGGGTTATTGGTTGACTTACCAGAGTTTACCTCCGAACAGGTACTTTCTTTAACTAGCCGCTATCAATTGGATTGGACATACCAACAAGTCGAAAAATTAATGGGTTTGATTGGCGGAAATCCTTATTTAGTTCAGCTAGCACTGCATCACATAAGCTCTGAATATATGACACTGGAGGAGTTATTAGAAACCGCAGTCGCTGAAACCGGAATTTACCAAAATTATCTGCAAAGATTATTGTGGCAACTGCAAAAATATCCGGAACTGATGGGTTCCCTGACACAAGTGGTGATGTCACAAACTCCTGTGGAATTAGGGCTGGTAGAGGGGTTTAAATTGCATAGTCTGGGACTAGTGCGAAGACAACATCAGGGTTGGATACCCAATTGCAATTTATATAGCCAGTATTTTCGAGATTGTCTGGGTAGATTGCAGTTGCTAGCAGTTTAATTTCACATATTTTCTATTTCCGATGCTTGCAAGCCTGTTAAGTTAGCTACCTGTTCTACCGTCATACCTGCTTCAAGTAAATTGCGAACGGTTTGTAATAACTGCGACTCTGCCCTATCCGCTCGTTGGCGTTCTTTTTCTTCAGGAGTTGGTAGTAATTCTCCCTCTAATGTTCCCCAGCGTAACCAGGTTGCATCTATTCCTTTATAATTTCCCTGCCAACGCTGCAAGGCTAATCCTAAAGATTCACTCATCAATTGATTGCGTTCGTTGGCAATCAGAGGTTGGTAAACTCTTTGTTGGATAGAGAAACCTGCCCAATCATCAGGGTTAAAAGGGTCATACCAGAAATATTCTGGCACGCGCATTTGATTTTGATAAATTAGCTTTTTCTCGTTTTTATCTACAGCGGCTGTACTTTCTGACAGCAATTCAATTACCACATCGGGAGCTTTTCCTTCTTCCCAGACAACCCAACTTTTGCGTTCACCCTTGGAGACTCCCAAGACAGCAAAAAAATCTGGGCCTTTAAAGTCTTTTTTTCCTACTTGTGCCAGACTGTAGTAGACAAACATATTCCCGCCTACATAGCCATCATCCCGTTGTTCTAACCACGGGATTAAGGCATCAATTAGCAAGTCCATCTGTGCTTTATGACGTGCGCTTTCCATCGGGACACCATCATCATAGGGAAGTTCTGCTTGCGTGGGTGGAAGTGGGATTTCTGGTGCGCTTATGGTGGTTTCTGACATGGCTGTTTATCTGTTGAGAGCCATTGGGGGTGTTTCTATGTTAGTTGATGATGGGGGTGGTGTTTTCGTTTGTGTAGGAGTGCGATAGCTCCACTGGATTGTGATTCTGTTTTACGCGATCGCGCTCTTACAGAGACAGTCAGTAAACAGAAGAAATGCGTAGGCGTAGCCCGTCGTAGACATCGCTGTTGGATGAATGATGGAGTAAGCAATCGCAAAGCGTGCCTCCAGGCATATCGCTCCTCAATTTCACCATCACAGGGATTGTAAAGAATCAGTTTTTGATGGGTGCGTTCGCGCAGCGTCTCCACAGGAGAATCGCCGTGGTTGCCTGATGGATGAGCAAGGTCAGGCTAGAATTGATCGTAATATGGATATGGCTGGAAAAGGGAACGATGACAACACAGCAAGTAACGATCGAACTTCCAGAACCTATCTTTCGCCGATTGGTTCGTATTGCTGAGGCAACTCATCAACCCGTAGAAGCACTTGTAATGCAGAGTGCGATCGGCAACTTGCCGCCTTTTATAGAAAACGCGCCAACCGAAATGCAGCCAGAACTTTTGACAATGCAAACCCTGGACAAGGAGGAATTACAGGCGATCGCCTCTGCTCAAGTAGAACCTGGCGATCATCAACGTCATGTCAATTTGTTGAAGAAGAATGAACAAGATTTACTCACTGCTGAGGAAAGGGACGAACTAACAGCGTTAAGGCTGGCGGCGGATCGTCTGATGCTGCGTAAAGCCTATGCCTGGTCGCTCCTTCGCTGGCGAGGGCATCGCATTCCTCCTTTACAAGATTTACCTGTGTCGCTGTGACTATTTCCGAAAAACTCCGGCAGCAAGTTGTTAAGGAAGCGAGTTATTGCTGTGAGTACTGTAAAACCTCTTCCCGTTTAACTGGAACCCCACTTGTTATGGAACACATTATTCCTCGCTCATTGGGAGGAGAAGATGAGCGGGAGAATTTAGCTGCTTCCTGTTATCGCTGTAATGAGTTCAAGGGGGCAAAAACTCATGGGATTGACCCTGAAACAGGCCAACTTGTGCCACTATTTAACCCACGAAACCAAATTTGGAACGATCATTTTATTTGGGTAAATGGTGGAACTCACATCACGGGTTTAACAGCAACAGGTCGAGCAACAGTGATATCACTACGACTAAACAACGACTATCTTGTTGAAGCGCGAACAATATGGATTGAAATCGGTTGGCATCCACCCTCGTTAAATTCTTAAGGCGCTCGTGCAACACAAGAAATCAGCTATTTGATGCGATCGCTCCCATGAACCTGACGATCGATCCAGTTGTGGTAATCCTTGCAGTAGTGCGATCGCCCTACCAGTAACAGCGATTGCACGACTTCAAAAAAAGCTAATCAAGGAGCGATCGCACTTGAAGAGAGATAGTCAGTCAAGGGAAGAAATGCGATCGCACTTTTGCTCAATCTCCCCTTAAATCGAGAAACTTCCCTCTGATTAAAATTAGAACAGATACAGGCAAGCGTGACGTTCCATGACTCCAAGCCCTATTCAAATTAACCAACTATGAACTACTCAGAAATCATTACCATTGAACCGGGAAAACGCAGCGGTAAACCCTGCATTCGGGGAATGCGAATCACTGTTTATGATGTCCTCTCCTACCTCGCTTCTGGAATGACTTATCAAGAAATTCTCGAAGACTTTCCTTATCTGACTCAAGAAGATATTTTAGCCTGTCTCAGCTATGCGGCTGACCGTGAACGGCAAACCTTAATAGTGAAAACATGAAATTATTGTTTGACCACAACTTATCCCCTCGCTTAGTCACTCGACTGGCTGATATTTTCCCTAATTCCAATCACCTGTTTTTATTAGGGCTTGACCAAGTTCCCGACCAAGAAGTGTGGCAATATGCCCGCGATAACGATTTTATAATTGTCACCAAAGACTCAGATTTTAACGAAATTGTAATTCTGCACGGTTTCCCACCGAAAGTGATTTGGATTCGGCGGGGAAACTGTACGACTGGAGATATTGAAATAATTTTGAGAACTAACTTTGTTGATATTGAAAATTTCAACCTAGACTCAAACTTGGGTATTTTAACTCTGTATTAAAAAATAGTATCTATTTGGAACTTCAGATGAATATGCGATCACTCAGGATGAATGATTCGAGATGCGATCGCACTTTAAGAGAGACAATCAGTAACGAGAAGAAATGCGATCGCTCTCATGAAGCTGACGATCGCCCCAGTGGTGTAATGCTTACTGAATGCGATCGCCCGACTGCAAAAGATGGCTAATGAAGAGGCGATCGCACTTTAAGAGAGACAATCAGTAACGAGAAGAAATGCGATCGCTCTCGATAACTGATAAAAAAAGCGATCGCCTTCCACCATATCTAAAGAAAGAGCGATCGCTCTACGCAAGAGCAATCAGGGGTGAAGCATTGACAACCCACTTTCTAGTCCCGCGCCAATTCCTCAGCCAACTCGTCCGGCGTCACTTGAAAAGGAGACACCTGAAAGCGCGAAAGGGCTTCCAGGAATTCGTAGCGACTAATACCCGCAATTTCAGCCGCTTTCGATTGAGAAATTGTGCCAATCTCATACCATTTCACTGCCGCCGCCAAACGCATCTCTTTTACGAAAGCGTCCGGACTAGTCCGCACCTTCGGGGAGTTCAATCTGAATCTGGATAGTCATAAGGCTGGCTGGAATGGCTTTTATCAGCCTAGCATGGGGAGTTGCTCCAAAAAGCGAGAGCAAATGCTTTCCAGCAAACTTTTTAGCCTGCGTAAAGATGGGGTAATACTGTCTCGCCGCTATAGGTTATACCCATAGCACCGACATACACTCGAGCTGTAATTTGTACGATTGCTCCTGTTGTAATTGGACTGTTATAGTAAACCAAAACTAACGTCTTTTGAGATGCTGGCCTTGCTGCATTATTTGTCAGCATATTCATAGCTTGAGCGTCTGCGTTAGCCAAGTTTGCTGGTAAAGCGTGGCTATTTTTAAATGTATTATAGGCCGCTAGGTCTACAAAAGTGTTCTGATAAATCATTTCTGTGATTTCCTCTGGAATAGTTTGTTGTCTTGTAACTGCTTTCTAGGCAAGAGTGAATTATTTTTCTTACATCTTTGAAGTGAATATAGCAATCCGTGTAGGAGTTGTGAAAAATAGGAGTTAGAGATTTGTTGATTGTTAACCGTTGACTGGTGAATGTCAACGGTTAACCGTAATTGTCTCTTATTTCACAAACAATTTAGGGTTGCGATAGTTTAATTAATACTCATGTGATATCCTTGATTATCTTCAGTAATAGTAGCCATTTGTCCTGGTCTAATCGGGGTGAGAGTATCACTAATAGTCCTCGCCGATAACAGTTCGCCTGGTTTAGTATCTTGTTCAACTACTGCTAAATAGAATGTAGGAACAATAACAAAATCAGCCATTTCCCCTGGTTTAGTTGCCACAGATGGTAAAATCAGATCGCCATCTTTAAGAAGTTCTACCTTCACTTCTTTAGCAACTTGACGGGGTATCTCTACAGTGACGTGATTGTTGGGATCTGCTTGCGTACCTGATGCATCCAAGGATAGACTGAAGGTTCTTTGACCGCTTTGGTCATCTTCGATCGCATTCAAAGTTAGATTGGCACTGTAGCTAGAGAATCCACACTGATTAGTTATGTAACTAACGCTGTTGTCTTCCAACTTAACTGCAATAGCATAGTCATCAGGTACTTGTACAAAGCCTTTACCCCCCCCTGCAGCAGGAGAAACAACACGCCAAGCCACCACTTCCTTAGAAGTAGGTTGTTCAGACTTTTGGAAAATCGCAACTTTCAATTTATTGTTATTTGCGGTACTGTTGGTAATTGTGATAGTGTTTTCAGCAGCCATTTTTCTTCTCCTTGTAGTTACTGTTGTTTTTGGGCTGAACAATTTAAGTTTGTCCCTCCTACCCCTGCGTCATCCACCGAAGTTTACGAACTTAAGAACGAACTTAAGAATTTCTTGCTATCAATTCTCCAAAAGCAGTATTAATAAGCATTTCAGCCATAGAAGCAGCAGCAAGTAGTACAACAACCCGTGCTTAAATTCGGCAACAAAAGTTTTTATTCATGATTACCGGAAAAATCTTCATGGTTGCTGTAGCTAGTAGCTATCCGGAAAATGGTTAGACTTTTGACCTTAACTGGAATAATGCTGACTAAGCCTGCATATCTCATGTTTGTGGCAGCCTATTTTTTAGTAGGAGTATATTGTCTGAAGTTTCCAGACAAAGAGCTTTACCTATTCCATCAATGTATTTACCAAAGAGAGATGCTTTTCTGATGAACGAACAAAAAAATAAACGCAGACGTGGTGTAATTCTGACAATTCAAGGGTTTGAAAAACTCCAAGCAGCAAAATTAGAAACAGAAAGTAACGAAAATTCAGATAAACGTTATACCCTCGAAGCATTAAGTTATCGTACTGGGTTAGATCCAGATACCTTGATGAAAGTATTTAGTTGCCAAACTAGAGTTGATAAACAAACTTTACAACGCTGCTTCCGAGCTTTTAATTTACAGATTGAACCAAGTGATTATCAACTACCACAAGAAATTCAACATTTAAAATCTCACATCCAAAATGGAATTGATTGGGGAGAAGCACCAGATGTTTCTGTTTTTTATGGGCGCACACAAGAATTAACAACACTGTCACAATGGATAATACAGGAACGCTGCCGAGTCGTGACACTGTTAGGTATGGGTGGAATTGGCAAAACCTGGCTATCAGTAAAGCTAGCAGAACAGATACAGAATAAATTCGATTTTGTAATTTGGCGAAGTTTGCGTTATGCTCCACCTGTCCAAGATATGCTAGCAGAGATAATCAAATATATATCTAATTATCAATTACCTGATTTACCTGTAACTATTTCCGGGCAAATTTCCCTACTAATGAATTATTTGAAATCCGCTCGTTGTTTGCTGATACTAGATAATGTGGAAACAATTTTACAGGCTGCTTCCTGCAATTATAGTTGTGGTTCCTATCACCAAGGATATGAGGGATATGGTGAACTAATAAGACGAATCGGAGAAACCCAGCATCAAAGCTGTTTAGTGCTGACAAGTCGGGAAAAACCTCAAGAAATTGGGTTATTGCAAGGAGAAACATTACCAGTTAGAGTTTGGCAATTGACAGGATTGCAAATAGCAGAAGCAAAGGAAATCTTTCAAGCAAAAGGCTATTTTTCCGCATCCCCTGAAGAATGGAGGAGATTAATAGATTTTTATGCTGGCAACCCCTTAAAATTGAATATCGTGGCTACAACTATTCAAAAGTTATTTGATGGCAATGTTTCGGAATTCTTAAAACACCAAACACGGGTTTTTGGTTCAATTCTCTTGCTTTTAAAACAGCAGATTGAGCGCTTGTCAGATACAGAAAAAATTCTGCTAACATGGTTAGCAGTTAATCCGCAAACATCTTCAGTTCTAGAATTGCAAGAGCAAATATCGCTCTTTATATCGCCACAAAAACTGTTAGAAACTTTGCAATCTCTGCAAGAGCGTTCTTTGATTGAGAAAAACACTGTCTTTTTCTCTCTACAGCCTCTGGTCATAGAATATGTAACTGACCAATTAAGGCAAGAGAAAATCGCCTATCATATCAAACATGATCAGCTTAGCGAAATAGAATTTAGACAGTTGAATCAGATTTCCCAAACGAAAACACACTTTTAACATCCTACCACCTACCATCATAACGCAGCAGTGTGAACAGGAAATCATCCACCCAAACCTAAGCACGGCGTTATCCTCACACTTTAGGGAACTGGTAAACCGGGAGGGGGCTGGGGAACCTTTGTGTGAGAATATTATCCTACTAAGCTTTAAAGCAAAGCTTGCAATCGTTTAATCAGTTCTTCTGCAGGTAACACCCCTTCAATCCGGTCTACTGGCTTACCTTCTTTAAAAAATACCAACGTCGGTAGGGCATAAACGTGGTGATCCGTTGCCAAATCTGGATATTTATCCGTATCGATTTTCACTATCTTGATGCGTTGATTCAGATGGGCATTGACTTGTTCCAGAATCTTTGCCATCATCTGACAAGGACCGCACCATGCGGCGTAAAAATCGACCAACACCGGCACCTCAGACCCAGCCAGCATTTCCTCAAAGCTATTGAATTGCTTTTTAGTCGTCATTGTTCAATCCCAGGTTTGAACTATTTTTTATCCATCCTAATTCTTCCCGGCTGTGATGTGACAAACTTAGGGAGGATTTAATCTTTTTTAGGGGATTGGGGACGCGCTCGACGCTTGAGGACAAGTTAAAAGAGCCAATACCTACTCAGAACTCAGGACTGGTGGACTCATAACTCAGTATGATCAATAGCGCGATCATTCACAACGCTGAGGAAGAGAATTCATGGAACTATTGCCAGTTGAGATGCAACAGTTGCGCGGACAGGTTGCGATTATTACGGGTGCTTCACGGGGTATTGGCAAAGCGATCGCTCTAGAATTAGCCAAACAAGGCTCAAGCGTCGTGGTTAACTATGCATCTTCGGGTACATCCGCAGAGCAAATTGTAGAAGAAATTACTGCTGCTGGTGGAACTGCCATTGCTCTACAAGCGGATGTATCCCAGGCTGAACATGTGGACGCATTGATTAATAGCGTTTTGGAGAAATTTCACCGGGTCGATATCCTAGTCAATAACGCTGGTATTACCCGCGATACGTTGCTGTTAAGAATGAAACCAGAAGATTGGCAAGCAGTGATTGACCTTAACCTCACAGGTGTTTTCCTATGCACTCGTGCTGTCAGTAAAACCATGCTCAAGCAACGTTCGGGGCGGATTATTAATATCGCCTCTGTCGCCGGACAAATGGGGAACCCTGGACAAGCAAACTATAGCGCTGCTAAAGCAGGGGTGATTGGCTTTACCAAAACCGTTGCTAAGGAAATGGCTTCCCGTGGTATCACGGTTAATGCTGTCGCTCCTGGTTTCATCGCCACGGATATGACAAGCAACCTCAACTCCGAAGAAATTCTCAAATACATCCCCCTCGGTCGCTACGGACAACCAGACGAAATCGCCGGGATGGTGCGCTTCCTGGCTGCCGACCCCGCTGCAGGATACATCACCGGACAGGTGTTTAATGTCGATGGCGGTATGGTAATGGCTTAAGGAATCGGGAATGGGGCATTGGGAATTGGGCATGGGTAAATTGATTTTCTTCCTTGTCCTCAAGAGTCCCCCAACCCCATTGCCCTAACCCTACCTTCTATAACTGCTATAACTCAGAACTGTGAACTCTAGACTGTCGATAAACAGCTCGTACCCGACGCCAGACTGTGAAGCTTAACAGCAAGATGATTCCAGTGGCGGTAGTCACCATCACGGGTAAATTCATCCCTTGAAGCTTCATCCCCAGGAGATTACAAACTAGGGTAATACCCCACAGAGTAATGGCAGCGTGGCGTTGGGAAAAACCCCAAGCCAACAAGCGGTGGTGCAGGTGGTCTTTACCGGGATGACTCATGGGGTTTTTGCCTGCCATGAGTCGCCGGACAAACACCTGCGTGGTGTCTATGACTGGCAACAAGAGAAACAAAACTGTTGGTACGAGGGAGAAGAGGGTGGTAACTTTCAGATTGCCTAAAATGCTGGTAGCAGCCAGCACGTAGCCAAAAAAGTATGCTCCGGCATCCCCCATAATTATGTGGGAAGGGTGGAAGTTGTGCCTTAAAAAGCCCAACCCCGCACCTGCTAATGCTGCCAAAACTAAGGTAGCCGCTGCCCTTGTTTCAAATTGGGCAGAAACCGCTAACAAACTCATGGCAGTGATAAAGCTGACTCCTCCCGCCAAACCATCCATACCGTCCATTAAATTGACAGCATTTGTAATGGCTACTACCCAGAAGACGGTAATTAACATCGAGATAATCGGGTCGATGGGTGTACCAAATGCCGCCTTGATACCGATACCATTGGCGAATAGCAACAGCGCTGTGAAAATCTGGATTAACATCCGCACTGAGGCTGGTAAACCAAATTGGTCATCAATAAAGCCCACCAACACGAGGATGGAACCCCCCAAGAGAATGGTGAGTACCTCAGCCAATACGTTTTCCAGAACTATGGGTCTGAGAAGACTCGCTAAAATCAGGGCTGCAAGTACTCCGGCGTAAATTGCCAGTCCTCCTGCATTGGGTAACGGTTCTCGATTTAACCGTCGGGCGTTTGGTTGGTCAGCCCAACCAACTCGCAAGGCAAACCTACGTACCGTTGGAATCAAACGCCTGGTGACAACCCAAGCCAAGATAAAAGTAAATATCACCGCTAGCCAGCCGGTGCCGCTAGGGTTAGCTATACCCAGAGATTGGAGGGAGTGGTACAGATTCATCTCCCAATACAACGTTTACTGTTCATGCCCAACAAGAGGGTCAACAGTATATTAATCAATTTTTCTCCAAATAACTTCACGATCAGGAAAAGGTTTGTTGTTACTTATCGATCGATGGGTCAATTTTTCTTTGTCTCTATTGACCCTGGACTAATCACTAATGACCAATGACTAATTACCAATGACTAATTAGCACTCTTGCTCTGTGAGTGCTAAATTGGAAAACTGGAAGTGCTTACAAATGGAAATATGGCAAAGATTGTTGCATTTGACGACGAATCGCGACGGGCGCTAGAACGCGGGATTAATGCCCTAGCTGACGCTGTGAAAATTACCTTGGGACCAAAAGGTCGCAACGTCCTGTTAGAGAAAAAATTTGGTACACCCCAAATTGTCAACGACGGGATTACCGTTGCCAAGGAAATTGAACTAGAAGATCCCCTGGAAAATACTGGGGCACGCCTCATCCAAGAAGTAGCATCCAAAACTAAAGATGTTGCTGGTGATGGTACGACAACTGCTACAGTTCTAGCTCAGGCAATCATTCGTGAAGGCTTGCGGAACGTGGCTGCTGGTAGCAATCCTATCGCTATCAAACGCGGGATTGAGAAAACTGTAGAAGCGCTGGTACAAGAAATTTCTACTAAGGCGAAACCTGTCGAAGGGAGTGCGATCGCTCAAGTAGCCACTGTGTCATCTGGTAACGACGAAGAAGTCGGCAGCATGATTGCCGAAGCGATGGAAAAAGTCACCAAAGACGGTGTAATCACTGTTGAGGAATCCAAGTCGCTAACCACCGAAATGGAAGTTGTGGAGGGGATGCAAATCGATAGGGGCTATATTTCCCCCTACTTCATCACCAACAACGAAAGCATGACGGTGGAATTTGAAAATGCTCGCATCTTGATTACCGACAAGAAAATCAGCAGCATCCAGGATTTGGTGCCTGTACTGGAAAAAGTTGCTCGCTTAGGTGTACCCCTGCTGATTATCTCTGAAGATGTGGAAGGAGAAGCCTTAGCAACTTTGGTAGTTAACAAAGCACGGGGTGTGCTGAGTGTATGTGCTATCAAAGCACCCAGCTTTGGCGAACGCCGCAAAGCCATGTTACAAGACATTGCTGTCCTGACTGGGGGTCAAATGATTTCTGAGGAAATCGGTTTAAGCCTGGATACCGCCTCTTTAGAAATGCTGGGTACTGCTCGCAAAGTCACCATAGACAAAGAAAATACCACCATCGTTGCGGCTGGGGATAACAAAGAGGAAGTGCAAAAGCGGATTGGTCAAATTCGCAAGCAACTGGCAGAAACCGATTCTGACTACGACAGCGAAAAACTTCAAGAACGCATAGCTAAGCTGGCTGGTGGTGTGGCAGTGATTAAAGTGGGTGCTGCTACCGAAACCGAACTCAAAGACCGCAAACTGCGAATTGAAGACGCCCTCAACGCTACCAAAGCTGCGGTAGAAGAAGGTATCGTTCCCGGTGGCGGTACGATGTTGATTCACCTTACCACCAAAATCGACGAAATCAAAAACAGCCTCAACGACGAAGAAAAGATTGGTGCTGACATCGTAGCCCGTTCCCTAGATGCACCCCTGCGCCAAATCGCTGATAACGCTGGTGCTGAAGGTTCGGTTATCGTCGAAAAAGTACGTTCCACTGATTTCAACATCGGCTACAACGCTGCTACCGGCGAATATGAAGACTTGATTGCCGCTGGTATCATCGACCCCGCTAAAGTCGTGCGTTCCGCCTTGCAAAATGCCTCTTCCATCGCCGGGATGGTGTTAACCACCGAAGCCTTAGTTGTAGAAAAACCTGAGAAGAAACCCGCAGGTGGTGCCCCCGACATGGGTGGTATGGGTGGTATGGGTGGTATGGGCGGTATGGGCGGTATGGGCGGTATGGGCGGTATGGGTGGTATGGGAATGATGTAACCCCTGTACAATCCTTTTAGAATGTCCCTGATGGGACATCCTATTCCTTAGATACTGCCCGATTGTGACATTGCAAATCTTAGAGTCCTGAATTCTTGGAGAAGTCGGGACTCTTTCGGCTGACGAATCCTCCACAGACGGCTATACGAACAGCATCTGTGTTTTAATCGACAAGTTGTCGGATTTGTTCCTCTGTTATTTGATGCTTAAAACTTGTCTTTTGTCAATATCTCCTATTGGACGCCTTTTTTGTCATTATAATTTTTTAACTTTCTTCTCGAAATCTTCCCGAATTTCTAGCTGTAATTGACTCAAGTAGTATTTTATGTTTCAAAAGCTATCTACGCATTTACAAGCTTTGGGGGAATTTAATTCACTTTTTTTTACAGTTAGTTAGTCGTCGCCAAAGACTATTAATATCGTACTACAACTCCAAACCCTTGTCAATTCGTTGCTTATTGCAAATGTAGTCATTTTGTATATGACTTATTTTTTATCAATCATATAAATATTTGATTAAAAAAGTCAAAACTATATTTTAAAATTATTGCTTAGCCTACATCCGGACTTACTAGGTCATGGATACTCAGTTGTAATCATGGAGTGGATAAAAGCACAAAGAAGCAAAACTTTTCTGTCTGGGGTGTGCTGCTCCTTACTAGTCTGCCTCACTGTCTGAGCAGCTATATCCCCCAGTTACCTGTCCCTAAGCCCAAATCACTTTTCCAAATAGATTGCGAATGCTGAAAGCTATGTTGTAAATTTTGAGCATCATGGCTTTAGGTGCAGCACAATGCTCTTGTTTGCGATTCAGGGTGTGGTAATTTTTGTTGTTAAGAATGCGAAAGATTGCCAGTTAATTATTCATAAATATATTCAAAAATTTATCATAATAACTGAATCTCAGCAGCGTCAATTTAATTAATATCAGATATGATTAACTGTTTATCAGCATATGAGAGCCTAAAAATCCTAGAAGATTATCAAGCACAACCGCCATCAATATCAAGGTAAAATCAATGGCAAAAAAACGCCTTCCACCTTATAAATTTTTCATCTCTCCCCAGGAAGATTATTTCTTTGAACCCGCTGGTAGTCCACCGGGAACCCTCCGCATTGATGTTGATTCACCACCACCTAGTATTCTGTTAATTGACTACAACGAAAATAATTTTACTCGTCATTCATTAGCAATACCGGAAGATTCTACCCCCTATCTAGATACCGAGTCTGTATCTTGGTTAGATGTCCAAGGTTTAGGTAGTGAAGATATTTTACAACGACTAGGAAATGTATTTGAGTTGCATCCCCTAGTTTTAGAAGATATAGTGAATGTTCCCCAGCGTCCGAAAATAGAGGATTATGAAGACCAATTAGTATTCATTTCCCGGATGGTGATGCCGAAAGAAAGAGGCAATGGTTTTTATAGTGAGCAAGTGAGTTTGATATTAGGAAAACATTATGTGCTTACCGTTCAAGAAGAGCCAAAGCGAGATTGCTTTGAAACTGTGAGAAATCGGATTAAAAACAACAAAAGTACGATTCGGAAACTAGGAGCAGATTATTTAGCATATACGCTTTTAGATGCAATTATCGATGGCTTTTTCCCAGTTCTAGAAACCTACGGGGAACGTATTGAAAATTTAGAAGAGGAAGTAATAGTCAACCCCACCTCCCAAACCTTACAAAAAATCTACCGAATTCGCCGAGAATTACTACAACTGCGCCGCGCTATCTGGCCTCAACGAGATGCGATTAATTCTTTAATTAGAGATGGTAGTGAACTGATTAGTGAGGAAGTAAACATATACTTGCGCGATTGTTACGACCATGCAGTACAAGTAATGGATATGGTGGAAACCTATCGAGAACTGACATCTGGTTTAATGGATGTTTATCTATCAGCAGTTGGTAATAAAATGAATGAGATTATGAAGTTTTTGACAGTTATGTCGTCAATTTTCATTCCCCTGACTTTTATTGCTGGTATCTATGGCATGAATTTCAATACGGAAAAATCACCATATAACATGCCTGAATTAAATTCCTATTGGGGTTATATAGTTTGTTTGACAGTTATGGCAATAATTGCCGGGGGAATGATATTTGTATTCTGGCAGCGTGGCTGGTTTGAAAATTTTTCCACAATCCACCATGATGACCAATGACCAATAAGACCTCACCCTTAAAAGCGAGGACTATTGGGAATTATCTCAAAATCTAGACAAAAATACCCATTTATCGTCAGGAGTTTATAGCACCAGTGTTCAGAGAAATAGATTTACTGTTTTTAGTGATTTATGTCATCGTCGTGCTGTATACATTTAACCGGATGGTTGAATCTATCGATGACCAAATTAAGATTACCTTTGACAAAGGCGCTGTTGATGACCAACTACAACAACAACAAATCCCAGAAAAAGTTGGAATTGCCTTTAAATTGAAAGGACAATATGATTTCGACCATCCCAAAGAGTTGGATATTAACATTGAAAATAAAACTAAGAGCGAAACAATCCTCATCAACTGGGATGAGTGTTCTTTGGTGGGATATGATGGTCGCTCACGCCGCGTTATCCGTTTGACACCCAACATCATCCGCGATTTGGGTCAACCACAAGTAGACAGCGCGATCGCTCCTGGTAAAACTCTACAAGAAAGGGTGACGGCGGAAGATGTTCTGGTGCGAAATGAAGGGGGAATATATAACCCTAGCAAAACCCTAATTGATATCTCAAAATTGAAAAAAGTTCCTAAACTATTTGCCAGTTTTGAAGATAGAAATTTAGCTCTCAAGTTCTCCCTGCGTTTAGATATCAGCGTATCTGAGCGTACTGGAGGAACTGTTGGTGCTAGCAAGCATTACAGTATTGATTGTCCTTTCGCGGTTACGAAATTACCCTGGACTTACGCACTTCCCCAAATAGGGTGGCAGAAAAAGAAAAAATGAATGATAGCTAGAGCAGGCAATCGCCTAGCTGTAAGTAGGGATTGCCAGATCTAGCAAAAGGGATCTGTTTGAGAAGTTCTGCACAGATTGCTATAGTAGCTGCGAAAGCGGACTAAACTGGAAATACAGAGAGAGTAGGCGCAGGCGGTTGCAGACTAGCCAAAAGCTGGTTTGAGGAAAGTCCGGGCTCCCGAAAGACCAAACTTGCTGGGTAACTCCCAGTGCGAGCGATCGTGAGGATAGTGCCACAGAAACATACCGCCAACTAACAAAATTAGTTGGTAAGGGTGCAAAGGTGCGGTAAGAGCGCACCAGCAGCGTCGAGAGGTGCTGGCTCGGTAAACCCCGGTGGGGAGCAAGGTCGAAGGAACTACGGTTGGTCTTTTACCAGTTCCGTGATTTAGGAGCCGCTAGAGGCACATGGTAACAGGTGTCCCAGATAGATAATCGCCCTCAAAATGTAGGGACGTTACACGTGTCTACACCAGAGAACAGAACCCGGCTTATGTCCGACTCTCTCTTTATTAGCCCAAAGTCAAATTAACGACTAAATAATAACTAAAAGACGATTTTAGTAATTTATTTCAATAAATTGATGATTTTTGGCAAAAATCGCCTTTACTAATAACTAATGATTAATGACTAATGACTGATAACTAATGACCCTCCCTTATCCTCGTCGTCAGCGACAACTAGAAAACTTAGTAGAAAAATTAGGGTTGCCGACAACAGTACCTGTAAAATGGGAATTACTTGACTTGGCGCTGACTCACCCTACGTTTTGCCCACAAGCAAATTACGAACAACTCGAATTTGTCGGTGATGCCGTCGTCCGGCTGGTTGCGGCTCTAGTATTGTGGGAAAATTATCCGCATTGTCCCGTGGGAGAGTTTGCAGCTATTCGTTCGGTATTGGTAAGCGATCGCATCCTCTGTCAACTAGCAAGGGAATATGATTTAGATTTATATTTACTTGTTAGCGGCAGTGCTAGCAGCGATAAAGTAGGGGGGGAATCACGCTTAGCAGATGCCTTGGAAGCAGTTCTCGGTGCCCTTTATTTAAGTACCCATACCCTAGAATTGATTCGTCCTTGGCTAGATGCTCACTTTAAACAACTAGCAGCAGAAATTCGTCTTGACCCTGCCAGACTCAATTGCAAAGCAGCTCTGCAAGAATGGACACAGGCTCATTTCAAAATTTTACCAGACTATCGCGTCCAGGAAACCACTCAACCCCAAGGCACCAGTGAACGCTTCTTCGCTGAAGTCTGGTTGCAAGGAAAAAAATTAGGTTCAGGTAAAGGACGCTCTATCAAAGCTGCCGAACAAGCCGCAGCACAGGTAGCTTTTTCTGCTGTCAATCATGACGGACTGTTGACTAGGGACTCTTGACTAGGAACTGGGTAATGGGTAATTGGTAATGGAAGCCAGACAAGCCAGACAAGTCAGAGGGTGAACAGTGAACCGTTGACTGATAAATCTCTTGCACGCATTTCGATTTTAGAATTCCCCGTTAAGAGTTCCCTGTTAAGAGTTCCCTGTTCCCTAATTACTAATAACCAATGACTAATCACTAATGACCAACATCGCTGTCATCGGAATTGGACGCTGGGGTGTCCATTTATTACGCAACTTTTTAGCACATCCGCTGTTCAATGTCGTGGCAATATGCGACCCCAATCTCGAACGATTGACAGCAGTTCAACAGCAATTTCACTTAGATAAAAAAGTCATATTAGCTACTGATTATCAAACTGTATATGAATTGCCAGAGTTGCAAGCAGTAGCCATTGCCACACCAGCAACGACGCACTATCTCTTAATTACTGCAGCTTTAAAGCAAGGATACCATGTTTTAGCAGAAAAACCTTTAACCCTAGACCCTAGAGAATGCCGAGAACTGTGTCAGCTAGCAGAACAGCAGCGTTTAATACTGATGGTTGACCACACCTATTTATTTCACCCAGCAGTGGAACGCGCTCAAGCAGTCATTCAGGGGGGTCAATTGGGTGATTTACGCTATGGGTACTCGACGCGAACGAATTTGGGTCCTGTACGCCAAGATGTTGATGCTTTGTGGGACTTAGCTATTCACGATATTGCTATTTTTAACACGTGGCTGGGACACAAGCCGATGCAAGTCCAAGCAAAGGGTAGGGTATGGCTTCCGGGGACAGGAATAGAAGGAAGACAAGGGGAACTAGCTGATTTAGTCTGGGTGACGCTGACTTATCCGGATGGGTTTCAAGCGTTTATTCATCTGTGTTGGTTAAACCCCGATAAACAGCGACGGATTGGGGTTGTGGGTAGCTTGGGAAGCTTGATTTTTGATGAAATGTCAAAAGCACCATTAACGCTAATAAATGGGGAATTAGAGCCAATTGACAGCCAATATATTCCTGTCCATCAAAGTCGAGAAGTGCTGGAAATAGAAATAGGTGAACCCTTGCAGCGAGTGTGCGATCGCTTTGCTGCTGCGCTCCGTGCAGATCGCTTCGGAAACTGCATTCACAACAATACACCCCCAGAAATTTCCTCTGGTTGGGTAGGTACGGAGTTAGTAGAGATTCTCACTGCTTTGAGTGCATCTCTCAAAGATGGTGGTACACCCAAAGCAGTGGAAAGTCCTGTGTCCTAAGTTATAGCAATCGAAGTATAGGTTAGGACGTTAAACGAATAGCTGTATCAACCCTGTCCCGAAAATTTTCGATAGTACCAACTGATTTCCTGACTCGGTTTTTTATCGGAAA